>ERZ1047985.1043-NODE-1043-length-19731-cov-5.041218_pt1 | contig 19731 bp, 16 predicted proteins | sample MGYA00383097_ERZ1047985 | MGnify/ENA primary metagenome ERZ1047985 (study PRJEB29581, sample SAMEA5548367) | metagenome | biome: marine; feature: coastal; material: water | depth 50 m | study: Short-term variability in the microbial, nano- and picoplankton...
ATCATACCTCCAATATGAGCAAAGTGCGCAACGTTATCTCCCGCATTGTTCTGGACACCCATAACAAACTCTAACAATCCGTAAATAATGACAAAGTATTTCGCTTTAATGGGGAAGAAGAAATTCAAGTAAATGATTTGGTTTGGAAAGCTCATTCCGTAGGCTAATAGTAATCCAAATACTGCACCCGAAGCCCCTACAACGGGAGTGTGGTGTAAGCTGTAAAGTGCTCTAGCTTTTGCAAATAGAGGGCTAGAGGCATCAAAAGTTCCGTTGTTAATGATTCCTTGAATTTGGTTTTCAGTAAAGAAGGATTCCAATTCAGAAATTTGAAAATGAATGATGAGATAATGTATGAAAGCAGCTCCGAATCCGGTAATCAGATAGTAGTTTAAAAATCGTTTCGGTCCCCAAAGATTTTCAATTTGTGAGCCAAACATCCACAAGGCAAACATGTTGAAAAAAATGTGTGAAATGCTACCATGCATAAACATATAGGATACGAGTTGCCAAGGATTAAATTCCGGAGAATCGTAATAATACAGACCTAAGGTTCCGTTTAAATCAAAATTAAATAGACTTCCTAAGGTATATCGAGCCAAATAAAATAAGGCATTGATGATGATTAGGTTCTTGACTATCATGGGCATATTTGACCCCCCTCTTCCTGCGTACATTATTGAAAGCGTTTTAGTAATTCATTAAGTTCTATAACAATCGATGTGGGTTTGTTATGAATGGAAGTAAAAGGCATTTCACAAGCAAACAATTCATCAATCAACTGATTCAGCTCTTCTAGAACAAGTACTTTACCCGATTTGATGGCATTGCTCTGAGCTAATTTTTTGGCCATGTAATTTTGACGATCCAATTTCCAAACATCGCTTTCATTTTTATAAGCATCCAGCATGGATTCAATGATGCTTTGTACTTGGTTTGCTTCCGTTTCTATGGGCACGCCATTTACCATAAGGCAATGATTGGCCGGAATCGTTAGGTCAAAACCAAGGCTTTCGATGTCCTCGATGATTTCTTTAAACACCTCCATATCAGAGGGTGTTAAGTGAACTTCTTGAGGGAATAAAAGCTGCTGACTTAGCGGTCTTTTGTTTTGGAGTGACTTTGCGTATTGCTCGAAGAGGATCTTTTCGTGAGCCCTTTGTTGGTCAACGATTAAGAGGCTTGATTTTAAAGGTGTTAAGATGAATCGATTTTTGAGTTGGAATGCGAATCTGTTTTCTTTGACCTCGAATTCAGCGTCCAAAGGGTTGATGTTGGAATTCAACTCTGGGATGGCTGCATTCATATCGTCTTGAATCTCGTCAAAAATAGCTTCCCAGTGCTGTCCTTTTGCTCTGTTGGGAGAGAGATTACTTTGGTTTGAGCCTTTGTAGTTATCCGAAGGGTTCCTTAGCTCTGTTTTGTTTTGCTCAAAGGGATTGTAATCTGGGTCTACCTGAATGGTAGGTGTTTTGATGGTTTTTCCTTTTGGGCTTATGGGTACTTGATAGTCGGGGTTTAAGGTGAAATCCAAGCTTGGAGCTATGTTGTATTGCCCCAAAGAACGTTTTAACGCCGACCTTAAAATGGCATAGATACTTCGCTCATCTTCAAATTTAATTTCCGTTTTAGTAGGGTGAATGTTCACATCAATTAGTGCCGGATTTATATTCAGAAACAGAAAATAGGAGGGATGATGATTGGCTTGGAGTAATCCTTCCATAGCATTAGTGACGGCATGATTCATGTAGGACGATTTGATGAATCTGTCGTTTACAAAGAAGAACTGTTCACCGCGCGTTTTTTTCGCAAATTCGGGTTTACATACGAAGCCAGAAATCGTCACAATATCTGTTTTTTCATCTACAGGTACTAACCTTGTGTTGTAGTTTTTCCCGTAAATACTTACCAATCGTTGACGAATGGTTTCTCTAGGGAGCCTGTATTGTTCTTTTTCATTGTGAATGAGGGAAAAAGAAACCTTAGGGTGTGCCAGAGCGATTCTGATAAACTCATCGAGGATGTATTTGTATTCAGCTCTGTCAGACTTTAAAAAATTTCTTCTTGCAGGGACATTGAAAAAAAGATTTTTAACGGTAAATGTAGAGCCGTTTGGACAGGTGCAAACTTCTTGGGATTTGACTTCGGAACCTTCAATGATTAATTGAAGGCCTAGTTCTACATCTTCTTTTTTTGTTTTTAGCTCTACCTGAGCAATCGCCGCTATAGAAGCCAAAGCTTCCCCTCTAAAACCTTTGGTTTTGAGGGCAAAAAGATCATCTGCCTTTGTGATTTTTGAGGTAGCATGTCGTTCAAAACACATTCTAGCGTCTACCTCGTTCATTCCCATACCATCATCAATAACCTGTATGAGGCTTTTCCCTGAGTCTTTGAGTATGAGTTTTACATCAGTTGCCTGGGCATCAATGGCATTTTCCATCAATTCTTTTACTGCTGAAGCTGGTCTTTGAACAACTTCACCAGCAGCAATTTGGTTGGCAACATGGTCGGGTAGTAAGGTAATCAATACTTAGAATTTTAGGATCCAATAGGTGAATAGACAAAGAATAAATAAGACAAACAGAACGCGCCAGGAGGATGAACTACTTTTTAAGTTTGACTTCTCCTTCCATGAGCTTGTAAAACGTCCTTTTTCAATTTGTTCTTCTTGTTTTTCTGCTCTTATTCTTGCTCTTTGAACACGCTCTTTCTTTTCGTCGTAATAACGAGTAGCCATGTGAAATTGCTTATGGCTTGATGTTTTGAAAAAAGAAGGCAATTTAGGAGCATTCATAATATCAAAAATAGCATAATTAATTCAAAAAAAGAGCAGCCCGAAGGCTGCTTTCTTTAGATTCTTTTCAATTGCTGTTTCATCATTTTCAGTTGATCGTCCAGCATATTGTGTTTGTCGAGCTTTTTCACTTCCGCAAGTAGGGTTGTTGCCTCTCTTTTTCTTCGTCTTGAAAGGGCAAGTCCTGCTAAGTTGAGTTTTGCTACAGCCTTGTCTGTATTGTTTCTTAAACCTATCGCAAGCGCTCTTTTAAAGGACTTTTCCGCTTGATTCATCTGGGTTTGAGACAGCACCAATCCGTTTAAGTAGTGGAAGTAGGCTTCTTGAGACTTTACAAGCTTTTCAGGATGTTTGATTTTGTTGAGTGCCTTTTGAGCTTTTTCCATATCGTTTTTTCTGAGATGGTAAAATGCTTTTATGATTCGCTCGTCTTTGAAAATAGATAATATAACAAGCCCCATCAGAAGCAGCACTACAATACCATAGCCGATTTCATTTTCGTTGAAGAGGTATATACTCGCTGAAAGGATGAGCAGCGAAAGAACGATTTTGATTTGTTTGTTGTACATAATGCTTTGGTTTTGCACAAAAATAGCTAAGCTGTGAGAAATGCTCAAGAAAAACGGAATTATTTAAGCTTAAATTTTAAAGTTTACCTTTTTTAACAACCTTAATACGTATCCTTATTCATTTTAACTTGTACCCTTTAATTTACTTTTGAGTACCATTTTTGATGTATTTTTACACAATAAATTAAACGACGAACTCACTTTTTAATGTCATTTTTCACACTCTTATGGGAAGGTATTAAGGCTACATCTATCATTGAATGGATTGCAGTTGTTTCGAGTCTTACTTACGTGGTTCTTGCAGCAAAGCGAATGATACTCTGCTGGTTATTCGCTTTTATAGGGTCTGCACTCTTTGTCTATTTGTGCTATGTAGGTAATTTATACATTGAATCCATTCTACAGCTTTTTTATGTGGCAATGGCAGTGGTTGGCTGGTTCAGTTGGAAGCGTGATTCGGATAATGGTGGAATAAATATATGGAGCCAAAAGAACCACATTTTTAACATTACACTTAGCGGTATTTTAGCTCTTCTGCTTGGTTTTGTATTCGACAATTACACCAATCAAGCCAATCCATACGTAGATGCGTTTACAACCTGCTTCAGCTTATCGGCAACCTATATGGTTACCCGAAAGATCTTAGGAAATTGGGTGTATTGGATTGTCATCGATTTGGTTTCTATTTACCTCTATGCAGAGCGAGATTATTATTTAACAGCTGTTCAGTATGGAATATTCACTGTTTTGGCCGTATACGGTTTGAGGGCTTGGCAAAGAGAATATAAACGACAAGAACTATGTTAAGGATTGCGGTAACAGGTCCTGAGTCTTCAGGGAAAACAACTTTGTGTGCTGCGCTTTCTGCGCATTACGGTGTTTCGTGTCTTCCAGAATATGCACGTTTATATCTAGAGAAGACAAAAGGGTTTTACGAACAAAAGGATTTGGATTGTATTGCTCAAGGGCAATTCGAAAGTGTCCTTTCATCGCAAAGTAAGATTGTCATTTCCGATACAGATTTTTCCGTTTTGGAAGTATGGTCGCAGTACAAATACCATCAGGTTTCAGCGCTCATCAAAGAATTCGTTCGTAAAGATTTGTTCGATTTACACATCTTGTGTAGCCCAGACATCCCTTGGGAGGAAGATCCACTTAGGGAGAGTCCCAAAAGTCGAGAAGAACTGTTTGAGCTTTATAAAGAATCTCTGAATAAGCACAACAAGAATTTTATTGTTGTAGCTGGGGCTCATGAAGAAAGATTGAAAAAAAGTTGGCAAGCTATTGATGCTCTTATAAAAGTTTGACGTAATTTCGCATCATCTCTAAGGGGTGCTGCTTTTTAAAGTGGCTGAGATTACACCCATTTAACCTGCACAGGATAATGCCTGCGAAGGGAAGTGATAAAAAAAGTGCTAAAACTAACACCATAGAATTAGCCCCTGTTCTTGGATAATATTTTTTAAAATATGAATACAAGAATTTTCTCAAAAGTTTGTGGCTTTATGCTCTTTATGCCCCTACTAGGATTCTCTCAAAACAACATCACCGGAATCGTTAAAGGAATCGATGGAAGTCGTATTTCTGGTGTTGAAGTAGAAATCCAACAAACGTATTTCAAAACCTACACCGATCTTGAGGGTGCTTTTGAGTTTGGCAAGCTAGATTCGGGGACGTACCAGCTTAATTTTTCTTCAGAGGGTTTTGTTCCTTTGTCTCAAATTGTAGATGTTCAAAATGCCGATCAGGAAGTCAAAGTTGTTTTAAACAAAAAAGCATTACTTCTTGATGAAGTTACGGTGTCAGCCATTCGGGCCAATCCAAAAATTCCTACGACTTATTCCGAGATTGAGGTGGAAGAAATCGAGGAAAACAATTTCGGTCAGGACCTCCCTTATGTCTTAAACGCCTTACCATCTACTGTAGTCACTTCAGACGCCGGTGCTGGGGTAGGTTATTCTGGGATTCGTATTCGAGGGGTGGATCCTACCAGAACCAATGTGACCATAAATGGGATCCCTCTTAACGATTCTGAATCCCATGGTGTTTACTGGGTAAACATGCCGGATTTTGCCTCTTCCTTAAATAGTATTCAGGTTCAAAGAGGAGTGGGAACCTCATCAAACGGAGCAGCTGCTTTTGGAGCTAGCATCAATATGGAGACCAACAGTCTAAACAAGGAAGCTTATGGCGTATTAGACAATTCTTTTGGATCCTTTAATACGTTTAAAAATACAGTTAAGGTAGGTACTGGTCTGCTTAATGATAAGTTTATCATTGATGCGCGATTATCTGCGATCCAGTCTGACGGTTATATAGATCGCTCTGCATCGGAGTTAAAGTCTTACTACCTTTCTGGTGTTTGGTTGGGAGCAAAATCGAATCTTAGAGCGACTCTTTTCAGTGGGAAGGAGAAAACAGGTCTGGCTTGGTACGGCACCCCTGAATCGGTCATCAATGGTGATAAAGATGAAATCACGGCTTTCATAGATCGCAACACTAAGGATCTTAATCTCTCCGAGAAACACCAAGAATACCTAAATAATTCAGGCAGAACATACAACTATTATATTTATGATAATGAGATAGACAACTATCAGCAAGATCATTACCAACTGCATTTCAATCACGTGATTGATGATCATTTTAAGTTCAGTAGTGCTGCACATTACACCCGAGGAAGAGGGTATTATGAGCAATATAAGGCAGATGAAGATTTTAGCGACTACGGCTTCAAAACACTAATTTTTTCTCAAGACACCATCAGCACAACAGATTTGATACGAAGAAAGTGGCTTGATAACCATTTTTATGGAGGAATCTTTTCTTTTGCTTATGCTGAGAATGGACTCGATATAACCTTTGGTGGTGGAGCCAATCAATATGAAGGAGGGCATTTCGGTGAAGTGATTTGGTCAGAATACGCATCAGATAGCGATATTAGAGATCGTTACTACGACAATGACGCGAAGAAACAAGAGGCTCACTCCTATATAAAGGGAACTTATAATAACGGTCCCTTAACCTTTTATGGGGATCTGCAATACAGATACATTGACTATACATTTTTGGGTGTTGATGAAGTTGCTGGAGATATCAAAGACGTTCAGCAAACAAAGACCTTCAATTTTATCAACCCAAAATTCGGATTGATGTATGATTTTGATGAGCGAAACAATGCTTATGCCTCTCTTGCAGTCGCAAATCGTGAGCCGGTTCGAAAAGATTTTAGAGAAAACACCCCGCAAAATCAACCCAAAGTTGAAAATCTATTGAATCTTGAGTCAGGATATCGTTTTAAAGGAAAGGATTTGATTCTGAATGCAAATGTGTACTATATGCATTATAAGGATCAGTTGGTTTTAACCGGGCAGATTAATGATGTCGGTGATTACACACGAAGAAATGTAGATGTCAGCTACCGCTCTGGGATTGAATTGGAAGCAGGTTATCGCCTGACGAATCAATTAAGTGTGATGGCGAATGCAAGCTTTAGCCGTAATAAAATAAAAGAGTTCAATGAGTTTGTTGACAATTACGACAATGAAGATGGATCACAAGATGCCATCCTACACAAAAACACAGATTTGGCTTTTTCTCCAAATATTGTAGCTGATTTAGGGCTGATTTATGAGCCAATCGATGACTTGAAGATTAATTTTTCAGGAAAGCACGTAGGAGACCAATATCTGGATAACACTTCTACAGAAACTCAAAAATTGAATGCATATACCACGGTTAACCTTCAGTTGGATTACACCTTAAAAGAGGTGCTATTTGAAGAGGTGAGTTTCGGCTTGTTGGTCAATAATCTTCTAGATGCGTCATACGAAAGTAATGGATACAATTGGGGGTATATATACGGAGGAGTTAGAACCGTTGAAAACTTCTACTACCCACAGGCGGGCCGAAATTTCTTAGCTAGAGTCGTATTTAAACTTTAGATCTAAAGGTAATTTAGATGTTTATTTAAAAGCCCACTCATCGAGTGGGCTTTTTGTTTGCTGCCCCTATATGTGGGTGTTTTTTTGTGAAGGTTGTATTCGTTCTATTTTGATCTCTATGTTTGGTGTTTTATACCAAAGCTAAATAATTTGTATTTTTAGAGATACTAATAGAGCCAAAGGTCTTGAATTCGCAATTTGTTATGAGGTATTTAGTTTTAACTTTTTTTATTGGAGCACTTTTACAAGCTCAAAGCATAAGAATCAATGAGGTGGTCTCCTCCAATTCTGTCTATTTTGACGAAGATGGAGACACCCCAGATTGGATTGAACTTTACAATTATGGGTCTCAAAATGTGAATCTTGAAAATTGGACCCTTTCTGATGATGTAAGCGATTTATCAAAATGGACTTTTCCCAACGTAACGATTCCTGCTAATGATTATTTACTCTTGTGGGCTTCAGATAAAGATCGCGATCAAATAACTTCAACAAGAACGCTCGTCAATCAAGGCGATTTTTATAAATATTTGATTCCAAGCTCGGAACCTAGCCCAAATTGGAAAAATCTAACTTTTGATGATTCGAATTGGAGCACTGGTGCATCTGGTTTTGGTTATTCAGATGGTGACGATACAACGGTAATACCCAACGGTACCTTATCTGTATATCTGCGTAAAAAATTCAACGTCAGCAGTGTTGCAGATGTGATTTCTTTAATTCTCGATATTGATTATGACGATGCTTTTGTTGCTTACATCAATGGGGTAGAAGTAGCACGCGCCAATATCGATGGTGTGGCGCCGCCTTTCAATGCTTCCACAAATCAAGATCACGAAGCTCAAATGTATGGTGGAGGTCTCCCAGATCGCTTTACAATAGCTGATTTCAGTTCGATTTTGGTTGAAGGTGAAAACGTTTTAGCCATTCAGGCTCACAACATAAGCTCAGGCTCATCGGATTTTACCACCATTCCATTTTTATCCGCAATTTTTTCCTCAGCTAATAATTCAGGTGTTGAACCTCCTGAGATTTTAAACTTAAATAACAACAATCATTTTCATACTAATTTTAAAATTTCATCGGATTCTGAAACTCTGACGCTTTCAAATCTTACAGGAAACATTATTGATCAATTACTGATTGAAGGATTACCACCAAATGCATCAATTGGAGTATCAGGTACTTCTGAAAACAGGGTTAACTACATTGAAACGACACCAGGTTTTCAAAATTCTGACGAAGAATTCTTAGGAAGTGTTCAAAATGAGATTGTTTTTTCTGAAAATGGGGGTTTTAAAGACGCTTCTGTAAATCTTTCTCTTTCTGGGAATGGCTTTTCTCAAGAGATTCGGTATACGACAGACGGAAGTTCGCCCAATCCACAATCTCAGATCTATACATCTCCTATTCAAATTTCAACTAATGTCAGTGTCAGAGCTCAAATATTTTCTGATAATTATCTGCCCTCACCAGTTTTCACTGAGTCATACATCTTTGGTTCTAATCATGATATTGATGTTTTGCTGTTAAGTGTTGATCCGTTTGATTTTTTTGACGAAGATTCTGGGATTTATGTGTTTGGTACCGAGGGAACTTATAATACAGCGATTCCACATTTTGGTGCAAATTTCTGGGAAGAATGGGAGCGCCCAATTCACTTTTCATTTCATGAACATGACAGTAACAGGTCTGTTGAGTATAATGCAGGAGTGAAGATTTTTGGTGGATGGAGTAGAAGTAACGGACAGCGTTCACTTTCATTTTTTGCTAGGGGGAAATACGGAGATTCAGAATTTGAATACCCTTTTTTTGACAACCTAATCTATAATGAATTTGAAGCGTTTACCATTAGAAATTCTGGTCAGGATTGGTTAAGATCTAGTATGAAGGATATCATGCTCACCAGTTTAATGCGTGGTTCGGAAATAGATTTTCAAGAATACAATCCTGTTGCCACGTACATTAATGGAGAATATTGGGGGATGTATAACATGCGTGAAAAGACGAACGAACACATGTTGGCTTCTAAGCACAATGTTGATGCTGAAAGCATTACTCTTTTGACCAATAATGCAGAAGTTATAGAAGGAAGTAATGAAGAATACAATGAGCTAATTGCTTATATTGAAAATACAGATCTATCAGACGATGCTAATTTTGAATACATCAAAGACAGAGTTGACCTTAAAAACTACACCCTCTATCAAGTAACAAATATATATACGAACAACACCGATTGGCCCGGAAACAATATTAAATTTTGGAAACACCCAGACACCAAATGGCGTTGGATCATGTACGATACTGATTTTGGTTTTGGACCGCCCTGGAACGTCTCCAACTATCACGAAAACACCCTTAGTTTTGCATTAAGACCTGATGGGCCAGGATGGCCTAACCCACCTTGGTCAACTTTATTGTTTAGAAAACTGATTACAAATGAAGGTTTTAGAAATCAGTTTGTTAATCGCTATGCTGATGAATTAAATACCAGGTTTTTACCTACTAATGTGAGCAATCATATTGATCAGGTATATTCAACGATCGAACCCGAAGTGCTTGCGCATTACACTCGATGGAAAGACGATCCTTCTTTAGGCTTTGAAATAACGGATATCAATGCACATGTTAATTATTATGTGTCTAACATGAAAACTTTTGGAGTTAACAGGCACCCTATCGCAATAGAACACATCAAGCAGCAATTTAATCTTTCAAACCTTCACCCACTAACCCTTACAAATCCTGATGTCAGTAAAGGTTTTGTAGCGGTTAATGAAAACCTAAGTATTCAACAAGATACGTGGACTGGAGATTATTTTGAAACGGTCCCTGTAAAGCTAACAGCAATTCCTGAGTTTGGGTATGAATTTTCTCACTGGAGTGGAAATTTATTTTCCAATAGTGAAACCATTGAAGTTTCATTGACCGAATCTTTTGAAGTTAGTCCTAATTTCATCCCTGCAGAAACCACGAGTTCTCTTGTAATTAATGAGATTAACTATAAATCTATTAATTCGTTTGATGCAGATGACTGGATTGAGCTTTACAACCCTAATGACATTGCAATAGATGTCTCCAACTGGGAAATAAAAGATGACGACAATACGCATGTTTTTGTAATTCCTGAGGGAACCCAAATTGAAGGGGAAGGCTACCTTGTGATTGTTAAAAATGAAACTGATTTCAGATCTGTTTTACCTGGTATTCCCTTTGTTGGTGAGTTGGACTTCGGTTTTGGAAGCTCCGATGCTGTTCGTCTTTATGATCAAAATGGAGCCTTACATGATATTGTAGACTATCAATCTGCAGCCCCCTGGTCAAGCTGTGCAGACGAAACAGGTTACACATTAGAATTAATTTCACCAGACTTAGACAATACCTTGCCCGAAAGTTGGGATTGTATCAATGCCAACGGAAGTCCTAATGCTATTTCTATTGTTGCTTCTGATCAATCTGAGTTGTTTGGACCTACGGAACAGATGATTAGCCTCCCAAAGGGATGGTCTATGTTTTCTACGTATATGATTCCAGATGATATGAATCTGGTGTCTGTATTATCTACAATCGTTGATGCCGTAATCATTGTTAAGGACTTTAATGGAGATGCTTACTTAAGAGAGTGGAACTTTGATGGAATAGGAGACCTTCAAGTAGGTCAAGGATACCAGATAAAGACAAGTGCAGATATATCATTAAAGGTGGTTGGAGATTACGCCTCCCCGGAGGATCATCCAATATCACTAACTCCTGGATGGAACTTGATAGGCTACTTAAAAGAGGAGACATCCAATACCATAGCTGTATTCTCAGAGATCAATGACTCAGGAAACTTAGTGATTGTTAAAGATTATACAGGATCTGCTTATCTTCCAGCATTGGAGTTTAATGGTATAGGGGATATGCAACCCGGTCAAGCATATCAGTTAAAGATTGTAAATCAAGATGTGCTGAACTACTTGCCAAATGACTAATTGTATGGATTTGGACATGTGGGAGTAAAAGGAATACTTCAAAGCACCAACAGATAATCAAATGGCTTTTTTATAGCTGATGTACCTTGAGATAAAGTGACAGGCAATGGGTTACGACAAGTCAAATGGAAAAGCTCGAATCACAAGCGTAAATTCTATTTTCTCTTGCGCCCTTAGGAGAAGGAACTGATAGAAATAAAAAAACGGAAAACCAGTTAAAAACAACCAATTTTCCGTTTGAGTGACCCCGGCAAGATTCGAACCTGCAACCGTCACATTCGTAGTGTGATACTCTATCCAGTTGAGCTACGGGGCCTTTTTTTAATACGGGTGCAAATATAGGAAAGCTTTTGAAATTTACCTTTGTAAGTGGTAGTTAATTTCTCTTTCTTTTTAATTTTCTTTTGAAAATTCTCCTAGGAAGATTTACTCTGGATTCTTCCTTCTTAAAAAGTCTTTCTATGTTTTTTTTATGGGTGAATAAAACGAGAACACTTACCATGACTGAAAAGATAATCAGTGCATTGTTATCGCTTTTCAGGTAGAGTATAATTGTTGCAGGGAAGGTGCATGCTGCAAGTATGGAGCTTAAGGATACGTAGCGACTGAAAATAAGAGATGTAAGAAATGTAATGATAGAAAATAGGGCAGCAGTCGGTTGTATGGCTATAATTACCCCTAGCAAGCTCGCAATTCCTTTTCCGCCTCTAAAACCAATATAAATAGGGAAGATGTGCCCCAGTACAGCAACCATTCCTAATCCTAGCATGTTTTCTGTAGATTGATCGTTTGCCATGTAGCTTAGGACATACGTTGAGAACCAAGCTTTAAAAATATCAATAATCAATACGATACTTCCAACACGCTTCCCCAATATCCTGAAACTGTTTGTGGCACCTGCGTTACCACTTCCGTGTTCTCGTACGTCAACGTTATAGAATCTTTTCCCTATCCATACAGAACTGGGGATGGATCCAATTAAATAAGCCCATAAAAAAAACAAGTAATCCATGTGTTTAATTCAGGTTTGCAATTTATACTTTATTCTAGCATTTTGTGACATGACCTCCAAAATAAGTTGGCTAATAATTCGTGGTAAGCATTGGATGTTTTTAAACTCGTTAACTATTATTTTACCTTGATAAGGTTACAGTCTTCTGCCTATCCAAACCTTAACATCGTGAAATCATGCATTTTATATAGGATTTGATGAGTGAATCCTTTGTGCTTTCGAAAGAATTTATATATTTACAATAGCCTGTTATTTAATGTGTTATTGATTTGTAATAATTATTTATTAATGTTAGTATGATGGATTCAATGAATTGTTATCCCTCATTATTTTTTTCTGATGTTGCTTAAAATCCGATTAAACTTGTGAATATAAAGTTTGCGGTAAATACCAACGGGTATGATTTTTCACATCGAATGGTTGTTGTGGATCTAATAATAGAATAGGGCTTGTTAAGATATAATTTGGGATTTATGCGAGGTGATTCGCCTCAAGTCTCTATAATTTAATGATTTGAATAATGAGAGAGATCAGCACATACGAAATGCTTGATGTTATCTTTGATAATATTGATCATGTTGTTTTTGTTACCAATGTTGATGGATTGGATTTAAAAATTTTACACATCAACGATACGTTCGAAACTTTCGGAGTAGACAAAGAATTTTTATCATCAGATCCCTACTTGTTTTTTAAAATGGTCATTCACCCCGATGACAAAAGGATGCTCATCAGGTCATTCATTAATTCTATAAATAAAAAAAAGCCTATAGATTTTGACTTTAGAATCATCAAGCCCAATGAACACATCTACTGGCTGTATGGTAAATTTATTCCAGTAATTGGTGCTGATGGAGTTGTAACTCATATGGTAGGCCTCTCCGCGGATGTCACTCAGAGAAAGGAAGAAGAATTAAGGCTTAATAATTTATATAAAGTTCAGGGAGATGTCGTGAAGATGTTGGCTCATGATTTGCGAACGCCTATTTCAGGAGTTAAGATTTTAGCGGAGTCTTTTCTCAGATCGAATAAAAAGCAACTGGCAGTTACCGATATAAATAGAATTGTTAGTAACTGTCAAGAAACGTTGATGCTTATGGAAGATTTATTGTCTTACATCCAAACCGATGTGGATTATATTCAGCTTCACATCACCGAGTTTATCGTAGAAGAGCGCATTCACTTTGTCACAGAATCATTTTCAGCTGAAACAGCAAAAAAACAAATTACGGTTCATGTACCTCATACACAGACTTTATTTTCATTGGATTCTTTACGCTTTTCACAAATTTTAACGAACCTAATGTCTAATGCAATAAAGTTTAGCAATCCGGGGGGTACCATAAGGATCTATTTGGAGACTACTGATAGAGGGTTGACCATAAACATATCTGATCAAGGAATAGGAATCGATGAAGAGGTATTACCCTTTGTTTTTGATGTTTTCACGTCTTCGAAAAGACCCGGAACTCAAGGGGAGAAATCCACAGGTTTAGGGCTCTCCATCTCAAAAAGATTGATTGAGCTCCACAAAGGTACGATAGATGTTGTTTCCAAGGAGAACGAGGGAACAATCGTTCAATTGTTTTTCCCAAACAGCTAAAAGATAGAAATTATGATAAGAGAAATAAGAACAAGTAATGAGTTGTTAACTCTGGATGAGGATGGGATTGTTCATTTGAAATTCCCTGTAAAGACGAAACATAATTTAGAAACGATTAGAGAACATTTAGAAGGGGTAGAGGAATTGGATGAAAATGGACAGGGAGTTTTACTCTTGGTGCATTTTAAAAACTTAGTGGGAATGGATAAGTTTTCTAGAAAATTTGTGAATACCGACCGAATGGTTAAAGTACATAAGGCTTGTGCTATGCTGGTGCACAATCCATTGTCTCAATTGATTTCAAATTTCTTTTTAGGTATAAATAAGCCCAATTTTGTAATAAGTTCTTTTACAAATATTGAGAACGCTAAACAATGGCTCCTTGAGCAGAAGTAGTCAAATCAGTCAATTTTAACTTAATTAAATTCCGATTTAAGATATCTAACCGTGTGACTTTCTTTATTTTTCAAGAGCTCTTCTGGTTTCCCTTCACACAATATGACGCCACCATTTTTTCCGCCCTCAGGCCCCAAGTCAATGATGTAATCTGCTAATTTTATCACATCCATATTGTGTTCAATGATGAGTACTGTATTGCCTTTTTCTACTAGTTTATTGAGAACATCCATCAAAACACGGATGTCTTCGAAATGAAGCCCTGTAGTAGGCTCATCTAATATGAATAGAGTATTTCCGGTATCTCTTTTACTCAATTCGGTAGCGAGTTTTACTCGCTGTGCTTCACCTCCAGATAAAGTTGTGGATTGTTGCCCCAAGGTAATGTAGCCCAAGCCAACTTCTTGTAAGGTTTTAATTTTTCTGTAGATTTTTGGAATAGCCTCAAAAAAATCAACCGCTTGATTGATGGTCATTTGTAGGATGTCAGAAATAGACTTGCCTTTGTAACGAATCTCTAGCGTTTCTCTGTTGAATCTTTTTCCGTTACATGTTTCACACTGTACATGAACATCAGGAAGGAAATTCATTTCTATAACTCGCATCCCCCCACCTTCACAGGTTTCACAACGACCACCTTTAACGTTAAAAGAAAATCTGCCGGGTTTGTAAGCTCTTATTTTAGCTTCCGGAACTTCAGAGAATACTTTTCGTATCTCACTTAATACACCGGTATATGTAGCTGGATTGGACCTAGGCGTTCGACCAATAGGAGATTGATCGATATCAATCACCTTATCAATATGTTCAATTCCGCTAACGCTTTTATAGGGTAAAGGTTTTTTTAAAGCTCTGAAAAAATGAGTATTTAATATGGGGTAAAGGGTTTCATTAATCAGTGTAGATTTTCCACTTCCGGACACCCCTGTAACGCATACGAGTTTCCCTAGTGGCAGTTTTAGATCTACATTTTTGAGGTTATTTCCTTCTGCACCTTTCAAATGAATGATTTTGCCATTTCCTTCTCTTCGAATCTCCGGAATGCTTATTTTTCTTTCACCATTTAAGTACTGGGTGGTAAGGGTTTGTTTTTTCAGGATTTCTTGGGGAGTTCCTTCGCAAACAATTTCCCCTCCAAATCTTCCCGCACCGGGTCCTATGTCAAGGACGTAATCGGCACATTCTATCATTTCTTTATCGTGTTCTACAACAAGGACAGAATTTCCGATATCACGTAAATTTTGGAGGGATTTGATGAGTCTCGTATTGTCTTTTTGATGAAGTCCAATACTTGGTTCATCAAGGATGTAGAGAACGCCAATCAATTGTGAGCCTATTTGTGTAGCCAATCGAATCCTTTGCGCCTCACCACCAGATAGTGATTTTGAACTTCTATTGAGGTTTAAATAGTCCAAGCCAACATCCAGTAGAAATCTCAAACGTGTCTTTAATTCTTTGATGATTTCATGACCAATTGCTTTTTGTCGTTCATCCAATAGGTTTTCAAAACGATTGAAAAATTCATAGAGTTCAGAGATGTCCAATTGAGCCAATTCTGAGATGTTCTTATCCTCAATTTTGAAATGTAAAGATTCTTTCTTTAAACGATTTCCGGAACATTTCGAACAGTTTTTTTGGAACATGAAATTTTTCGCCCATCGTTTCAAACTCTTTGAATCAGAGTGATAGTATTGATAGCTGATAAAGTTAGAAATACCCTCGAAGTTAATTTTGTAGTCTTGAGTAATTCCCAGTGTTTTATTCGAAATCTTAAAGGATTCTTCCGACCCATTTAATATGACATCCATTGCTTTTGTGGGAATGGAATGAATGGGGTCCTTCAAATCAAATTTGTACCTTTTTGCAATCAGCGTTAGTTGTTTGTATATCCAGGGACTTTTTCGATCGGCCAAAGGAGCCAAGCCGCCCCTTTCAATAGATAAATTTTGATCTGGGAAGATTTTCTGTTCATCGATTTTCATTTCTATTCCCCGTCCATTACAGGTTTTGCAAGCTCATTTTGGAGAATTGAATGAGAAATTGTTGGGCTCTGGGTCATCGTAAGCGATTCCGCTTGAGGGACACATCAAATGTTTACTAAAGTATCTTACCTCTTCCTGTTCAGGTGCGTAAACTTGCATGATTCCTTTTCCGTATTTTAAGGCTATTTCTAGTGATTCTTTAAGCCTTTTTTCGATATCACCCTTAACATGTATACGGTCGATTACAATCTCTATGTCGTGATTTTTATAACGATCAAGTTTCATGTTCGGCATGATATTTTGGATTTCTCCATCAATTCGAACTTTGATAAACCCTTGCTTGAGTATTTGCTCCAACAACTCTCTGTAATGACCTTTTCGTGCTTTCACGACAGGAGCTAAGAGTAAAATCTTTTGGTTGTTGTAGGATTCAAGGATGAGGTTTTTGATTTGCTCCAGGGTATAGCTGACCATTTTCTCTCCCGTTTTGTAGGAGTATGCGTAGGATATACGTGCGAACAGCAGGCGAAGAAAATCGTAGATTTCAGTAATTGTTCCCACGGTAGAGCGTGGGTTTTTACTGGTTGTTTTTTGTTCTATGGAGATGACTGGGCTTAATCCATCAATTTTATCTACATCAGGACGTTCCAAGCCCCCGAGAAATTGTCGCGCATAGGCTGAGAAAGTTTCTATATATCTGCGCTGACCTTCGGCATAAATGGTGTCAAAAGCAAGAGATGATTTACCACTACCACTGAGCCCTGTGATTACTACAAGTTTGTCTCGAGGTATTTTAACATCAATGTCTTTAAGGTTGTGAACTTTTGCTCCTTCAACTTTAATGTACTCTTGTTGGCTTGTCATTTACGATATACTTTCTTTTGGTTTTGCCTTTTGACTAAAGAGCTAACTATAGTTTGAGGTTCTTGAGCAATTTACCCTGAAGATCCTTTGGAGAAATGATCGGATTTTCGACACCCCAATCAATGCTTAGCGAGGGGTCGTTCCAGATGACGCAATCTTCAGATTTAGGCTGGTAAAGTCCATCGCACTTGTATTGAAACACGGTGTGGTCTTCAAGTGCTACAAAACCATGCGCAAAACCTGCCGGAATCCACAGCATGTTCCCTTGCTCACTACTGAGTTTTAATTTGAAGTGTTTACCGAAGGTGTCAGATTGTTTACGCAGGTCAACAACGACGTCTAAGGCACTTCCTTGAGTGACACGAACGAGTTTTCCTTGAGCGTGTGGCTCTTTTTGAAAATGTAAGCCTCTGAGTACATTTTTACGAGAAACGGATTGATTGTCTTGAACAAAAGAGATGTCAAGATTCAATTTTTTGAAAGTCTCATGATTCCAGCTTTCTAAAAAAGAGCCTCGTTCGTCCTTGTAAATGTTGGGTTGAAGTATGAGTAATCCTTCAAAACCTGTTTCTTGTAATTGCATAATTTTATAAAAGTTGCAAGTTACAGATTAAAACTCAAGGATTAAAGACAAAACAGGTCCTTATTGCGCTTCTATAAGAAAGATGCAAGGTCTTTTATGTAAATCTGGTTTTTTACTTTTCTTCCATGCTTCAATCGTCTTTGTCTTGATGTACTCAGTACTCAGACTAATATCACATGCTATGCAGAGTTTGGTTTGATTTTGGAGGTTTTGGAGTAGAACGTCTAAAAGTTTGTTATTTCGGTAAGGCGTTTCAATAAATAACTGTGTTTGATTGTTTCTTTTAGAAGTTTGCTCCAGTTCCTTCAGTCTTCTCTTTACATCTTGTTTATCTATAGGGAGGTATCCATGAAAGGTGAAAGATTGTCCATTCATACCGCTGGCCATTAAAGATAGGAGTATGGACGAAGGTCCTACCAACGGGATGATTTGAATGTCTTCTTTGTGTGCAATGTTTGTGATTTCTGCACCTGGATCAGCAACTCCAGGGCAACCTGCTTCCGAAATTAGTCCTACATTTTCGCCCTGCCTACAAGCGTCTAAAAAACCAAAAAGCTCTTGGGGTTCTGTGTGTTTGTTTAATACATGAATTTTCAGTGCATTCTGTGGCGTAGGAATTTCCATCAACTTTAAAAAGGCTCTTGCTGTTTTGCCGTTTTCAACAATAAATTCATCCAACTGACTTATTGTCTCTTTCACGGACAAGGGTAATACTTTTGTGGGTTTACAGTCGCCCAGAGTTGTAGGAATCATGTATAATTTACCCTTAGCCATTTAATTCCGTTTCAAGTTGATTTTTGATGATTTCACAAGCTTCGTCTAACAAGTCAAACACGAGTTTAAATCCATGATCTCCACCGTAGTAGGGGTCAGGAACATCTTCATTGCTACCGGGTTTGGATGCGTTTAAAATCATGTAAACTTTGCGTTTCTGTGCTTCGTTTTCAGCTAATTTGATGGTGTTTTCGTAATTGGATTTATCCATGACGTAAATTGCATCAAATTCATTCAAATCACTACTTTTTAAAGCCCTAGCTTTTTGTTCTTGAATCTCAATATTGTTAATTCTTGCGATGTGTTGTGACCTTGGGTCAGGAGCATTCCCTACATGATATGCGGCAGTTCCCGCCGAGTCAACATCTACGGGTAAGGATTTGCATTTATCAGCCATTATTCCTTCTGCCAATGGAGATCTGCAGATATTCCCTAGGCATACCATTAAAATTTTCTTTTTTTTCATGAGCAAAAAAAAAGCAGGAAAAGTTCCTGCTTGTGTATTTTTAGAGTTGTTGTAGTTCTAATTTTTTACTGAGATCATCAACGTAGGAGCGGAATTGTTTGTCAGTATCTACCAAGTTGTTTACCGTTTTACAGGCATGAAGTACTGTGGCGTGATCTTTTCCTCCACACTGGGCTCCGATGCTTGCCAATGACGATTTGGTTAGTTTTTTAGAAAAGAACATAGCTAACTGCCGGGCTTGTACGATACGTCGTTTTCTTGTCTTTGAGTTTAAAACCTCTAAACTTAAGTCAAAGTAATCGCAAATAACTTTTTGAATGTAGTCAATTGAAACCTCACGGGTTGTATTTTTCACAAAGCGGTCAATCATTTCCTTGGCAAGACTCAAGTTGATGTCTCTTTTGTTCAATGAAGATTGTGCTAAAAGTGAGATTAATGCGCCTTCCAGCTCGCGAATGTTTGACGTAATGCTGTAGGCAAGATATTCAATAACATCTTCAGGCATTTCAATGCCGTCGGTGTATAATTTTTTCTTTAGTATGGTTATTCTAGTTTGCAGACTTGGTGTTTGTAGGTCTGCAGAGAGTCCCCATTTAAACCGTGAAAGCAATCTTTGCTCCATGCCTTGAAGATCAACAGGTGCTCGATCTGACGTAAGAATAAACTGTTAGCCCTGTTGGTGAAGGTGATTGAAAATGTGGAAGAATACGTCTTGTGTTTTTTCTTTCCCTGCAAAAAATTGCACATCATCAATAATCAATACATCA
>ERZ1047985.1055-NODE-1055-length-19594-cov-6.149138_pt1 | contig 19594 bp, 19 predicted proteins | sample MGYA00383097_ERZ1047985 | MGnify/ENA primary metagenome ERZ1047985 (study PRJEB29581, sample SAMEA5548367) | metagenome | biome: marine; feature: coastal; material: water | depth 50 m | study: Short-term variability in the microbial, nano- and picoplankton...
ATTCCCCAAAAGACAATACGATAATTAATATTATTGCGATTATTAGACATTATAAATGCAATGCCTAAAAGAACTATAATTCCTAAAATACCAATCATTTAATCTTCTACTATTTTAAAACAATTTCTACAACGTGCTTCATAAACATCTGTTTCACCAATTAATACCTGTTTTGAGTCCTTTGTTATCCGTTGACTAAAAGATGCAGGGTTACCACATTTTACACAAATTGCACGTAGTTTATCAAGAAAATCTGATTCACACATCAAAGCAGGCATTGGTCCAAAAGGTATACCTTTAAAATCGGTGTCAAGCCCAGCTACAACAACACGTTTATTATCTTTAGCGAGCTTTTTACATACTGGAATTAATTCATTACTAAAAAATTGAGCTTCATCGATTCCAATTACATCCATTTCTGTTGAATTTTCAAGGATTTCATTTATATCCTCTACTAAAATTGATTCCATTTTAGATTGATTATGAGATACTATATGATTTGAACTATAACGATTATCAATATTAGGTTTAAATATAATAGTATTCATCTTTGCTATTTCAGCACGTCTAATTCGGCGTATTAATTCTTCAGTTTTTCCACTAAACATGCTTCCACAAATAACTTCTATCCATCCAGAATTTTTAGGTGTAAGAGTCATACTATAATAATACGTTAATATTGGACATTAAAGCATCAATAGCTTCTTTATTCTGAACGCCATCAGTTATAATTATATCAGCTAAGTCTCTAGATGGTTTTACAAATTGATCGTACATAGGTTTAACTGTTTTTTCATATTGATTTGTCACTGACTTAATGGTTCGACCTCTTTCCTTAACATCTCTTGAGAGTCTACGAGTAAACCGAATATTATCTGGCGTATCAACAAAAACTTTAATATTCATTAATTTTCTTAATGAATCAAAATAAAGTGTTAAGATTCCCTCAATAACAATTATTCTACAGGGCTTAACAAATTGTCTTTGATTTCGTCTATTATGAATCGAAAAATCATAAATGGGTATTTCAACTGATTTTCCACCTAAAAGACTCACCAACTGCTTATTAAAGAGTTCAATATCAATTGCATCTGGATGGTCAAAATTTTGCTGATTTCGCTCATCTATAGAAAGAGCAGAATTATTTTTATAATAAGAATCTTGTTCAATAACAATTAATTGATCAGAGCCAAATTTTTTAAGTAAGTAGTTAGCAATAGAAGTTTTACCTGAGCCAGTACCGCCAGCAATGCCAATTAGTATTGAAGAACTATTCATGCGACATTATTGTTTCATAGTATTGAACCATTCAATGGAATTAATCATACATGCAGCAGCAGCAGAACTATGGTCGCCAGGGTAAGAAGTGCTTTGAATATTTTTTGAGCCATTTGCTTCCAAGCCGTCAACTCCAACTTTCATCAAAAAATGAAATACAGTTTCATCATCCGCACCATGCATAAAGTGGATTGGTGCATTAGGCTTCCAATCGCCATAGACAAAGCTATTATCTTTTAAATATTGTTTAAAGTCAAGTTCTCCATCACCTAAAAAATCACTTAAAAATTGGGAGTCAAGCAAAACAGACATTGTATCATTTAAAGCATTATTGATTTGTTCTCCTGAATATTCTCCATTATACATAGTTAAGATGGGATTTCTATAATTAGGATTAACCCATCGATTTAAAGCTTCATTGTCACCGGTAGCTAATACATAACCCCAGAGTGCAAAACCTAGATAGTAAGGTTGAGAGTATATATTATCACCAAATATTCTTTTGGCCATCTGATCAAGAGCATAAGGACCTGCTAATGGAGCATTTGCCGTAATTGTAAATTCGTCTGAATATTCTTCATCAATAACTTGGTGAAAAGCCATTGTTCCATAACCACCTGCTGAATATCCTGTAGTAAATATCTGCTCATTTAGTTGAATGTCATTTTCGCATGCAAATTCTTTAGATGCTCTTAATAGGTCTACGCCAGCAATTGCGCTTGCTTGTTTATTTACATAAGAAGCTTGAGTCTTTGATTCTCCATAACCGATACCGTCAGCATAAATAGAGAAATAACCTTGCATTGAACCTAATATGCTTTGCGGTGAAACATTAGGGCTTACTGAAGCTACAGCTTCACGCTTAGTTATTGTATAATGCGATGTTTTTAAGATGGGAAGAGATTGGTTTTTATCAAGTTGTGGTACATATATGGCTCCGGATAGTTGAGTAGGTTTCCCATCGGTTCCCAACGACTCATAGATTACTTTATAAACCTTAACACTGTTTTGAATATTGAATTGACTTGCATCAAAACCATAGTAGTCCTCAATTAGGATTTTGAAAGCTCCTTCTGTGAATTCTGAAATTAATTCATAAGAAATTAAATTTCCTCGATCTTCATATAGTTCACAATTTTGATTATTACTATCTTCGCATGATAGAACTAAAATTATTGATGATATAATAAAAATTATTTTCTTTAACATCGTATTAATAGTCTCCCCCTATTGATTTTATTTAATGAGTTTAAAAACTTGATGTAACATTACGCCAGCAATAAATCCGCCTACATGCGCAAACCATGCTACGCCACCTGTTATATCTAAACCAAGTGATCCTAATCCACTTGTGAGTTGGTTAAAGAACCAAAACCCAAGCACAATAATTGCAGGCACTCTTATGGTGGTAAAAAAAATAATTATAAATATAAATACATGTACTTGAGCTTTTGGAAAACGAATCATGTATAGTCCCAAGACTCCAGCAATAGCTCCTGATGCGCCAACCATTGGAATCTCAGACCCTGGACTCATTAATACTTGACATAATGCTGCAAAGACACCGCAAAGGATGTAAAAAATAATATATCTAACATGTCCAAGTGTACTTTCAACATTGTCTCCAAAAATCCAAAGAAACCACATGTTTCCTAGAATGTGAGCAATTCCACCATGAAGAAACATAGATGTGAGCATATCTAATACTGAAAAATTAGCAGGAATTAGACCGTATGTATAAAATAAAATAGCTTCAGCTTCAGGATCTTTGATCCCAGTTGTGAATTGGAAAATAAAAATTAATATATTTATTCCAATTATACTATAATTGACATATGGAATAAGGACTTTTGGATTATCATCTTTGTAAGGGAAAAACATTAGTAAACTTTAAACTTAACTGTTTGACTTGCTTTATTTCCGGCTCGATCCTTAACTGTGAATTGAAGAGAATGTTCTCCAATAAGTAGAGGCCGATCTAGTTCATATGAAATAGTTTTTAACTTAGGTTGGTAAGCATAAATTAACGATTGATCATCTAAAATTAATTCAAATGAGCTTTCTGAGGGATCAAAACCCGAAAGTAAATCATCAATTTTAATTTTGAACGTACTAAGCTCCAACGAAGGATATTTCCCATTGTGACCAGGATGAATAGATTTTATTATAGGTGGAACAACGTCTTCTATAATTGTAATTGCATCAAGTTGCTTTATCTCTCCAGTTAAAACTTGCCGTTCATTATTATTTTCAGTTTGGATGAATGACCAGCCTTCTTTTTGATCATAAAAATAAAGATGGAGCTTATTTCGATCTTTATATTTAGATGAATAGCGAATAGCAATATTAATTGGATTTAATAGTGGCTGTTGAAAGGGCTGTAATTGATAAACGCGTGATAAGTGATTACCCTTCTTAACGGGTGCATATTTATTAACTGCTTCAATCCATATTAGCGAACTTCTGCTGATAGAGTTATTTTTAGTCCGTATGGAAAATAAACCATCTTCAGAAATAGCAGTGATAGAAGATCCTGGTTGAACTACCGTATAAGGAAAATCAAATCGTATTTGCCGCTCAATAGGTCCATTGAGTATAGCTTCAATTTGATCTACTTCTTCAAATAAAATTGGAGATAATGGTTTTGTTAAAAAAACGGATGGTTGTATTTGATTTAGTGAAATTGTTTCATACTGGTATTTCCCTTTTAATCTTAATGAAAAATCAGCATCCACAATTTTTTCTGGCTGAATTTGAATATATATACCTGCATCAGTATAAGAGATATCCATATCAATATTTACATCTAAATAATCACTATAATTTTGACTATCTAGCCAATGGAGAGGTCTAGATATAGTTCCCAAATTATTTTCAGCCATAAATTGAATTGCTTTGCGATTAATCTGTTTTTTCAAAATTGTAATAATTTTTCCTTCTTCTAAAGTTTCAGAAGATTGGATTGACAATTTTTCATCTGCATAGCCATAAGGCGTAAATGAATATGCTACTACTGATTTGATTGGTACCGAAATATTTTTCGACTGAATTAAAAAAGAAACAAGTTCTTTTGTTTCGCCAAGAGGCTTAATCATGAGGTCGAAAGGAGCCATGATAAATACAGTACCTCTGATAATTCGTAAGTTCATTAAGTGGTCCATTACATGGATCTTAATGTCATGATGCCCTGGGGTGAGTTCTAGTATACCATTGGTTGAACTTGAATGTATAGGAACACTTGGATCTGTTTCATTACGATATAGTTTTATAAAATTACCAAGGTTCAAACGCGCATTATTATAATCTTTAATAAAATTAGCTGTACTTAACCAATTATAGTCAAGGCGATCAAATTGTAGTGAATGATGAAGCTTCTCATCAATATATACTTCAATACGATGAGGTTGATAAATATTGTTTGCACCCTGTCTTTTGTCAAATGTTTTCAGAGACATTCCAAGTACACCAAAAATATTAATCGTGTCAGGGAAATGATATTCACCTTTTTTATTTCGAAATAATGTGAAATTTTGAGGTAGCTGATTACCATTTATCCAACTTTCAGAAGTTAGAGGAATAAATGATATTTGTTCAGCTATTGGCGCCATTCGATCTGCTTGATCTAAACCATTAGTAAGTGGGTTTAAGGTTTGTCCTTTTTTATTTCTAATTTCAAAATGAAGGTGAGGACCAAATGAAAATCCTGTATTACCAGAATAGCCAATTATATCACCTCTCTCAAATTCAAATTCTTCAGGTGCTAAAAAAATATTGGTTATATAAGATTGGTTTTTGTCTTGTTCTAGTTTTAGTAACTCTTCAAGTTGGGAGTTAAATTTACTCAAGTGAGCATATACAGCAGTTTGCCCATCTTCTAGAGTTAAGTATAGGGCACGACCAAATCCAGAGTAATTAGTAACAATTCGAGAAATATAGCCATTAGAAACAGCATATACAGGATGTCCAACGGTTCCTTTTGTTTTTATATCTAACCCAAGATGATAGCCAGTAGGCCTAAACTCACCAAAGTTAGATGATAAATGCTTGCCCGTATTGGTTGGCCAGGTATACTCTTGAGCCGTAATGATTGAAAATATTAATGTTAGCTTAGTAAGCAGTCTCATATTATTAGTTATTGAGTTAAGAACGAATTTATCTTAGTTAGGTAATTTAAAGATAGGGTATTGAAATAAAAAAGCCTCGCTATTAGCGAGGCTTAGTTTACACTCAATCAATAAGTGGAGGCTTATGATTTTTGTATTTTATTTATAATCATATACTATTTTAACAGATTTTAGTTCCACTATATAAATAACTAATTAAAATGATTGAAAAGACTTGAATTATATTAATTAGTTAACTTAAAATACTTACGAGTAACTTACGAGTATTTATTATATTAAGATGAAAACACACTTATCCTTTAAACAACAACATTTTTTGGATTTTATCCAAAATTATACTGTTAAATATGGCCAAGCTCCATCCTATGAAGAAATTATGAAGGGCTTGAAATTTGGATCTCTAGGAACGGTTCATTGGTATGTTAATGCCCTAACTCACAATGGCCATTTGAATCGATCGAAAGGACCTAACGGCAAGCGAGCTTTATCTTTATCTTCAGAGCAAAGCACTAAACAAGCTGGCTTGCCTTTGTTGGGTTTAATTGCTGCAGGAGAACCAATAGAAGCATTAGAAAATGCGCAAACCATATCTGTCCCAGCACCCTTTGTTCATCCAGATAATTTTGTTTTAAAGGTAAAAGGATATTCCATGATAGGAGATCATATTGATGATGGAGATTATATTATTGTTCGAAAATCAATGGAAGCTCAACCAGGTCAGATTGTAGTAGCTCTTATTAATGATGAGGCAACTTTAAAAAGATATCAACCAACCAATAATCAAATTGAACTACACCCTAGAAATCCAGATTACCCTATTATTAAAGTATCAAGTGAAGATCGATTTCAGATTAATGGAATACTTCTCTATTCTTTTCGAGAATATTAAGCATAACTGATTTTTTAAATAAGTAATATGAAAAATCGGGGGAAAGTAGCGTTCCAATTTCATGTTGTTTCAAAGAGCTCACCATTTAAAATTCCTTTAATGAGCTCTACTGTTACAGCAGGATTTCCATCACCTGCGGATGATCACCTTGACCTACCAATTGATCTTAATGAATATTTAGTTAAACATCCTGCGGCTACTTTTTATGTACGTGTTCAAGGCGATTCTATGGATGATGCGGGTATTCATCAAGGAGATTTACTAATAGTAGATAGAGCTGAACCCTATACGATAGGAAGCATAGTTTTAGCAGTGCTTGATGGTGAGTTTACAGTTAAAAAATTAATGAAAAAAAACGATTCTCTTTATCTTTTATCAAGTAATACATCTTATCATCCTATTAAAATTGAAACTGAGACTGACTTTAAAGTGTGGGGTGTCGTTACTTATATTGTTCACGGTCCACTTTAGCTATGTTTGCTTTAGTCGATTGCAACAACTTTTATGTATCATGTGAACGTGTCTTTAATCCAAAATTAGAAAAACGTCCTACAATAGTTTTATCTAATAATGATGGTTGTGTCATTGCGAGATCAAATGAAGCAAAAGATTTAGGTATTTTAATGGGAGAACCAGCGTTTAAGAATAAAAATATTTACAAAAAACATAAAGTTGCTATTTTATCCTCTAACTTTGCATTGTATGGAGACATGTCACAACGAGTAATGTCAGTTCTTTCTCAAAACAGTTCGGCTTTAGAAATATATTCTATTGATGAAGCTTTTATTGATTTATCAGGGATACCAGTTAAAAAACTATTATCTGAGATAAAGTATTTAAAAACTACTGTAGAACAATGGACTGGTATTCCTGTATCGATTGGTGTAGGAATAACAAAAACGTTAGCAAAAGTTGCAAATCATGTAGCCAAACGTTCTACTGGTGTTAAGATTTTAATTGATTCGAGAGAGGTTAAAAAATCACTTAAAAATCTTAAAGTAGAAGATATCTGGGGAGTAGGAAGACGTCTCAAAAAAATATTGAACAGTTTTGGGATAAAAAATGCTCTAGAATTGAGGAATCAAAACGAATTATGGGTTCAGAAATATATGACGATAGTTGGTAGACGTCTACAATTAGAACTTAAAGGAATTATTTGCTATCAATTAGAAACCAATCCGACGAATAAAAAACAAATTTGTACTTCTCGCTCTTTTGGTCAATTAGTTGAAGAGTTTAGTAAACTCGAGGAAGCTGCTTCTATGTATGCTACGCGCTGTGCTGAAAAACTTCGATATCAACATTCATGTGCTTCAGTTATTAAAGTGTTTATTCAAACAAATAGCTTTCGTAAGCAATTACTCCAATATCGGAATATTAGTTTTATAAAACTTCCCATTCCAACTAATAGCACTTTAAAAATAACGAAAGCGGCTTTATTAGGCCTTAAAACAATATTTAAATCAGGATATAGTTACCATAAGCTCGGAGTTATTATAGAAAACATAGTTCCAGATACAAATATTCAAACCCATTTATTTGATAATCAAAATTATAAAGTTCAGAAAGATCTGATGGCCGCAATGGACAAGATTAATAGCATTAATGGTCAGGATACAGTGAAAGTTGCAAGTCAAGGCTTTCGCCAACCTTGGAAAATGCGCCAAGTTCGTGTTTCTCCTTGTTATACAACACGTTGGAATGATTTTATAACTGTAAAAATATAAATTTTCAATTGTAATTTTAGTGCTTACCATGTTTAAAATTATACTATTCGAGCCAGAGATTCCACCCAACACGGGCAATATTATACGTTTATCTGTAAATACAGGTTTTGATTTACATCTTGTAAAGCCACTTGGATTTTCAGTGGATGATAAAAGTTTAAAGCGCGCAGGTATGGATTATATGAAAAGGAGTCACTTTAAAGTTTGGGAATCTTTAGATGAATGCTTAAATAATATATCGGCAAGTTCTATATATTCAGTCACCACTAAAGGTAATACCTGCTATACAGATATAGACTTTAAAAAAGGAGACGCGTTTATTTTTGGACCTGAAAGTCGTGGATTACCTATAGAGATTAGAGAAAAGTATGAATCAATTTTTATGCCAATGAGAAGCCAAGGAAGAAGTTTGAATTTAGCAAATGCAGTTTCTGTGATTACATATGAAGCTTGGAGACAGCTAGAATTTAACTAATCCAACTCGCTACATCATTTCCAATCGCAATAGATGCAGTAAGCCCTGGAGATTCAATACCAATTAAATTGATCCACCCAGGATAACCCTTGTCTTCTTCATGTGATATATAGAAATCAGGCATTGGATTATCATCCATCCATATTTTTGGACGAATACCGGCATAGTCTGGTGATAAATCCTCTTTTTTTAATCCTTTAATATATAGTTTTGCTTCATTATAAAATTGATTAATTAGTGAGCTATCAACATCATAATTTTCATTTCGACCTTCAACCCAGTGGGCACTAGGCCCCACTTTTGCAGAACCTGTCTGATCAACAGTTAAGTGAATACCTAAAGAGCCTTTAGATTCATCAGGAAGAGGATAAATGAGATGGTTAAAAGCGTTCCTCCATCTTGGTCCAAGTTTAAAATAGCAGCCTTTAGAGTATTTTAATTTTGGGAATGAATCTCCTAACATATTTGCAATAATATCGCTTTGAAGGCCGGATGCATTAATTACCCATTCACAAGAAACTGTTTCAATTTCATCAATTGCATTTTGTATGGACAATTCATATCCTTGATCTAACTGTTTAATGGACTTTACTTCTGATTTAAATAAATAATCATGATTCATAGATTGAGAATATTTATAAAATGCACTCATTAGACTATGAGCAGAAACTATTCCTGTAGACCCAACATAGAGTGCAAGATCTGAATCTACATTTTTTTCAAGCTTTTGAATTTCTTTCTTTTCAATTATTCGAACGTCAGGAACATTATTAGAATTAGCATTTTTATATAACAACTCTAGTTCAGAGCTTTGATTTGTATTTCCAACTACAAGCTTTCCACATTTTTTATACCATATATGATTTTTTTTACAAAAATCATATATCAGCTCTCTTCCTAATGTAGAATAAGATGCTTTTAAAGAATTAGGCTCATAATAAATACCTGAATGAATGACTTCACTATTACGACTTGAAATACCTCGTCCATAGGATTCTTCTTTTTCAATTACAAGCACAGAATCTTCTGAATTCACACTGATTGCTCTTGCAATAGAAAGACCAATAGCGCCAGCACCAATAATTATAATTTTATACATAGTTTATTCAGATAGTGTTTTTAAAAGGGCACCCGTAAAAATTCCAGTAGTATGACCATCCTTCCAAAATGGTCTTAATCCGTAGTAACCAACAGGTTGAAGTCCACTAATTTGGAAACTAGATGGATTCAGTGCTTGTTCAGGGCCTTTATATAAATTCCCTAATGCATCGGTTTCTCCTTCACAAGAAGCACATGGACACCTTTCTCTTAATAGTTTTAAAGATACCATGGACTCACTCTTATCAGCAAAAGATACAATTAATAAATCATTTACAATTTCATAATTTTCGATAGCAAGACCATCAGTCATTTAATAATTCCTTAATATTGGTATCTTAATTTGAATTAATTTAAAGATATGAGTAAATCCTTTTATGCTTTTGTAGCTTTAAATATGAAAAAATTAACATTAAAACAATTATTCTTCTTTTTTCTTTTGATTGGTATTACATATTCACAGGAATTGCGACCTCGAGATATGGGTGTCCAGATAGGCATATTTAAAACAGGGAAATGGAATGCAATAACAGATGTAGATGGTGTGCAAGTTGGACATGAAACTCTTATCTATGGAGATAGTGTTCGTACTGGAGTAACGATTATTAAACCTCATGGTGGTAATCTATTTGAAAATAAAGTGATGGGCTCTGTGTATGTGACCAATGGTTTTGGAAAAGCAATTGGATTTACTCAAGTAGAAGAACTAGGAACTATTGAAACACCAATTGGTCTTACAAATACGTTAAATATTTTTATGGTTGCTAATTCAATTGTGGATTATATGATTGAAGAAAATCCTGATATACGTTCTGTTAATCCAGTGGTTGGAGAGACTAATGATAGCGGTCTCAATGATATTCAGGGTAGACATGTAACAAAAAAACATGTTTTTAATGCAATAAAAAATGCAAAGGAAGGTCCTGTAAAAGAAGGATCAGTTGGAGCAGGAACTGGAACGCGAGCTCTAGGTTTTAAAGGTGGTATAGGAACCGCTTCAAGAGTTTTACCCAAAGAGGCTGGTAGTTATAAAGTTGGAGTATTAGTCCAAACTAATTTTGGTGGTTCACTTATGATAAATGGTGCTCCTGTTGGTAGAGAGCTCTTAAAGTCATCTTTTTCTTCAAGTATTCCATATGATGAAGATGAAGGCTCTTGTATGATAGTAATCGCTACAAATGCGCCTTTATCTAATAGAAATTTGAAGAGAATGGCAAAGCGCGTTGATCATGCCTTTGGCAGAGTTGGCGCTTATTCATCAAATGGAAGTGGAGATTATGTAATAATATTTTCAACTGCGAATATATTATCAAGTAATCAAAAGACCATTAAACGTGAAGAAATGAAGAACCGTTATATGAATGGTTTATTTGCAGCAACCGTAGAAGCAACAGAGGAAGCGATAATTAATTCTTTGTTTATGGCAGATGTAATGGATAGTAAATATGGTCAAATAGAATCTTTGCCTATTGATGAGACAATGAAAATTTTAAAAAAATATAAAGCACTAAATTGGAATGAGAAATTATACCCATGGAAAAAGTAGCTGTTAACGACTTTGTAAAAAGGCAAATAAAAGGATCTGGTAAGACGTATTCAAATACTTTATCATTTGAACAAATTGCAGTGGATGCACAACAGCAAATGCAAGCTAGTAATTTTTTAGAAGGATATAGAGAAGGGGTTCGCATAGTAAAGGGTAGTAAAGAATATGCTCGTTATTTTATTTGTCCTTATGTAAAGATAGATGCAAATACAGAATTAGTGTCTAAGATGGTTACAAGGCAAAAAGGTGAAATACCCTATATCCAAACAAGAGCAAAAAAGGGAACTCCTTTAAAAGCAGCTTACATTGAATACATTTTATATCGACACGATGTTTTGTTAGAAAACAATGAAAACTCAACGGATGTAGATTGGGAGTTAATAAGCATACATGCTATTCCTGAAGGAATCAAAAAAATGCCAATGGGGCCTATTACAATGATGCGCAACCAGTTAGAACTTACTGGAGGTACAAAAGCTCACTACAGTTCTGAAGAATGGGCTGAATCAGTAAGGTTTTGGCAAGAATATGCAGCGTTAGAGAATATATAATAAAAAAGCCCCGCATCGCTGCAGGGCTTTTTATCAATTCGTAGTCTATTTCACTAATTAAAATCTAACAGCTATTCCCATATTCATAGATCTTGGAATGCCAAAGAATACTTCTGCACTATCAGCATCATGATCTTTATCCCAAGCGTTATATTGACTATTGTCAACTGCATCTTGGATGTATGTTTCATCTGTTAAATTAAATACGTGAGCAAACACTTGTAAGTTTGCACCAGCAATTTGCATTGGAAGGTTGTAGGAAGCATGGAAGTCCATTTTACTGTACTTAGGAGCCATCCAAACTTGAGATCTGTCAGCCTCACCACCAGAAACCTCGCGTGCAGCTGGACTCCAATCAGCATAATTCTTGTCATAAGAATTATATACTAACTGAGCACTTAGGCCTGACATTGGAGTTAATGTTGCTCCAAGCACAAAACCAGTTTGTGGCATATCACCTACATATAAATCTTTTAATGCGTATGTGTAGGTTGTTTGCTTAGTACCTGTTTCAGTGTATTCTTGGTAGTTTCCTGAAGCATCGTCAACAAATTGCCATGTACCAAAAGAAGCTGCAAAGTCTAGACGTAGCATATCAATGACTTGAGCTGAGCCCTCTAATTCAAAGCCGGTATGACTTTGGTCAACACCAGTTAAGAATATGACATCAGTATCACCACTTGACCCTTGACCAGTCGTTACAGATTTAGTCAAGTTTCTATCCATCCACTGAGTATTGTAGTAGCTGGCCTTAACTGCATATTTTGCAGTGTTGTAATTCATTCCAAATTCCATGCTTTTAAACTTTTCATTTGCAGGGTCAGACGCAACGGTACCATCAAAATAAATTACATTATCCATTATTGGTGGCTTTTCAACTAAACCAAGATTACCAAAAACAGATATGTTTTCATTTACATCATACATAACTCCACCCTTTACTTGCATAGCGCTTATGCTTGGTGAAGTGATTTTTTCATTAGCTACAGTAAAATGATCTTGATATGAGTATTTGATGGATGAAGTTCCTACCATACCATAAGCATTCAAGGCGCCTGAGGTATAATTACCTTGTCCATAAAAGCCTAGCCAGTCAACAGTTGTATCATTATGGTATGCAATAATATCACCGAGTTCAGACTTTACACCATTAGGGAAATTCTTATTTGCATAGTTCATATAGAAATTACCGCCTAATAGATCACGAACTTCTCGAGCATGCTCAATCCCTGCTGTACGCCAGTCAATTCCAAATTGTGTTTGTAAATTAGAATTAACTTCATAATTCAATTTAGAAATAACACCAATGGTACTTTGACGGTTAATACTGTTTCTCAAAATACCGATTGATTCACCAACTTGCTTTGTTCTAGCACTACCTTGCCACCAGTATGATGTAGAATTAGATCCATTTATAGCAATCTGTTCATTCCAGTCTCTAGTCCAAGGTGAAGGGCCATAATAAAACTTATGCTTACCACTTTGAGCTGAAGATCCATAAGTGTCACTCTTACCAGTTGCATCTCTTGTAACAATACTACCATAGGTTCCTGTTCCACCGCCAGATCCACCGGACCAATATGCAATTGTTGATAGTCTTGCTTTATTATTAATTGTAAGGAAGTGATTTAAGTTTACTAATGGCTTGTGAAAGAAATTTTCACGTTCATTAATAAAATTTGGATCATAACGATCGGTTGTTCTGGCACCATACATGTACCAGTACTGCTTACCTTTGTAAGATGAATTTACGGGTGCCCAGTTTTGATTAAATAATCTAGGATCACTACTACCAAAACCTGATTCAGGTGCTGTAAACTCACCTTTAGAATCTGGATAGTTTTTGCCATTCCAAATACCTTCTGCGTCATATCCATCCATTCCTTTTGCAAAATCAGGATCATAAACTCCAGCATTTTGTTTATAAAGATTTTGGCCATGACGTTGGGGAGCTCCAATAGCATAAAGCTCAAATCTATTTTTATCATTTACTGCATAACTTGCGCCAAAGTAGTAGGCCCATGCATCTGTCCAGGTTTTATCAATCATTCCATCACCTGTTTTACGAACAATTGTTGCACTGAAAGCCATTTTATCATTAATAATTCCAGTATTTACATTTGCAGTAGTTTTCAAAAATCCACCAGCTCCAAACTCTTGTTTGAATTTACCGCCGCGGCTCATTGCTGTTGGATCAGTAATAATATTCATGGTTCCACCAATGGAAGGGGTAGCTAGGTTTACTGCAGAAAGACCACGCTGCATTTGAATGGAAGAAGTAGCATCTCCTACTCCATCCCAGTTAGACCAATAAACCCAACCGTTTTCCATATCATTCTGTGGAACTCCATTGATCATAACAGCAACATTGCGTTGATTAAATCCTCTAACATTAATACGAGCATCTCCAGCACCACCACCTTGTTGGGTAGCATAAACACTTGGTGTTGTGTTAAGTATCATCGGGATGTCTTGAGAACCAAGACGTGCTTCAACTTCTGCTTTAGAAATATTGGTATAGGCTACAGGTGTTTTTTCTCCAGCGCGAGAAGCTAAAACTTCTAATGCTGATAACTCTAACGCTGAAACGTTAAGAGAAAAATTAACAGTAGCATCACCGCTAACATTTACACTTTGACTTCCATCGGCATAACCGATTACAGAAGAAGTAAGAGTATAAGATCCATCAGGAACATTTGAGATAGAATATGAACCATCTGCTGTTGCTGCTGCACCCATACTTGTACCAACTACCACGACATTTGCGCCAGCGAGAGCTTCACCAGTTGAAGCATCCGTAACTGTTCCAGAAATAGTATTCTGTGCAAACAAAAAGATAGGTAGAAAGGCAATGAATAGAACTTGAGATAATTTTCTCATGCTGCTCTCCTTGATTGAGTTTGATTTAAATTTATTTGTTCGAGGATTTTCATAAATAATATTATTTATGAAATTTAAAGTAAGATTTTTCGAAATTTTTCTTAATGAACAAAGTTATTTACCTTAAATAAGATATTAGAAATTCACTTTATTAACCTATCAATTTCAAGTAAAAAACAAATATTAACAAAACTTTAATAATATGTTAAAATAAAGAAAGATTGTTCGCACTATTTACAGGTAAGATACACTCAGGCCGATTATTTTTTGGTGAATTGACCATTCTTGAAACCTCATGAAAAGTTAAAGGTCCATCGTAAGGGTTCAAAACTCCAATAGCATCAGAAATAGTTGTATTACGTACTTTTAGCCAGAGGTCAATAGATTCAGAATCTAGGATTACTGGCATACGATGATGAATTGAGTCTATTGCTTCTGTTGCTTTAGTGGTTATTACAGTATAACTAAATATATTTTCTCCATTGGGATTTTTCCAAATATCCCATAGGCCGGCCATAGGAAGAAGTTTTTCTTCTGAATGGTAAATGTAATAGGGCTTGGATCGATTAGAGGTTCTCTTCCATTCAAAATATCCATCTGAAATAACAACACATCTTCTAGATGGTACCAAATTTTGGAATGAAGGTTTTTGTAAAAGTGTTTCAGAACGAGCATTAATTAGTTTAGAACCAATTGAAGAGTCCGTAGACCAATTTGGAATAAGACCCCAGCGCATTAATTTGGCATGACGTACTACTTTATCAATAATTACAGGTGAATATTGGGTTGGGGCAATATTATAGCGAGGTTGATATATATCTGAATCTTGCCATTCTTCAATATTCATTTCCTCAATAATTGATTTAATATCCCTTGAGAGTGTTTTTCTGCCGCACATAGCAGAATTTAATATAGATTACGGAAAAAACTATAATTATCAATATTGATAATTAATTGTGGGCCCACCGGGATTCGAACCTGGAACCTACGCATTATGAGTGCGGTGCTCTAACCGTTGAGCTATGGGCCCTAAATTGCTGGCGAACTTAAGATGTTTCTACAAATTTTTGTACATCTTCTAGCATGGAATTAAATTTTTTAGTTTCGTTAAAAATATTAAAATGATCAGTTTCAATAGTCATAACTTTAATTTCTTTTAAATTTTTTATCCAATTATCATATGTGATATTTAATTGATGAATATACTCAGGACTAATTTTATTTTCATATTCTCTTCCTCTTGAATGAATTCGTGTTAATAAAGTATCAGTAGAAGCTTTTAAATAAATAATTAAATCAGGCTTTTTTAAATAACTTGTCATAGTAATAAAGAGGTCATTGTAAGTGTTGTAATCTCTTTCTTTTAAATGTCCCATTTCATATAAGTTTTTGGCAAAGATTTTAGAATCTTCATAGATAGTTCTATCTTGTATAACTCCTCCATTAGAATATATAATATCTTTTTGTGCTTGAAATCTTTTTTGTAAAAAATAAATTTGTAGATTAAAACTCCATCGGTTCATATCTAAATAAAAGTCATTTAAATAAGGATTATCTGAAACTGACTCATAAATAGGAGTCCAATTAAGATTTTTAGCCATTTTTTCTGTAAATGTAGTTTTTCCTACTCCAATATTTCCTGCTAAACCAACAAATGGATACTCTATCATTTATTGTATACGTTCCATGTTGATTCTATAAGCGTTTTTAAATCTGAATATTTTGGTTTCCAATGAAGTGCCTCAGAAGCTAAATCTGAACTTGCATACAATTCGGCTGGATCTCCAGGTCTTCTTTCTACTATTTCATAATTAATTTCTTTCCCAGATATTTTTTTTGTCATATCAATAACATCTATAACTGAATGTCTTTCACCAGATGAAAGATTTACTTTAATGTTATTATTATTATTCAAAAAATCGAGTGCTTCAAGGTGAGCTTCCGCTAAATCTGAAACATGAATATAATCACGAAGACCAGTTCCATCATGAGTATTGTAATCATTGCCAAATACATGCATTTTATTTCTCATGCCAGATGCAACTTCCATTGTAGTAGGAATTAGATTTGCAGGATTTTTTTCTAAAAAATTTAAACGCCCATTTATATCATAGCCAGCTGCATTAAAATATCTTAAAGCTGCAAACTTTAATCCTTTAAGGTCGCTATACCAATGTAAAATCTTTTCAATCTCTAGCTTAGTAAATCCATAGTAGTTAATAGGTTCTAATGGATGATTCTCATCCAGAGGTAGATATTCAGGGTACCCATAAACCGCAGCTGTTGATGAAAATACAAAGCTATTAATTTTATGCTTTATAATCGCATTTAGTAAATTGATTGAACCTAAGATATTATTTTGTGAATATTTAATGGGGTCAAGCATGGATTCCCCTGCAGCCTTGAATGCTGCTAAATGAATTACTGCTTCTACTTTTTCTAGTCCCAATTCAACATCAGAATTATTTAATGTTGATCCATTAATAAATTTTGCCCTCTTATCTACGGCACCCTTATTACCAGAAGATAGGTCATCTAAAACAACAACTTCATAACCCTTATCACAAAGTTCCAAAACAACGTGCGAACCTATATAGCCAGCTCCTCCAGTAACTAAAACTCTCAATTTACTTTTTCCTTTTTAAGGATTCGCCGTTCAATTACTTCACCTTTGCTATTAAACTGCGATATTACAATTTCCGATTTTCTTGGATATTCATAAGTGATAGCATTTTTTATGATTTGGTTTTGGTTAAAATAGGTAATTCGAGTAGGCTTTTTATTTTTATTGAAACGAACTGAATGGCTACCTACTAATGTAGAGTCTGAGCGGAAGTAACTAGATTCAAGAACGTTTTTACTATGTTTAAATTTATAAAAGTAATAAAGATTCTCAAATTCATCTAATACATGAACAGATTCAGTTATACCAGCAACATTGAATTTGTATCGGGCAATCCATCCAGTTTTAATTGAACTTAGGTCTGGAGCAAACAACTCTTTATTTAATTCAGACAAATTTCTTTTAGAGTAGAATTTAATATCATACTGAGAAGATTTACCTTTTTCATCCCAGTGCATAATAAAAGTCCATAAAATTTTACCCTTTTTATTAATGTAATCTACATTATTAACTAAACCTTTTTCATCAAGGGTCGCTATATAATGCTGGTTACCATTAGCTTCTTTTTTTGTTATTCCATTGAGCAGCTCTTGAGTCTTTGGATTCCATTTTTGATAATAAAGTTTAAGTTTATCAGAAGACTTAACCCTTTTTCTTTTACCTTTATCCCAGTTTGCGGGAACAAACTCAACATATTTTAATTCACCTGATGGATAGTAGACAGCTCTAAAGTGAGCAGTATTCTTTTTTATTTTATCTTTTGGCTTACCCTTAAGAACGTTTGCACGCATTAAATCTGTTGAAAAAACTTTAACAATTGAGTCTGCTTGAGAAAATAATTTACTAGACAAAAAGACTAATACGAAAATAGAACCCTTCATTTACATAAGTCCCCATGATAGAAGTCCTAAAGAAATAAAAACCATTGTCAAACCAATCAAGCGACTACTAGAAAGTTTATTCTCATATGACAGAGCCTCAGCTTCAATTGATCTATAGCTTAATACAACGCGAACAGTTTTCCCTTCTTCAACTAAAATATCTTGTCGAGCAAGATGAATCATATCTCGCATTTTCTTATTTTGAGATATTGATTGCGTATTTAATAGCATATTAGGAGGGAAGTAGCTTACTTGGTGCCACCCAGGGGCTACTTGAATAGGATCTTTAATCGGAGAAGCGCCAACTTGCATACCATTTAAAAAAATAGGTATGCCATCTGTATCACAAAAAATCTGCAATGCTGTTATTGGAGTTGGTTTTTTGTTCCAATCAATTTCTTGGGAAAAAGAAAAAGAAAATAATAATATAATTAAAATTTTAGGCATGGAGTTTTTTTTGGATTTCAATAATTTTTTTCATTAGCTCCGTAGTATCTTGATCTTTTGCTTCCATTTCTCGAATTTTTATTCGTAGTTGTTCGACCTCTTTTTTTATAGATTCTTTTGCTAGCGTATTTATGCAATCTTCAGCCATTTGCATATTAGAACTAGTTTTATCTTCATCCATAAGTGTTTTTGAAATGAGTTCACGTTCTTCAGGTGAGCTAAAAGAAGAAATAATTTCTACAGGATTGACATCCTCTGTTTTAAGTAAAATTTCTACTAATTTATTTGATTTAGGATTTTTAATTTGATCAATACTCAAATTTTCTTTTATAAATGAGCGTGCTTTTTCATCATTACTAAGTAATACCTTAATTATCCCTAACTCAGCTTTATCATTAATATCTCTATAAGTATTATCTTTGGGTTTCTGTTTTTCGTTATAATGTTGATAATTCCTTTTTCCCATCTGAATTTTTGTAAGCATTTGTAAAACTGCATTTTCCTCAATTCCACCTACTACAGCGAGTTTTTTAATAAAGTCCTGCCTTATCAAAGGTTCCTGAACCTCAGAGACTTCTATTAAAATTTCATCCATTATTTGACTTTTTTCTGAAATAGACTTTTTAGTGTAGTTTGAAGATCTGAGGTGAAACTTCAAGAGTTCAAGGGATTTATTAATTCCATTAGATTCAAATTCTTCTTTTCCATCTCTAAGCATCCAATCATCAGGGTCTAGCCCATCTGGTATAACTATGACTTTTGAATCAATACCGCCCTTCAAAAGAGTATAGCCTGCTTTCTTAGCAGCATTTATACCTGCTAAATCACCATCATAACAAAGATAGACTTTAGATGTAAAGTTCCTTATCGCATTAACATGTTGCTTGGTAAAGGCAGTTCCTGAAACCGCAATAACATTTTTAACGCCAGCCTGGTATAATTGAATTAAATCAGTATATCCTTCAACAAGGATTGCTGATTCTTTTTTTCGAATTACCTCTATAGTAATATCAAGGCCATAAAATATCTCGCTCTTTTTATAAAGCGGAGTCTCAGGAGAATTGATCTCATATGC
>ERZ1047985.1057-NODE-1057-length-19557-cov-21.270177_pt1 | contig 19557 bp, 18 predicted proteins | sample MGYA00383097_ERZ1047985 | MGnify/ENA primary metagenome ERZ1047985 (study PRJEB29581, sample SAMEA5548367) | metagenome | biome: marine; feature: coastal; material: water | depth 50 m | study: Short-term variability in the microbial, nano- and picoplankton...
CTTGATAAGGAATAGGGAAATGTTTCTTTCCAATATAATAAGAAGCAACAGTCATACTAAAATAACAAATTAAAGTTGCCCATGCAGAGCCAACAAATCCAATTTTTGGAATTAAAATAAAGTTAAGAATAAGAGTTATTATCGCCCCAAAAAGAGAGAGATAAGCTCCATACTTTGTTTTTTCAGTAAGCTTATACCAAATTGAAAGGTTATAATAAATTCCTAAAAAAAGATTGGCTAATAACAAAATTGACACGACTAAAAAACCTCTTTCATCATGATAATCACTTCCTAAAAACCCTTTTATAATATCATAAAAAATAGTAACTCCTAAAAATATAACCGCCATAATGATGGTAAAATATTTCATTACATCAGCATATACTGTTTTGCTATTCTTATTATTAGCTTGAGCAAAAAAGAATGGCTCTGCCGCAAACCTGAAAGTCTGAATAAACAAAGTCATTAGTATTGAAAGCTTATAAAAGGCACCATATAAACCCAATTCTGTTGCCGATATTTCAGGGTTAGGTAGTAAATGTTTTAATAGTATTCTATCAATTGTTTCGTTTGTAATTCCTGCTAATCCGGCAATTAAAAGAGGAAGTGCATATACCCTCATTTTATTCCAAAGTTTTTTATCAAACACCCAGACTGACTTTAGCATCTCAGGAAGCAGTAAAAGAATAGTTACTACTGATGAAATAAGATTTGAGATAAAAATATATTCAATGCCAAATTCTTTGTAAACAATAAAATAAAGGTTAAACCCAATATTTACAAAAATGTTAAGCAAGCGAATAGAGGCAAATCTTAATGCTTTGTTTTGCTCTCTTAAACTTGCAAATGAAATGGAGGAAATTGCATCCAAAGCAACAATAATTGCAAACCATTCAATGTATTTGGTTTCGATTCCATAGCCCATTAAATTAGAAATTGAATCAGAAGATAAAAAAACTAACAAAACAAAAAGAGTAGAAGAAATTAGTAGGGATATTAAGGCGGTACTGTACACAACTTTTACATCATTTTCCTTTTTAGAAAATCTAAAAAAAGCAGTCTCAAAACCATAAGTAAGTACAATTACCAAAAAGGCAACATAAGCATACATTTCGGTAACAACTCCATATTCTGATGGTAAAAAATAGCGTGTATAAAGCGGAACTAAAAGGTAATTTAAAAACCTTCCTATTACACTACTCAAACCATAAACAGCAGTCTGACTTGCTAATTTTTTAAGTGGATTCAATTAAAAGTTTGCTTTTCTTTTTTCCATAAATGCAGTAGTTCCTTCAATAAACTCAGGAGTTCCAAAACAGTTTCCGAATTCTATTTTCTCTACCTCAAAACCGTTAGTTCCATCAATAAAACCAGCATTAACTGACTTTATTGCCTTAGCGATTGCGTTAGGTGAATTTCTTTTAATTTTTGAAGCAATCTTTTCTGCAAAGGAAATCAACTCTTCCTGCTCACAAATATGATTTACCAAACCCCATTGTTTCGCATCTTCAGCAGATAACATTCCAGCAGTAGTAATCATTTCGATTGCCTTTCCTTTTCCGACAAGGCTGGCTAGCCTTTGAGTTCCTCCATAACCTGGAATTACACCTAAAGAAACTTCTGGAAGTCCCATTTTAGAATTTGTTGATGCAATACGCATATGGCATGACATAGCAAGTTCTAATCCTCCTCCTAAAGCAAATCCATTAATAGCTGCTATTGAAGGTGTTCCAATATTTACTAATAAGTCAAACAATAATTCCTGGCCTTTTCTAGCTAAATCCTGCCCTTCAGAAGTATTGAAAGAAGCAAATTCTTTAATATCAGCACCAGCCACAAAAGCTTTTGTACCCGCTCCAGTTAAGATGATGCATCTAACTTCTTTATCTGTATCTGCAGTAATAATCGCTTTATTCAGCTCAGAAATAGTTGATGCATTTAAAGAATTAAGTTGTTTTGGGCGATTGATTGTAAGGTAACAAATACCATCCTTATGCTCACTTAATATATTTTCATAATCCATTGTAATTGTTTTTTACAAATATAGAACAATCCGACTACCTTTAACAAAAAAACCCTCTTCCTAGGAAGAGGGTTTTTAACAATAATATTAAATTATTATTTACCCGTTTAAAGCCTCAGCTCCTCCTACAATTTCCAGAATTTCTCCAGTAATTGCTGCTTGACGCGCTTTATTATATGTTAATGTAAGGTCTTTTTTTAATTCACTAGCATTATCAGTTGCTTTATGCATGGCAGTCATTCTTGCTCCATGTTCAGCAGCATGAGAATCTAAAATTGCTTTAAATAATTGAGTTTTTAATGATTTAGGAATCAATTCCTCAACAATTTCTTTTTTACCTGGTTCAAATATATAATCTCCAATCTGTTCTCCTTCATTAGAGGTAGTTTGAATTGGTAAATAATTTTCATTCATGATAATTTGAGTTGCAGCATTTTTAAACTGGTTATAAACTAGGACTACTTTATCATAATTTCCATCAACAAATTTCCGCATAATATCCTCTGCAACATTAGACACATTTTCAAATGTTAAGTCATTAAACAAAGCATCATGTGTAGAGACAACATTAAAATCATTTTTAGTAAAATGCTCTGATGATTTTTTACCAATAGATAAAACCTCAACATTAACATTTTCAAACTCATCATTCATTAAAGCTTTTGCGCTTTTAATAATGTACGAATTGAACCCTCCACAAAGGCCTCTATTAGATGTAATTGTAACTAAAAGAACATTTTTTATAGCTCTTTCTTTTGAATAAGTTCCTCCATCATCAGCATCTAAACTTGCACTTAAATTCTCTAGTAATTCTGTCAACTTATTGGCGTAAGGTCTCATTTGAGTAATAGCATCTTGAGCTCTTTTAAGTTTAGCAGCTGATACCATTTTCATAGCAGAAGTAATCTGCATAGTTGACCCAACAGATGTAATTCTTGACCTTATTTCTTTTAAGTTAGCCATTTTTTATTTTACGTATTTTGATGATAAATCAGCAGCTACAGACTCTAAAGTTGATTTTATTTCATCAGTTAATTTTCCTGCAGCTAAAGCATCAAGAGTGTCTTGGTGTTTAGAATGTAAGAAAGAAATGTACTCCGTTTCAAATTCTTTAATTTTATTAACAGGAACATCCATTAATAAACCATTTGTACCACAGAAAATAATAGCAGCTTGCTCTTCAACTCTTAAAGGAGAATACTGTCCTTGCTTTAAAATTTCAACATTACGCTTACCTTTTTCAATAACAGCATTAGTTGCCGCATCTAAATCAGAACCAAACTTAGCAAAAGCCTCTAGCTCTCTATACTGTGCTTGATCCAACTTTAAAGTTCCTGAAATCTTTTTCATTGACTTAATCTGTGCAGCACCTCCAACTCTTGATACCGAAATACCAACATTAATTGCAGGACGAACACCTGATAAGAAAAGATTAGATTCTAAGAAAATCTGACCGTCAGTAATAGAAATTACATTAGTCGGAATATAAGCAGATACATCACCCGCTTGAGTTTCAATAATTGGTAAGGCTGTTAACGAACCACCACCCTTTACAATTCCTTTTAAAGAATCAGGTAAATCATTCATTTGAGCAGCAATAGTATCATCATTAATTACTTTTGCAGCACGCTCCAATAACCTGGAATGTAAGTAAAATACATCTCCTGGGTAAGCCTCACGCCCTGGAGGTCTTCTTAATAGTAAAGATACCTCACGGTAAGCAACAGCTTGTTTTGATAAATCATCAAAAACAATAAGTGCAGGTCGACCAGTATCTCTAAAGAATTCACCAATAGCAGCACCTGCTAATGGAGCATAAACTTGCATAGGAGCAGGGTCAGCAGCACTTGCAGAAACAATAACAGTATAAGGCAATGCTCCAGCTTTTTCTAAAGTATCTACTAAAGCAGCAATAGTAGAGGCTTTTTGCCCAATAGCTACATAGATACAAAAAACAGGCTCACCTTTTTCATAAAATTCTTTTTGATTGATAATAGTATCAACAGCTACTGCAGTTTTTCCAGTTTGTCTATCTCCAATTATTAATTCTCTTTGCCCTCTTCCTACAGGAATCATAGCATCAACTGCCTTTAATCCTGTTTGTAAAGGCTCATCAACAGGTTGACGATAAATTACTCCTGGAGCTTTTCTTTCAATAGGCATTTCGTAAGTTTCTCCTGTAATAGGTCCTTTTCCATCAATAGGATTCCCCATACCATCAACAACTCTACCTAACATTCCTTCACCTACTTTTAGTGAAGCAATTTTCTTAGTTCTTTTTACAGTATCTCCTTCTTTAATTCCTTTTGAAGGCCCTAATAATACCGCCCCAACATTATCTTCTTCAAGATTCAAGACGATAGCTTGAATTCCATTATCAAATTCAACCAACTCTCCTGATTGAACATTAGTAAGCCCGTAAATACGAGCAATACCATCTCCAACTTGTAAAACAGTTCCTACTTCTTGTAGTTCTGCCTCAGATTTAAATCCTGATAATTGTTGTCTTAAAATTGCTGATACTTCAGCTGGTTTTACTTCTGCCATTGTTTTTATTTTTTAGAAGTCCTGTAAATACAGGTTTTTGTTAAACATTTGTCTTAATTCTGAGATCTCGTTAGCTACACTTGTGTCTAACTGCTTATCTCCCATGCGGATAATTGCTCCTCCGATTATATTTTTATCTACTACTTCAGTAAGTTCTACTTTATTATTACTATCAGCTTTAATAAAAGCTAAAACTTCATTCTTTAATGTTTCAGTTAAAGGAATAGCTGTTGTAACAGTAGCTGTTTCTATATTATTATGCTCCTTATATAAACTAATAAAACTTTTAGCAATTTCTGCCAAGAAAGATTCTCTCTTTTTAGTTGTTATAATGCTCACAAACATCATACTTACCTTGCTAATTTTAGATGCAAAAATTTCATCAAAAATTCTTAATTTATGATCTGTTTTTACAATGGGACTCTTAAGTAATATTGAAAAGTCCTTACATTCAGAGCAAAGGGAATCAATAAACATCATGTCATTATAAGCATCCTCTAATGAGTTTTGCTCAACAGACAACTGCAATAAAGCTTTTGCGTATCTTATGGTTACTCTTGATTGCTTCATTATCTAATTAAGTTCGGTTTCTTTTAGAGCATTTGCCACTAAATCTTCTTGTTTTTTCTTATCTGTTAATTCTGATCTTAGTACTTTTTCAGCAATATCAATTGATAAAGTAGCTACTGTGTTTTTAAGTTCAGTCATTGCTTTCATCTTTTCATTATTGATTTGATCCTTAGCAGTAGTTAAGATTTTATCAGCTTCAGTATTTGCTAATTCTTTTGCATCATTAACAATTCCGTCTTTAATTTCTCTTGCTTCTTTTAATAAAGCATCTCTCTCAATCCTTGCTTCAGCTAAAATTCTTTCATTATCAGCATTTAATGCTTGCATCTCTGCTTTTGCTTTTTCTGCTGCCTCTAATGCATGCTTAATTCCGTCTTCACGTTCCTCAACAGCCGTCAATATTGGTCCCCATGCAAATTTCTTTAGCAAAAGAATTAATGCAATAAAAAGTACTGATTGCCAAAAAAATAATCCTACTGAAAAGTCGTTTATTAATTTATCCATTTTTGTTTCTTTTCTGTTTAATTTTTAAAATATAATCAAAACTACAAGCAACCCTTGTAGTTTTGATTAATTGGTTTGTTTTACAATGCAAATAAAGCTGCAAAACCAATACCCTCAATAAGTGCGGCTGCAATAAGCATCACAGTTTGTATTTTACCAGTAAGCTCTGGTTGTCTCGCCATTGCTTCCAATGCCGAGCCACCAATTCTACCAATACCAATACCTGCTCCAATTACAACTAAACCTCCACCTACAATTGCTGGAATTTCCATAATTAATTAATTTAAATTAAACACTCTAGTTAATATTTTATATTTTTTATTCATGATGATGCTCTTCTACTGCTGCACCAAAATAAAGTGCAGATAACATGGTAAATATATATGCTTGTAAGGCTGCTACTAACAGCTCTAATAATGATAATGCAAATGCCAATCCAAATGATAAAGAACTTCCGACCCATCCTTTGAAAATGAATATCATTCCTAAAATACTCATCAACACAACATGTCCAGCAGTAATGTTCGCATATAAACGAATCATTAAAGAAAATGGCTTAATAATTGTTCCTAATAACTCGATAGGAGCTAAAATAAATTTCATTGGAATTGGTACGCCTGGCATCCAAAAGATATGTCCCCAGTAACTCTTGTTAGCAGTAACTGTCGTTAACACATACGTAATCAATGCCAAAGAAAAGGTTACTGCAATATTGTTAGTTACATTTACTCCCAGTGGAGTTAATCCAAATAAATTAATAATCCAAATAAAGAAAAATACCGTAAGCAAGTAGCTCATGTATTTTTTATAGTGCTTCTCTCCAATATTAGGAATAGCAATGTCGTCTCTTATATATAGGACTATTGGTTCTAACAGCCTGCCCATACCATTTGGCAAAGCATTCTTTTTATATGATTTTGCCATTCTTGTAAACATGATTAACATTATTAAAAAAACAATCATGATGAAAGTTACATTCTTAGTAATAGAAAAATCAATAGGATGTAGGCCGCTTGCCTCAACTATGTGCCCATGATCTAAAGAATAGGTTCTTCCATTTACCGTATAAGGTGTTGTTCCGTGATGAAAATTAGAGGAGGAGAAAATATCTAAATTACCATCTGTATATAAAATTATCGGTAGCGAAAATGAAATATCGTGTGTTAAAATAAAATCATGCGAATCCATTAAGTGATGCGCAATTGTTTCTTTTATCTCAGTTTTGATGTCTTTATCACCATGATTCATATGCTCTTCAGCTAAAATATTAAGGCTTGAAAAAACCAAAATTACTATGGTGAAAATTATTGTTTTTATATTCATCTTACAGGACTATGATTGTCTTTTTTAAAATCGGTGCAAAAATAGATATTTATGTTAATCTAACTATTTTTTTTGCAGTAATTTTATTCTATTACAAATAAGTTATTTGTTAGGTGTATTTAAAAGTGAAATTAACGATTTTGTTTCTACAAATAAAGATAGTAAATAAGGGATGAAGAAAGACAGAAACTCTGTTTTAGAAACAATATCGTTCTCTTTAAAAATTGGTAACACAATTTTAAAAAAAACAATGAATTTTATAAGGGTTCCTGCTAAAAAATAAAATCCCAAATATTCTTTTTGTTTATCTCTTAATAAAAAAACCAGCCAATAAACAAAACAAGCAACAGATAAATTGAGACCGTATAATAAAAGTAAGTGTTCAAAACTTACAATATAATCGTGAATAAAATATGATCCCCCTAAAACAATAAAAAGATAAAAGTGAAAACTTATTAGTTGTTTATTCATTATTAAGCTTATTTAATTGTTGTATTAAACTATACATGGAAATTATTAGAGCTAATAAAACAAACAATATAGTAAACCAGTTTTTTTCTAGATTATATTTAAGGTCCAAATATTTTCCTAGATAAGATCCTAGATAAATTGTAATTCCAATCTGAAAAGAAGCGGATGTTAAAACAAGGTATTTGTTAAGCTGTTTTTTCCTTTTTTTCTTGTTTTTCGGCATGTTTAATGTCTTTAATAACCGCCCCCATACTACAAGATCCAGTAAATGAAGCCCCTGGCTCAATTGATAGTTTGTTAGTGATAATATCACCATTTAATTTAGCGGTAGATTTTAAAGACAATAATTGTGCTACTGAAATTTTTGCTTTAATTGTTCCAGAAACATCTGCATCCGTACAAACAACATCACCCTCAATAACACCATCTTTTCCTAAAACAACCTTTCCAGAAGTGTTAACGGACCCTTTTAAAGTGCCATCAACTCTAATATCGCCTTTTGATTGAATATCACCTGTAATTACAGTACCTGCACCAATCATATTTATTGCAGCAGTTGTTTCTGTATTTTTCATAGCTTCATTTTTGTTTGTAAACATATTTCTAGATTTTAATGACGCAAAATTAATAAATTCTTTTTATTCTTTATTCAATAGTTAAATAATTCTTTTTAAAGAAGTTGTGATAACCATCCTCATCCTTATTTTTATAAAATTCTTGGAAATTCTCAAAAGAAATTGCCATCACCTTGTGTTCTGATTTGTTAAGTTCTTTTAAGATGCTTTCTTCCAAAACAAACATTTCATGATAAACCATAACATCAGAAGTATTATCAAAAGTTTTTATCATTAGCAAATGTTTATCCATCCCTAAAAGTAATGCGCTTATTTCAAACACTTCATTTTCAAAATCCTGTGAGTGATAATCGGAAATAAGGGTTTTTAAATAAGTTATATCAACAGCTCCTTTTGGTATTATAATAATTATCATTTGAGGTAAGATGCTTCTGTATAAATAAGGAGAGCCAGCAATAGCCAATTCATTAGCTTTTTCCATTTTAGAAGGATCATTAAGGGCGTCCAAAATATGTTGAGCTTCTTTAACTATTTTTTCATCTGCATCAAGAGAAATAAGTTTGTTTAATATTTCTGTTCCTCTATCAAACTCATCTTTATTTAAAAATGATAAAGCTCTTAAAAACAAATATTTTGATTGATACTCGTTTTCTAAAATTACAGTTGTTTTGTCTATTACCTGTTGATATTCTTCCAAAGAATAATTTGCAAAAACTGATCTATAGTCCAATTCTTCTTTAGCTAATTTATTGGTTGCCTCTAGTTTAAAATCAGGATTTGTAAGCATTTGAGCATAAATGCTTTTTGGAAACCTTTTAAGTAATACTTGTTTTGAGTTTTGAGCTTCTAATTTATTGTCAATATCTGTGTGGTTTAAATAAATACTGTAGCAAGAAAGTGGTGCGTACTGTTCGTCATCAGAAAACCTAGCGTATAAGGTTGAAAAAACCTCAGTGCTTTTAGTAATTTCTTCTAAATCTTCTTTATAAATTGTTCCTACTTGGAATAATGCTTCTTTAATTTGGGTATTAGAAAGTTCAAAATCTTCAATTGAAGATGGCAGTTGATCTAAATAAAATTGTGGGTCTTTTTTGTTTTTTGTCGCTATTGCTGATGAATCAATTGCTGATGAATCTACCTCAAAACTAGAAGTTATTTTTTTATCTTTTCTTCTCCAATCATCTTCTAACTTTCTTTTGCCCCATTTTTTTCTAAATTCTGACATCCCAAAACTTAATGTTGCTGGGTTGTAAAAATACCATTTTCCTCCAGAGGTGTTGTTTCCAAACTGATCTTCTCTTCCTCCGTTTCTGCCACTTTGATAGGACATTTGCTGTCTTAACCTTTCGTTTTCTGCTTTTTCTCGTTCTTTTTCAACTTCAGCCTGTATAATTTGAGTTATCATTTGGTTCTGCTCAGCTTTTGGAAGCATTGCAATCATTTGCAAACTATCTTGCAATTCAATAACATCTAAATTATTTATAAGTTCGGAAAGTATCTCATGCTTTTCGCTAGCTTCTTCATACATTCTAAAATCAGAATCCATATAAAATAAGGTGCTATCATAATATAATTTTGATGACCTGTAAAGCGACCTCTCAAACTCAATAACACCAAGCTTTAAAAATGATATTGCTTTTTGAGAATTATTTTGAATGCTATTTACAGCAGATAATGTGTAATTTTCAATTGCAGAAATTGTGTCCTTGTTATTCATGTCCATTTCTGCTAAAGTAAAGTAGATTTGATCAAGATACTCTTTGTTTTTATCGTCCTTAGTCATTTTAAGGAGTTTTTCCTTCATCTTTTTGCTGTCCTTATTTCCGCTTTCTAATGATCTTGCTAAGTTCATTTTTGCATTAAAAGTCATCACATATTCAGGATTTGATTTTAATACGAGTTTGTAATATTTTTGAGCTTTTTTATGGTTTTTGTCTTGCTGATAAAGCTGAGCTAATATATAATAGTACCTTGCTTTTTTACGCTTTCTTTTAATTAGTTGAGTCGCATTAGTTAGCTCAGTAACTGCTTGTGAATAATCGCCTCTTTGTATGTAATAATCAGAAGCCACAATTGCCAACTGTTTTTCTAGCTTATCAGGAAATCTTTTATTACTCATGAGTTCGTCAAGCTCAGATTTAGCAGAAGAAAAATCACCTTTTTCAACATATGAACGAATAAGCCAAAGAGATGATTTATAAATTATCTCATTCTTTTTATATTCATTATTTATAAAACTAAATGTTTTGATTGCTTCATCAAATTCACCCTTATAAAAATAGGATTTCCCAACCATAAAATAGTTGTCATCAATCCATTTGCAATACTCTTTTCCTTTTATTTTCATGGAATGCCTTTGAATCACAATTGATCCTTTTTTAATGGCTTTATCCATATAAGAATGTGTTTTTTTAGCTTTTTTCAAATCACCTGTTGGGTAAACAGAAAGAATGTCTGTAAAATCGTCAATGTGTTTTTCGTGCAGTTTTTTTACACCCAATCTCACACTTTCATTTCCATTAAAATACCCGTTAAATTTAGCGGTTGTATTATGATATTGCCTGTTGACCCAAGATTTTTTCTTTGTAGAGCAAGAGGAAATTACAAGCAAAATTGAAAGTAAAATTACTCTCTTTATATGATGTGTTCTTAGCTTCATTCTGCTTATAAACTACTTTTGTTTAAATTTATTTTATGGCAATTTGTAAAATTCACGCAAATATGCTCATATTTTTATGATATTTGCAAACTTATGCAAGATAAAGAAGGTTTAAATAATTTCTGGAAAAAACTACTACATAAATACCGTTTTGTAATAATTACAGATGATTCTTTTGAAGAGAAATTATCTGTAAAATTAAACAGATTAAATATATTTGCTTTTGCTGGTATTTTTGTTTTTATCTGTTTTTTTAGCGCATTATTACTTATTGCTTACACACCTTTAAAAGAATATGTTCCAGGGAAATCTACAACTGAAGTTCAAAAAAGTTTAATTGAATTAAACATTAAAACCGATTCATTAGAAAGAGCTTTAATCAGTAAGGAGGTTTATCTGCAGAACATAACTAATATTATAAATGGAGATGAGTTAATTACGCCTGAAAATACAGAAGATATTTTAAATTCTGAAAAAGAGATTTTTTTTGAAAAATCAATTGAAGATTCTCTTTTAAGAGTAAAGGTAGAAACTGAAGACAAAAGCTCTATTACTTTTAATAAAGAAAAAAACAATGAGTTTTTAATGTTTTACCCTCCATTGGGTGGAATAATAACAGATAAATTTAACAATAAAACTAGGCATTTTGGGGTCGATTTAGTGGCCAAGGAAAAATCAAGAATTGCCACAGTTTTAGAGGGGACAATAATTGTTAGCCACTGGACTTCTGAAACTGGTTATGTAATTGGAGTGCAACATAAAAATGATTTTATCTCTCTTTATAAGCATAATTCGGTTTTATTAAAAGAGGTTGGTGATTTTGTAAGTGCTGGTGATCATATTGCAATAATTGGGAATTCTGGAGAGCTTTCAACTGGGCCACATTTACATTTTGAACTTTGGCACAAAGGAATTCCTGTAAACCCTGAAAATTACATTTCATTTTAAGATGAGTATTAAAGCATCATTAAGTTTGCCTTTTGCTAAATTTATTGTTACCAAAAACAGTAAGTGGAAAAAAAATGCTGTAAAAGTTCAGCAAAAACTAATGTTTGAATTAATTGAACGGGCAAAAAAAACAAAATTCGGAAGGGAGCATAATTTCTCGGAAATTAGAAATTATTCTAATTTTAAAATGCAAATCCCAATTAGAGATTATGAAGGTTTAAAAGGGTATGTAAACCTAATAATTGACGGAGAAAAAGACATTCTTTGGCCTGGAAAACCACTTTATTTTTGCAAAACATCAGGAACTACATCAGGAGAAAAATACATTCCAATTTCCAAGGAAAGTATGCCTAATCATATTACAGCTGCTCGTGATGCAATTCTGAGTTATGTTGCTGAAACAAAAAACACATCTATAGTAAATGGGAAGATGATATTCTTACAAGGAAGTCCAGAACTTACAAAAACGGGAGATATTTTAACTGGGAGACTTTCTGGTATTGTTGCGCACCATGTACCCGCTTATTTAACAAAAAACCGTTTACCTTCTTTTGAAACAAATTGTATTGAAAATTGGGAGATGAAAGTTGATGCAATAGTTGATGAAACCCTTCCTGAAAATATGAGTTTAATCTCTGGAATTCCTCCTTGGGTGCAAATGTATTTTGAAAAATTACAAAAAAAAACAGAGAAACTCATAAAAGATATTTTTCCAAATTTTGACCTTTTTATTTATGGTGGCGTAAATTACGAACCCTACCGTAAGTCCTTTGAAAAATTGATTGGAAAACAAGTTGATGGTATAGAGTTATATCCTGCTTCAGAAGGTTTTATTGCTTATCAAGATTCACAAACAGAAGAAGGGATGTTGTTGTGTGTAAATCATGGAATATTTTATGAATTTATACCATCAGAAGAATTTTTTAATAAAAATCCTACAAGAATCTCTCTAGAAGATGTGGAGGTTGGGGTGAATTATGTAATTATTTTAAATACGAATGCTGGACTTTGGGGGTATAATATTGGGGACACTATTAAGTTTGTTTCTATAAATCCTTATAGAATTATTGTAAGTGGCAGGATAAAACATTTCACCTCAGCTTTTGGAGAGCATGTTATAGCTGAGGAAGTTGAGAAATCATTAAAAGAAACGATAGAAATACTAACTTCAGAGGTAAATGAATTTCATGTTGCTCCTCAGGTAAACCCAGAAGAAGGGTTGCCTTATCATGAGTGGTTGATTGAATTTGAAAAAGAGCCAGAAGATTTAAATCAGTTTGGTGGTGAAATTGATAAAACTCTTCAAAAATATAATTCTTACTACAAAGATTTAATTACTGGTGGAATTCTGAATCCTTTAAAAATAACTCCTATTTCTAAAAATGGATTTAGAGAATACATGAAATCAATAGGAAAACTTGGGGGTCAAAACAAAGTGCCCAGACTAGCCAATGATAGAAAAATTGCAGATAAATTAACAGCATTTTAATGGAACAAAAGAAAAAACAAATAGCAATTTTAGGTTCAACTGGTTCAATAGGAACGCAAGCTTTAGAGGTTATAAACGAACATTCTGATTTGTTTGAAGTAGAAGTCTTAACCGCAAATAACAATAGTGCTTTATTAATAGAGCAAGCAAAAAAATTCAAACCAAATACTGTAGTAATTACTAATGAAGATAAATACAAAGAGGTTGATGATGCTCTTTTTGATTTAGGAATAAAAGTTTTTGCTGGTGCTCAATCGTTAGAAGAAGTTGTTGAGGGAGAAAATATTGATATTGTATTAACAGCCTTAGTGGGTTATTCGGGATTAAAACCAACTATTAGAGCGATAAAAGCTAAGAAGAATATTGCTTTAGCCAATAAGGAAACTTTGGTTGTTGCTGGAGATTTAATCACCAAACTATGCCAAGAATATAATGTTCAGATTTATCCGGTAGACTCTGAACATTCTGCAATATTTCAATGTTTAGTTGGTGAGGCTTATAATCCTATTGAAAAAATATATTTAACAGCTTCTGGTGGCCCTTTTAGGGGTTGGGCAAAAGAAAAACTACAAAACATCAAAAAAGAGCAAGCACTAAAGCATCCTAATTGGGAAATGGGTGCAAAAATTACAATTGATAGCGCAACCTTAATGAATAAAGGTTTGGAGGTTATTGAGGCAAAATGGTTGTTTGATTTAAAAGCTGAGCAAATTGAAGTTGTGGTTCACCCTCAATCAATTATTCATTCGGCCGTGCAGTTTGAGGATGGTTCTATAAAAGCACAATTAGGAATTCCCGACATGAAACTACCAATACAATATGCGCTTGGATTTCCTGAAAGGTTGAAAAATACTTTTAAGCGTTTCAATTTTATGGATTACCCAAATTTAACTTTTGAAAAACCAGATGCCAAAACTTTCAGAAACCTTCAATTAGCTTACAATGCAATGGAAAAAGGAGGAAATATGCCTTGTATTTTGAATGCTGCAAACGAAATTGCAGTAGCTGCATTTTTGCAAGATAAAATTGGTTTTTTAAATATGTCAGATTTAATTGCAGATTGTATGGAAAAAATTACTTTTGTTTCCAATCCAACTTTGGAAGATTATATCGCTACTGATGAAGCGACAAGAAAATTAGCTAACGAACTATTATAGATGGAATTTTTAATAAAAGCAGCTCAACTCTTAATGAGTTTATCAATCCTAGTAGTACTACACGAGCTGGGACATTTTATACCCGCAAAATTATTTAAAACAAGAGTAGAGAAATTCTACTTGTTTTTTGACCCTTGGTTTTCGGTTGTAAAAAAGAAAATTGGCGATACTGAATATGGAATTGGTTGGCTCCCTCTTGGTGGATATGTAAAAATATCAGGAATGATTGATGAAAGTATGGATAAGGAGCAGATGGAAAAGCCTGCTGAACCTTGGGAGTTTAGAGCAAAACCAGCTTGGCAAAGGCTAATCATTATGCTGGGCGGGGTTACTGTAAATTTATTGCTAGGTATTTTTATTTATTCTATGACTTTGTTTGTTTATGGAGATAAGTATTTACCAAACGAAAATTTGGTTGATGGTGTTTGGATGGTTAGTGATATGGCAACCGATCTTGGTTTTGAAAATGGGGATAAATTTGTGGCTGCTGATGGAGAAAAAATAGAGCGTTTCTCTGATGTTTTAGAGAAAGTGATTGTTTCCAAAACAATAACGGTTGAAAGAAATGGAGTTGCTACTGATATCGCCATGCCAATTGATGTAATTGATCAATTTTTAAACAATGGAAATCAACAATTATTTTACCCAAGAATACCTACAGTTGTTAGTGGTTTTTCGGAAAATTCTAATGCAAAAAAGGCTGGATTAAAAAAGAAAGATATTCTTGTTGCAATAAATGGAGTTTCATTAACTTATTATGATGAGTTTAAAGATGAATTAGCAAACTATAAATCAGAAGAAATTATAGTTTTAGTTGATAGAGGTGGTGAAGAATTAACTATAAATGTAAATGTAAATGAGGATGGAATGCTTGGATTTAAACCTGCCAACCTTTCGCTAAAACAACTTGAGGAGTTAGAGCTTTATACTCTTGCTTCTCATAAATATGGATTTGCCGCTTCTTTCCCTGCAGGCTATAATAAAGCAATAAAAAAACTAAGTTCATATATCGATCAATTTATGTTGATTTTATCCCCAAGTACAGGGGCTTATAAAGGAATGGGTGGTTTTGGGGCAATTGGCTCTATGTTCCCAGCAACATGGAATTGGGAGGTGTTTTGGAATTTAACGGCTTTCTTATCTTTAATGTTAGCATTTATGAATGTATTACCTATTCCCGCCTTAGATGGTGGGCATGTTGTATTCTTGGTTTACGAAATGATAGTGGGTAAGCCCGCTCCTGAAAAAGTAATGGAAAATGCTCAAGTGGTTGGAATGATAATGCTGTTAAGTTTACTTGTTTTTGCAAATGGTAATGATATTTTAAGACTCTTTTAAATTGTTTGAAGCGCTAACTACATATCATTTAATAATCATCTTTTCGGTAACGATTATTATTTCTTATTTCTTTAATTTTTATGCTAAAAAATCAGGAATACCTGCTGTTTTACTACTAATAGGATTGGGAATTGGAATAAATTATGTTTTGCGTTTTTCAGGGTTTCCAAAACCAGATTTACTACCTATTTTAGAGGTTTTAGGTGTGGTTGGATTAATCTTAATTGTGTTGGAGGCAGCTTTAGATTTACAGCTTTTAAAGGAAAAAGTTGGACTCATAATTAAATCATTTTTAGTTGCTCTTATCGGTTTGGCTGGTACTGCTTATTTAGCTGCTTTAGCACTCAACTATTTAATGGAAGTTGAGGTGTTGAACGCACTGCTTTATACTATTCCGCTTTCTATTTTAAGTTCGGCTATCATCTTACCAAGTATTGATGATTTGGATGAAGACAAGCGTGATTTCATGATTTATGAAAGTACTTTTTCAGATATTGTTGGGATAATTGGTTTTTATAGCGTATTGACTATGGTGGGGTCTGGTTCTAACGAAAGTGTGTATGGTGAGGTTTTTGGCAACTTAGCTTTAACTGTAGTTTTCTCAATTATTATTTCTTACATACTTATATATGTGTTCCAAAACATAAAAGGACATGTAAAGTTGTTTTTACTAATTGCAATCTTACTTCTGCTTTATGCTGTTGGTAAAATGTTCCACTTATCTTCTTTAATTATCATTCTTATTTTTGGTATGATACTAAACAACTACAAAGTGTTTTTCAGAGGAGGTTTAATGAGGTTATTGAATGAAGAAAAAGTAGAGGAAGTGCTGGATGACATGAAGGTGGTAACTGCTGAAACTGCTTTTGTGGTGAGGACTTTCTTTTTTATTATCTTTGGTTGGTCGGTATATTTGGGCTCCCTTTTAAGTTTTAAGGTTATTGGAATTGGCTTAGTTATTTTGTTTATAATCTATTTAGTTAGGGCTATAACACTCTTTATTTTTAACGGAAAAAACATTGTTACTCAACTTTTTTTAGCTCCAAGAGGATTGATAACCATACTCCTGTTTTTTGCCATTCCTGAAGAGTTATCAATTGGGCCTGAGTTTCAAGGAGTGTTACTATTTGTGATTTTGGTAAGTTGCCTTGTGATGACATGGTCCTTAATTTCCTATAAAAACAAACTCGCTCAAATTGGGGAATATGAAGATGAGGAATTGTTGGGGGAAAAAGAAATTGAGGAGAAAGAAAGTGAAGCCAAGGAATAACAAGGCATATCAAATCATAGCTCATCTTTTTTTCTACTTTTGCACTCTCATTTTATAAAAATAAATTACAATGATTGATATTAAAAAAACACTAGGCGTTTTAGGAATTAAAGCATCTAATAATGGTACTTCAACAGGAGCTAATTCTTTTGGTGGTGGTGCTGAAATTGAATCTTATTCTCCGGTAGATGGAAGTTTGATTGGAAAAGTTACTGCAACAACTGCTGAAGAATATGAAAAAGTAATGCAAGCTGCAACAGCTGCATTTAAAGATTGGAGACTAAAACCTGCTCCACTTAGAGGGGAGATTGTTCGTCAGTATGGGGAAAAATTAAGGGCTTATAAACAAGAGTTGGGAGAGCTTGTTTCTTATGAAATGGGGAAATCTTTACAAGAAGGTTTAGGAGAGGTGCAAGAAATGATTGATATCTGTGATTTTGCAGTTGGTCTTTCTCGTCAGCTACATGGTTTAACTATGCACTCTGAGCGTCCAGGACACAGAATGTACGAACAATATCATCCGCTTGGTGTGGTTGGAATTATTTCTGCATTTAATTTCCCAGTTGCTGTTTGGAACTGGAATACAGCATTAGCATGGATTTCAGGAGATACTTGTGTTTGGAAAGCGTCAGAAAAAGCACCTTTATGTGCAGTTGCTTGTCAAAATATCTGGAATGAAGTAGCGAAAGAAAATGATTTACCAGAAGGAATTTCTTGTATCATAAATGGAGATTATAAGGTGGGTGAAATGATGACTTCTGACGATAGATTACCTTTAATTTCTGCTACTGGTTCAACAAGAATGGGTAGAATTGTGGGTGCTGAGGTGGCTAAAAGATTCGGAACATCATTATTAGAATTAGGAGGAAATAATGCAATTATCATTACTCCAAATGCTGATTTAGAAATTACAATTATTGGTGCATTATTTGGTGCTGTTGGTACTTGCGGACAAAGATGTACTTCCACAAGAAGATTAATTATTCACGAATCCGTTTATGATGAGGTTAAGAATAAATTAGCGAAAGCTTATACTCAATTATCGATTGGTAATCCTTTAGATGAAAGTAATCATGTTGGACCACTTATTGATAAAGATGCTGTAAATATGTATTTAAATGCTATTGAAAAAGCAAAAGAAGAGGGTGGGAATGTGTTGGTTGAAGGTGGTGTGTTGGGGGGTGAAGGTTATGAAAGTGGTTGTTATGTAAAACCAGTAATTATTGAAGCTGAAAACCATTATGAAATTGTACAAGATGAAACTTTTGCTCCTATTTTATACATCATGAAATATACTAAATTAGAAGAAGCTGTTGAAATGCAAAATAGTGTAAAACAAGGATTGTCTTCTGCTATTATGACAACTAACTTGCGTGAAGCTGAAAAATTCTTATCCGTTGCGGGTTCTGATTGTGGAATTGCAAATGTAAATATTGGAACAAGTGGTGCTGAAATTGGAGGTGCTTTTGGTGGTGAAAAAGAAACTGGTGGAGGAAGAGAAAGTGGTTCTGATGCTTGGAAAATTTACATGAGAAGACAAACAAATACAATTAATTATACTGCTGAACTTCCTTTAGCGCAAGGTATAAAGTTTGATTTATAGTTTTATTAAGTAGTTCCTGGTTTTTTAATATCTTTGTGGCTAATATTATTAATTATGAATAAAAAAGTAGCGGGTTTATTTTTATTGTACTCCATATTTCTTGGAGTTGAAACTTTTGGTGGGTTTTTTAATTTACTTGCCTATGATTATCATAGTCACCATGTGTCGATTCTTGGATCAATTAGGCTGGACCATCTTATTACTTTCTTTTCTAGAAGGGCTGGTTTTCATATTGCGGATTTGCTGTTTACTTTTTCTCTCTTCTCTTTTTCTTTGTTTTTTATATCTGGAAAGAAAATGAGAGGAGTAAGTTGTCTATTGTTGTTTTCTATCGTTTTTATTTTCTGTTATGTATTATATTTTATTGCAACATCTCATTTAACTGAGTTGTATGGTTTTTATTGGATATTCTATCTGATTTCTTTTGGTTTAATTTCTTTTAGCCTTATTAATAAAAAAATTTATTTTAATAAATTAGCTCGTTCTTTTTTAATTTATGGATCAGGATGGGCGTTTACATATTTATATTTATTTTATTTATTGGGTTGGCCAAACTTTTTAAACCTTCAGTCTATTAATTTTATAGAAGAATTTTATGGTTTTTATAATCCAATATTTTACATAAGCACCCTGCATCCAGTACTTATTTTAACCTCTGTTTATTATTGGAGCCCTAATATTAAGAGTTAAACTATATTATTAAAAATTTAAATTAAAAATTATGGAAGAAAAAATTAAAAATTTCAAAGACTACGGTATTGTTGTTGTTGTTTTATCATTTATTATAATCCCTCTTATCTCTTACTTATTTATAGTAAAGATATTGCCTGAGCTTGGTGTAAACGGTCCAATCTTTATAATCTTTTTGATCTTTGTTTATGTTTTTATATGGATTAGATTATTTAATAAATTAAAATAAAAAACTATTTTTTTTAGAAAACTTTTTTTTACCCTTTTAGCAGTAATTCCTGTTTTTTCTTTTTGTCAAACTAATTCAGATTGCAGTGATGTTACTATATCATCATCAACTGTTAATGGTAGTTATACTGTAAATTCTTATTTAGAAAGTGACGGGATAAG
>ERZ1047985.1061-NODE-1061-length-19508-cov-5.063229_pt1 | contig 19508 bp, 19 predicted proteins | sample MGYA00383097_ERZ1047985 | MGnify/ENA primary metagenome ERZ1047985 (study PRJEB29581, sample SAMEA5548367) | metagenome | biome: marine; feature: coastal; material: water | depth 50 m | study: Short-term variability in the microbial, nano- and picoplankton...
ATTTTTCCCTAAAACTCCAACAATTCCACACATCAGCTTCTTTCAGTTTCGTTTTGCTGTTTCCGTTTGGCCAAAAGTTTACGAAGTTTTCGCGCCAGTCCCGGCTTGTTGATTTGCTCGGCGCGCGCGAGGGCCAGCGCATCTTCGGGAACATTTTTGGTGATGACGGCGCCGCTTGCTGTCATTGCTCCATCGCCTATGTCAACCGGTGCAACCAGCATGGTATTTGAACCGATAAAAACGTTCTGGCCAATTTGTGTATGATGTTTCATCACTCCATCATAATTGCAGGTGATCGTTCCCGCGCCAATATTACTGTCTGAGCCGATATCCGCATCGCCAATATAGCTTAGATGGTTGACCTTCGCGCCTTCGCCAATTTGGGCATTTTTTATTTCAACAAAATTTCCAATTTTGGCAGCATTTGCAACTTCAGCCCCGGGGCGCAAGCGGGCATAAGGGCCAATCACCGCCTCTCGCGACACATGGCAGCCCTCCAAATGGCTAAAAGCGCGGATTTTTGCGCCGGTTTCAACCGTTACACCAGCGCCGAAAACCACGTTTTGTTCAATAAGAGCGTCGCGGCCAATCACCGTATCAAAGCTTAAAAACACCGTTTCAGGCGCCAATAGGCTAACGCCTGTATCCATTAAAGCCGCCCGCGCATTGTTTTGAAAGACCTGCTCAGCTTGCGCGAGGTCACGGCGAGAATTTACCCCAAGCGTTTCTGCTTCGGGGCATGTCACCACGCCCGCAGATTTTCCAGCAGCGCGCGCCAAAGCAATGCAATCAGTGAGGTAAAGCTCACCGGCATTGTTGGAGGTTTCGACCTGCTCGATCAGCTGGAAGATTAGTTGAGCTGGGCCGGCCAAAACGCCACTGTTACAAAGCTTAATATCTTTTTGTGCCGCGTTTGCCTCTTTATATTCAACGATTTCAAGCAAATCTGTTCCGGATGTGACCAAACGGCCGTAACGGCCGGGATCATTTGCTTGGAACCCTAAGACAACAAGGTCGCTCTTTTGCCGTGCTTGCGCCAGCTTTCCTAGCGTTTCCGGCTTAATAAAAGGTGTGTCGCCATAAAGAATGATCAGATCACCTTCAAAGCCGCTTAAAATTTCGCGGCTTTGTGCAACTGCATGCGCGGTGCCCAATTGCGCGCTTTGCGTCACAATTTGGCTATCTGGGGCGTAAGTTCTGGCCGTTTTTGTCACATCTTCGCTGCCGTGACCTGCCACGATGATCAAATGTTCGGGATCAATTGTTTGCGCTGTTTTCATGCAATGCACGAGTAGTGGCGCGCCCGCGACCTCATGCAAAACCTTTGGCATCTCTGATTTCATCCGAGTGCCTTTGCCTGCTGCTAAAATCACAATGGCGGTTTGCATAAAATTTCAACCCATTACTAAAACTGCAACGCTCTTTTATCGAGTGGGTCACAAAGCGCAAGCCCGCGCTGCACAAGTTTCATTGCACAATGTTACGGGTCGTGGCAATTACACGCCGAACAATCTATCGGCAGGGGCAATGCAGACAGTTATTTTTGATTTAGACGGGACTTTGGCAGATACCAGCGGCGATTTATTGGCGGCCGCAAATTTTTGTTTTGAACAGATGGGTCATCCCGAGCTTTTGACGTGGCCTGAGGATGCGGCGACCGCCTTGCGGGGCGGGCGGGCGATGTTGACGCTTGGGCTGACCCGATTGGGGAAATTTGACCAAGCTGTGATTGATGAGTTTTATCCGGTTCTTTTGCAAGCGTATGGTGCCTCAATTGACCGCTTCACAACGTTTTATCCTGGTGCTCTTCAAGCGGTTCAGGATTTGAAGTCTTCAGGGTTTAAAGTTGGAATTTGTACAAATAAGCCCTTTGCCCTTGCCGAAGATCTGATGATCCGCATGGGGCAGCGTGCGTTGTTTGACTCGCTTATTGGCGCAGACAGTTTGCCCGTGCGAAAGCCTGATCCGGCGCCGTTTTTTGAAGCGGTTCGTCAGGCCGGTGGCCGGCCCGAAAAGGCGTTTATGATCGGTGATACGCTCACCGACCATTCTACCGCAAAGGCTGCAAATGTACCCAGCATTTTGGTTGATTTTCATCCCAAAGGTTCAGCGCTTTCGCAAGAAATCCATGCGCTGAGGCCTGAAGCGGTGATAAAGTCTTTTGAAGAGCTGCCGCCCTTGATTGCACGCTTAGCGACGCGGTGATCATGCTGAGGGCCATAGGCTTATATAAGGGTGATAATCTGATCTTAGCGCAACCGGGGGGCTTGCGCTCTTGACCTTCGCTTTTGAAGAGGCAACAACATAATATGACAGAAATTTTCACGGGTGAATTTACCCAGCAGGAACCCATCCCGGAAGCGGCAATAGAAGCTGCCGTTGCCGTGATGCGCAGCGGTCGATTGCATCGTTATAATGTTGCAGAGGGCGAGCAAGGTCATGTGGCTTTGCTTGAACAGGAATTTGCAGCCAGCGTAGAGGCTTCGTTTTGCTTGGCGGTTGCCTCCGGCGGATATGCGTTGGCGACGGCGCTGCGCGCGTTGAATGTGCAGCCGGGTGATAGGGTTTTAACCAATGCGTTTACGCTTGCGCCAGTTCCCGGCTCTATTGCCTCTGTTGGCGCTATACCTGTTTATGTTGGGGTGACCGAAGATCTTGTGATCGACTTAGAAGATTTACATGCAAAGATCGCTCAAGCGGATGTGCTTATGCTCAGCCACATGCGTGGGCATATTTGCGATATGGATCATTTGATGAAGATCTGTGAACAAGCGGGTGTCCGGGTTATTGAGGATTGTGCGCATACGATGGGTGCGAAATGGCGTGAAACATGGTCTGGGCGTCATGGGGTGGTGGGGTGTTATTCCACGCAAACCTACAAACATATAAATTCGGGCGAGGGGGGCTTTTTGGTCACTGATGATGCGGATGTGATGGCCAAAGCGGTTATCTTGTCGGGCTCTTATATGCTTTATGATCGCCATATTGCCGCACCGGCGGCCAGCCATTATGACGACATCCGGTATCACACGCCCAATGTTTCCGGTCGGATGGATCATTTGCGCGCCGCAATTCTGCGTCCACAATTGGCCAATCTACAGACGCAGGCGCAGGCGTGGAACATGCGCTACCAAGCCGTTGAGGAAGCGCTCGCGCATACGCCGGGATTGAAGCTTATATCGCGTCCAAAAGAAGAAAGCTATGTTGGGTCATCCATTCAGTTTTTATTACTAGATTGGACACCTGACAGGGTTGAAAACCTGCTGGCGCGCTGTGCGTCAAGAGGGGTTGAGCTGAAGTGGTTTGGCGGGAAAGAGCCAACCGGTTTCACATCACGCTATGACAGTTGGCGCTATGCCCCATCATCTGCAATGCCAAAAAGCGACCGTGTTTTGGCTGGGGTGATTGATATGCGCTTACCCCTTACTTTCAGCCTTGAAGATTGCGCGGTGATTGGGCGCATTATTCGCGCTGAAGTGGGCGCGCTCTACCAGCTTGCAGATAGCGCGGCCCAAAACGCAATATAAGCAGATGGCGTTTAATTTATCGGCGCCAACAGCTCTGGTTCAGTGACAAGCGCGCGAACTCCATGAGAGTGACTTTCATTGAAGATATTCCCATTGGCAGCCCAATCATGCAGAGATGCGATATTTAACTTTGCGCAATTTGGGCGAACGCTCCAGGTGACTTGATAGGGCGAGCATTTTTTTGCTGTGTATTTTGGGCCGGTGGTAGAACCTGCAAAAACGATAGGCGTTCCAGTATGGGTCGGCAGGGCCTTCGCTTGATGGCGCGCATCAATCACCGTATTGTCATAGACCATGGTTTGAAAATTGAGGGCATAGGGGTCGTTGACCAATAAAAAAACTTGCGCCTCAACCCTTAGTTGGGGGTTCGCACAAGCGGCGCTGAGGCAAGAGCCCAATCCTTGACCTGGCTGAACGGCGCAAGAGGAATATACCCAATGCACTTCAATCGTATCACCCGGGGCGACGCCTTGAAAAGCGCCACTTCCATGCGTTGGATCTGTGAGTTCTTTTTGAGATAGTCCTGCAGTGTCATTGCAGCGATATCCGTCGGTTTGTCCATTATTGGCGGAAATTGAGAATCCAGGGCCTTTATGCTCAGCGAAAGTGTGGGTGTGTATATTGCAAAAGTTCATATCGCGATAGCTCGGTGCGAGATTAAAGCTACTGGTATTGGTGCCAAATTTTTGAGAGATATCACGGGGTGTTTGAGGGCCCGAGCCAAGGCAAATGTGATCGGAGGCGGTGAATGCGGGACTAAGCGTAAACAAAAGCCAAGCAACAATCGAAACCTGTTTCATAATAAATTCCTTATTTAAGTAACAAATGATAAAATCCGAAATGTTTTGGTCTATAAAATCTCAATTAAATATAAAAATGGCTTTTTTGGGGCCAAATCCCTAACCAGGACGTTTTTGAGCACCTGAAGAGGCTCTCAACGACATAATTCTCGCATATAGATAAAATTCACGTGCAAATTGTCGTGAAAGGTTCACACCGTTTTAACGGTTAAATTTACTTTTCTTCGTATTTAAAGCGAGGGTCTGCTTGGGGTTTTTTTTGCGCTTTTAGGGCTGCGATTGCAGGTGTAAAACTATTGACTATTGATCCAAAGTAATCCATTTAATGAACAAGTGTTCAATAAATGGATTGCGATATGTTTTTAGCCTCTATGCGGTTTGATCTTGGCGAAGATGTGCAGGCGCTGCAGGATGCCGTGCATCGATTTTCTCAAGATCGTATCCGCCCCTTAGCCGGCGAAATTGACCGGTCAAACCAATTTCCTGATGCGCTTTGGCAAGAGCTTGGGCAGATGGGATTGCTCGGCATTACCATTTCGGGCGCGCATGGTGGCGCTGAGATGGGCTATTTAGCGCATACTGTGGCGATTGAAGAAATTGCCCGCGCCAGCGCGAGCGTGGCGTTATCATATGGCGCGCATTCAAACCTGTGCGTAAACCAAATCAGTTTAAACGGCACTGAAGAGCAAAAACAAAAATATCTTCCCAAGCTGGTGTCGGGGCACCATATTGGAGCCTTGGCGATGTCAGAACCTGCAGCGGGGTCTGATGTGGTTTCAATGCAGTTATGCGCGGAAAAACGAAACGGTTACTATCGGTTAAATGGCAGCAAATATTGGATTACCAATGGGCCTGACGCGGATACATTGGTTGTTTATGCCAAAACCGATCCGGAAGCGGGATCAAAAGGTATTACCGCCTTTTTGATCGAAAAAACGATGTCAGGCTTTTCGACCTCATCGCATTTTGACAAGTTAGGCATGCGCGGGTCCAACACGGCGGAACTTATTTTTGAAGATGTTGAAGTGCCGTTTGAAAACGTTTTAGGGGAAGAGGGCAGAGGGGCTAAGGTTCTTATGTCTGGTTTGGATTACGAGCGGGTTGTCTTATCGGGAATTGGTACTGGGATTATGGCCGCCTGTCTGGATGAGGTGATGCCCTATTTGGTTGACCGTAAACAATTCGGCCAAAGTATCGGGGATTTTCAACTGATGCAGGGCAAAATTGCTGATATGTATACGGCGATGAATTCAGCCCGCGCCTATGTTTATGAGGCGGCAAAAGCCTGCGATCGGGGCGAAATTACGCGTCAGGATGCCGCCGGTTGCGTACTTTATGCATCCGAGCAAGCGATGAAAATAGCCCACCAAGCCGTGCAGGCGATGGGCGGGGCAGGGTTTCTGGCTGACGCGCCGGTTGCGCGCCTTTTTAGAGATGCAAAATTGATGGAAATTGGTGCCGGTACGTCTGAAATTCGGCGTATGTTGATCGGTCGAGAGCTGATGTCAGCGATGCGCTGATGGGGAAGAGGTGGATCATAATGGCTGATATAAAGGCGGGCGTCAGGTGACGCTGCGAAACTTGCATCCCGCCTGGTTTGTTCTGGGCGTATTTTGCCTGCTCTTACTTTTTTTGGCGTTGCGTTTGGGGGTGAAAGCTGCCGTTTTGGATGAGACAGCAACCATCACCTTTTATGCAACGCACTATATCATCGCCTCAACCAAAGAGGGGCATAGCGGGTCTGAGAGCGATTGCTATGCAACGCCGCATCATTTGCTTTGGGTGCGCCTTGAGGTGATTTGCCAGCGAGGCGCCGCAGCACCCTATCGCTTTCTTATCGCGCCTTGGGGGCAATTGATCGGTACATCACGCGCGCCTCTTGGCACTGATGATTTGCAGGCAGCGTTTATCGGAGGTCAAAATGCGTCTTTTCTCTAAAATAAAAACGGCATCAGAAGATTTCATGAGTAACCAATCTGCGCATCTGGAAAGCCTAGACTTGGTTCGGTCGGCGGCCGAGCTTGCAGCTGCAGGCGGCGGCGAAAAGGCCCGACAGCGTCATTTGGACCGTGGCAAAATGCTGCCGCGCGCACGGGTGGCTAATTTGTTGGATTATGGAAGCTCGTTTTTGGAAATTGGCGCGACCGCGGCGCATGGCCTGTATAATGGCGATGCGCCATCGGCTGGGCTGGTTGCGGGCATTGGTCAGGTGCACGGTTTGGACTGTATGATCATTTGCAATGATGCCACGGTTAAAGGGGGAACCTATTACCCGATGAGCGTCAAAAAGCATTTGCGCGCGCAGGAGATCGCAGAAGAATGTCATTTGCCCTGCCTGTATTTGGTGGATAGTGGCGGTGCCAACTTGCCCAATCAAGATGAGGTTTTCCCCGATCGAGACCATTTTGGGCGGATTTTTTATAATCAAGCTAGAATGTCGGCAAAAGGCATCGCGCAAATTGCCGTGGTGATGGGCTCTTGCACAGCGGGTGGTGCCTATGTTCCGGCGATGTCTGATATCACAATTATCGTGCGCGGCGCGGGAACGATTTTCTTAGCTGGTCCCCCCTTGGTCAAGGCTGCAACGGGAGAAATTGTAAGCGCCGAAGATCTTGGTGGCGCGGATGTGCATACACGCTTATCCGGGGTGGCTGATTATTTGGCTGAGGATGATGATCACGCGCTGGCTTTGGCGCGCCAAGCTGTGGCCAATCTCAATCGTCCAAAATTGGATCTGCCAAATTTGCAACCTGCCGAGGATCCCCAATATGATCCAAACGAAATCTTGGGCGTTGTGCCGCGAGATTTGCGCAGTCAATATGATATTCGCGAGGTGTTGGCGCGTCTGGTTGATGGTTCACGGTTTGATGAGTTTAAAGCCCGTTTCGGTACAACTTTGGTAACAGGCTTTGCGCATGTGATGGGGTGCCCTGTCGGAATTGTCGCCAATAACGGGGTCTTGCTGAGCGAAGCGGCGCAAAAAGGCGCGCATTTCATTGAACTTTGCAGCCAACGAAAAATACCATTGGTGTTTTTACAAAATATCACAGGCTTCATGGTGGGGCAGCGCTACGAGAATGAAGGTATAGCCCGCCATGGTGCAAAAATGGTGACAGCGGTTGCCACCACGGCGGTGCCTAAAGTGACGGTTCTGATCGGGGGAAGTTTTGGGGCGGGGAATTACGGCATGTCGGGGCGTGCCTATCAGCCGCGTTTTTTATGGACTTGGCCCAATAGCCGAATTTCGGTGATGGGCGGCGCGCAAGCCGCGCAAGTTTTGGCCACGTTGAAGCGTGATAATATTGAGCGCGCGGGCGGCGTTTGGTCTGCAGAGGAAGAAGCGGCCTTTCAAAAACCCACTTTGGATATGTTTGAAGAGCAATCGCATCCGCTTTACGCCTCGGCGCGACTTTGGGATGACGGGATCATCGATCCGCGAAAAACCCGTGAGACGCTTTATTGCTCATTGCGGGCCGCCTTAAACGCGCCCATAGAGGAGACCCGCTTTGGCCTATTCAGAATGTAACATAAGCGCAGGCGCAGCGCGCGTGATCAAATTTATATTTGGTCAGTTTGGCATAAAACCGCACATTGGCATGAAATCGCACATAAGAGGCTTGCATGTTTGAGGGTATTTTAATCGCGAATCGTGGTGAAATTGCCTTGCGCGTGATGCGTAGCGCGCAGCGAATGGGGGTGCGTTGCATCGCGGTGTATTCCGACGCGGATCAAAATGCACAACATGTTTTGCAAGCCGATCACGCGGTTCATATTGGTGGCGCATTGCCAGCGCAAAGCTATCTTTGCGGTGATAAAATAATTGCCGCCGCTTTAAGCTCTGGGGCGCAGGCTATTCATCCTGGTTATGGGTTTTTATCCGAAAACCCTGAGTTTGTTGAGGCGGTAGAGGCTGCGGGTTTGGTTTTTATTGGGCCCTCGGCCAGCGCCATTCGAGCCATGGGGTTAAAAGACTCGGCGAAGGCCCTTATGGCGAAGGCAGGAGTGCCCGTGGTGCCTGGGTTTTCTGGCCATCAAGATCCCGCGCGTTTGCTTAAAGAGGCTGAAAAAATTGGATTTCCGGTTTTGATTAAGGCGGTTGCGGGCGGCGGTGGGAAAGGTATGCGTTTGGTCGATACGGCTGATGCCTTTGCAGCAGCGCTATCCGAGGCGCGTTCTGAGGCGGTAAATGCCTTTGGCAATGGCGATGTTTTACTTGAAAAATTCATTTCGCAACCGCGTCATATTGAAGTGCAGGTGTTTGGTGACGGGACGGATGTTCTGCATTTATTTGAACGAGATTGCTCTTTACAGCGGCGCCATCAAAAAGTTGTCGAGGAAGCGCCGGCACCCGGGATGACCAAGCAGATGCGCGCGGTGATGGGCAAGGCCGCAGTTGCAGCGGCCAAGGCTATAGAATATCGCGGAGCAGGCACGGTTGAGTTCATTGTTGATGGATCTGATGGGCTGCGTGAAGATCGCTTTTGGTTCATGGAAATGAACACCCGTTTGCAAGTTGAGCATCCTGTGACCGAAGCCATTACCGGCGTGGATCTCGTGGAGTGGCAGTTAAACGTGGCCGCGGGCGGTAAATTGCCAATGCAGCAAAAAGATTTAAAGATCACTGGCCATGCGATCGAAGCGCGGCTTTACGCCGAAGATCCCCAGCAAGATTTTTTGCCAATGGCGGGACAGCTGACGCATTTGGCTTTTCCCAGCGCGTGCCGCATCGATTCTGGGGTAATTGCCAATGATATGATAAGCGCATTTTACGACCCGATGTTGGCGAAAGTTATCGTGTTTGGTCAAAATCGGCGCGCGGCGATCGATAAAATGGGTCAGAGCTTGGCCGCGATTGAGATTGCCGGTATTAAGACAAATCTGGGTTTTCTCGCTGCGTTAACCCAAATTAGCGATTTCACATCCTGCCGGCTCGATACAGGTTTGATTTCTAGAAATTCATCCGTGCTGACTGCGCCGGTCAAGTTGACGGCACGCGCCCTATTGGCGGGCGTGGTCTCTGCTGTTGGGAACCAGGCCACCAAGTCGCGTTTAAGCGGGTTTTGTCTTTGGAAAGGCGCGTCACAAAGGGTGCAAGTAATCTTTGAGGGGCAACAGATCGTATTGCCGGTACAGCTGATTGAAAACCAAATTATTTTAAAATGGCAGGGTACAGATTATCCCGCGGTTTACAGCGATGCGGGGTGGCAATTTGAGGGGGAGGCTTTGCCGGCCGCTCACCGGGCGGGGCGCGATATCACAGTGTTTGATCAGGGCGGTATAGCGCTGAAGCTAATTGACCCTTTAAGCCGCGCGGAAGTGGCTGCTGTTGGCACAACACAGATCGAGGCTCCGATGCCCGGGCTTGTAATTGCAGTATCTGTGAGCGCGGGGCAGGAGGTGGAAGAGGGCCAGCCTTTGATCACGTTAGAGGCGATGAAGATGCAGCAAGTGCTCTCTGCCCCTTTTTCCGCCAGAGTTGATGAGATTGCTGTTCAAGAGGGCGCTTATGTTGAGGCGCAAGCACTGCTTATTCAGCTAAAAAATGATCAAAATTAAATTTTTTATGGTTTGAAATGAGATTTTTTTGATCGAATTTTCCGAATTTTAGAGGTTTGCGATCAATATGGTTAGGTTGCGCTATTCTGGGCGGTGAATTCTTCTCTTGGCATGTTGACCCCGAGTTCCCAGAGGGGTAAACCCTCGCCAAGCCAACTGGGCGTTGGGTTTGCCACCGTAACGCCAAAATATGGAGCCGTCTGTGGATGACTTGCTAAGGGAATACCTCCCGGTACTTGTGTTTATGGCCATCGCTATTGGCCTTGGCTTATTGCTTATTTTGGCCGCCGTAGTGGTGGCTGTTCGAAATCCAGATCCCGAAAAAGTCTCTGCCTATGAGTGCGGCTTTAATGCCTTTGACGATGCGCGAATGAAGTTCGATGTCCGATTCTATTTGGTTTCAATCCTCTTCATTATTTTTGATTTGGAAATTGCCTTTTTATTCCCTTGGGCGGTGGCCTTTAAGGATATAAGCATGGTCGGATTTTGGTCTATGATGGTGTTTTTGGGCGTTTTAACGATTGGCTTTGCCTATGAGTGGAAAAAAGGGGCTCTGGAATGGGAGTGATGGCGGGCGTAAACGCGGCGGGTGTGGATAAAGAAGTTGCCACGCAAGAGCTGAACCGAGAGCTTCAAGATAAAGGCTTTTTGCTGACCTCGACAGAAGATATTATCAATTGGGCACGTACGGGCAGCTTACATTGGATGACGTTTGGATTGGCGTGTTGCGCCGTTGAAATGATGCATACCTCGATGCCTCGCTACGATCTTGAGCGTTTTGGAACAGCACCCCGCGCCAGCCCGCGCCAGTCGGATTTGATGATTGTGGCGGGTACTTTAACCAATAAAATGGCGCCTGCGTTACGCAAAGTTTATGATCAGATGCCCGAACCGCGTTACGTGATTTCCATGGGCTCATGCGCCAATGGTGGCGGCTATTATCATTACAGCTATTCCGTGGTGCGTGGATGCGATCGCATTGTGCCCGTTGATATTTATGTCCCCGGTTGCCCACCAACAGCTGAAGCGTTGCTGTATGGGATCATGGCTTTGCAACGTAAAATCCGCCGCACGGGAACGATTGTACGATGACCCAGTCAAATGTTTCTGCTTTGAAGGAGTTAGGCGCTCAATTGGCCGATAAGCGTAAGGATTGCGTTTTAAGCTGGGAGATTGCGTTTGATGAGCTCACAATCTGTGTCGCTCCGTCTAATTTGCATAATTTTGTGAGTTTTTTGAAGACGGATGCGAATTGTCAGTTTTCGAGCTTGGTAGATATTACCGCAGTCGATTATCCAGAGCGCAGCGATCGTTTTGACGTCGTGTATCATTTTCTATCGATGTATCAAAACAAACGGGTTCGCCTGCGGGTGTCAATTCGCGAAGATGAAATGTTACCATCGATCTGTGATGTTCATCCCTCAGCGAATTGGTTTGAACGCGAAGTATTTGATATGTTTGGTATTTTATTTACTGGTCATCCTGATTTGAGGCGTTTACTGACAGATTATGGGTTTCGCGGGCACCCGCTGCGCAAAGACTTTCCGACAACCGGATATACCGAGGTGCGCTATGACGAAGCGCAAAAGCGTGTGGTGTATGAGCCTGTGAGTCTTGTGCAAGAATACCGGCAATTTGACTTTATGTCGCCATGGGAAGGGGCTGAATACGTGCTTCCTGGTGATGAAAAAGAGGCTGCGAAATGATGGATGGCTCCAACGAATTTAACGATGCGCTGACGGGCGAACAGAAAATTCGAAATTTCAACATAAATTTTGGCCCTCAGCATCCGGCGGCGCATGGTGTATTGCGGCTGGTCTTGGAGCTTGATGGCGAAATCGTAGAGCGCTGCGATCCGCATATTGGCCTGTTGCATCGTGGCACTGAGAAGTTGATGGAAAGCCGCACTTATTTGCAGAACCTGCCCTATTTTGACCGGCTGGATTATGTCGCCCCGATGAACCAAGAACATGCGTGGTGTTTGGCGATTGAAAAGCTGACCGGCGTCGAGGTGCCACGTCGTGCCTCGCTGATACGGGTTCTTTACAGTGAAATAGGCCGCGTTTTAAATCACTTGTTGAATGTGACAACGCAGGCGATGGATGTTGGCGCCTTGACGCCGCCTCTTTGGGGATTCGAAGAGCGTGAAAAGCTGATGGTGTTTTATGAACGCGCTTGCGGCGCGCGTTTGCATGCGGCTTATTTCCGTCCCGGAGGGGTGCATCAGGATATCAGCGATGATTTGATCGATGATATAGAGGCTTGGGCCTTGGCGTTTCCAGAAGTGATGGATGACATCGATGGGCTATTAACAGAAAACCGAATTTTCAAGCAGCGCAATGCCGATATTGGTGTGATCAGCGAAGAAGATATTCTGAATTACGGCTTCTCGGGCGTGATGGTGCGTGGATCCGGTTTGGCTTGGGATCTACGGCGCGCACAGCCTTATGAGTGCTATGATGAGTTTGAGTTTCAAATCCCGGTTGGAAAGAACGGGGATTGTTATGATCGGTATTTGGTGCGGATGGAAGAAATGCGCCAATCGGTTTCGATTATTCGGCAGGCCATTGCTAAGTTGCGTGTCGAAAAGGGCGATGTTTTGGCGCGTGGTAAGCTGACACCGCCAAAGCGCACCGAGATGAAGCAATCGATGGAAGCGCTTATTCATCATTTTAAACTTTACACAGAAGGTTTTCATGTTCCCGCCGGTGAAGTTTACGCGGCGGTAGAAGCCCCGAAGGGTGAGTTTGGCGTGTATTTGGTGGCGGATGGCAGCAATAAACCGTATCGGGCAAAGTTGCGTGCGCCAGGGTTCTTGCATTTGCAAGCTATGGATTACATCGCGTCCGGGCACCAACTTGCGGATGTGGCTGCAATCATTGGTACGATGGACGTTGTTTTTGGAGAGATTGACCGCTGATGCTGCGCCGCTTACACCCTGATCAACCGGATAGTTTTGAGTTTACGCCTGCAAATAAAGCTTGGGCGGAAGCGCAAATCAGCAAATACCCCGAAGGCCGCCAAGCTTCGGCAATCATCCCGCTTCTTTGGCGCGCGCAAGAACAAGTGGGTTGGTTGCCACGTCCTGCCATCGAAGCCGTAGCGGATATGCTCGGCTTGGCGTATATGCGGGCGTTGGAAGTGGCGACGTTTTACTTTATGTTTCAATTGCAACCAGTTGGATCTGTTGCGCATATTCAAGTCTGTGGAACCACATCCTGTATGATATGTGGCGCGGAAGATCTGATCTCAGTTTGTCGGGAAAAAATCGCATCCGAGGCCCATCAGCTTTCAGCTGACGGGAGGTTCAGCTGGGAAGAGGTCGAGTGTTTGGGCGCTTGTACAAACGCGCCAATGGCCCAGATCGGCAAGGATTATTACGAAAACCTAACGGCAGACGGCTTTGCCGCGATGATCGATGAGATGGCAGAGGGCACGATACCGCTGCCGGGCCCACAAAACGGGCGTTTTTCTTGCGAACCTTTGGGGGGCGCGACGTCTCTGAAGCAATATGAAGCTAACCGCCAGGCCCATAACGCCAGTGCCGCGCTTGCGGTTGAACTCAACGATACGCTCAAGCGCATCGATGGAAGCGAAGTGCCGGTGACAACGCCGTGGCTTGGCAAACCAAAGACAAACGCCAAAGGTGCTAAATCCAGTCCAACTGATAGCTCAACAGGCATTGCGCCGAAACAGCCGCGGCTTTTGAAGGTGGCGCGCAAAGCGGGCGCTGATGATTTGGGCCTAATCAAAGGTATTGGTCCAAAGTTAAAGGCGCTTTTAAACGCTGCTGGTATCTTTCACTTTGACCAAATTTCAAAATGGACCGCCGAAAATGTGGCCTGGGCTGACGCGCATTTTCCAGGCTTCAAAGGCTGTAGTAGCCGTGATGCTTGGCCAGCGCAGGCAGATGCACTTGACGCGCAAAACAAGACGAAAACTCAAACTCGTGGTATAAAGGAATAGCGTTTTTAAGCGCGAGTTCCATTAGAGAGGAGTTTCAATATGTTAGAGCCGATTAAGAATACAAGCTGCCAGCTGGGCTGCTGGGCGATTTCGGGCGCTGCAGCTGTGTTGACCTTCATCATGTGTTTTGGTTTGGGCGAAATAGCCTTTATGGCCGCGGTATTTTTTGCCGCGACCGTTTGCGTCGCCTTGGGTTTGCTGTTGGGGTGGGTGCTTTGCACACCTTTGACCCCGCTCGGCAGCGCGCGCGCTTATCCTTTGGTTGACGCCAGCGCTGTAGATCCGTCGCTTGGCGGCGTTTTCGCTGAGCAATCTGCTGCAACGTCTGGGTCTGCCTCGACGCAGCTTCCCGGAGAGATTGAACTTGCCGCGCGTAAATCTGAATGGGCTTATGCACCGGCCGCAACCGCAGCAGATGCTACCGCCCCGGGTGCGTTGGCGCAGCCGCGCAACGGGCAAGCAGACGATTTGAAAAAAATAAAAGGCGTTGGGCCAAAGCTGGAAACGCTTTTGAATACGCTTGGCGTGTTTCATTTCGATCAAATCATGGCTTGGGGGCCAGATGATATCGCTTGGATGGATGAAAACTTGAACGGATTTAAGGGGCGCGTCAGCCGCGATGATTGGGTGGCGCAGGCGAAAGCCTTAACGCCTTAGAAATGGCAATTAAAGGATGCGGCGGGGCTCGCGTTCGAAGGGAAGATGATGGCGCAGGGCGCAGGGCAACATGAAAACAGACAGGGCCGTTTGGTGGCTCTGGTTATCGCGGGCGCGATGCTGCTTTGGATTGTTGTGCAATGGCTTGGTCCCAAGTTGGGTCTTGCTGGGCGGTTTGCAATATTGATAGATCTCGCTGTTTTGGCAGCGTTTATTTGGGCTATGGTGGTGTCTCTGCGCATGTGGCGGCACCGCCAGAAACAAGGGAAATGAGGCGCGTATGCTAACGGATAAAGACCGGATATTTACTAATATCTACGGCATGCATGATCGTTCGCTCGCGGGTGCGCGTGCGCGCGGCCATTGGGATGGTACGGCGGCTATTATCAAAAAGGGTCGCGACTGGGTTGTTGATACGATGAAAGCATCCGGTTTGCGTGGCCGCGGTGGTGCTGGGTTTCCGACGGGGCTTAAATGGTCCTTCATGCCCAAGGAAAGCGATGGGCGTCCGGCTTATCTCGTTGTTAACGCAGATGAATCAGAGCCGGGAACGTGCAAAGACCGCGAAATCATGCGCCATGATCCGCATACATTAATTGAGGGTTGCTTGATTGCCAGTTTCGCGATGAATGCCAATGCGTGTTACATTTACATTCGCGGCGAATATATTCGCGAGCGCGAAGCATTGCAGGCGGCGATCGATGAAGCCTATGATGCTGGCTTGCTTGGTAAGAATGCAGCCAAATCGGGCTGGGATTTTGATCTTTACCTGCATCATGGGGCGGGCGCGTATATTTGCGGTGAAGAAACTGCCTTATTGGAAAGCCTTGAGGGCAAAAAAGGAATGCCGCGGATGAAGCCGCCATTTCCTGCAGGTGCCGGGCTTTACGGGTGCCCTACAACGGTGAATAACGTGGAGTCGATCGCGGTTGTTCCAACCATTTTGCGCCGAGGGCCTGACTGGTTTAGCAGTTTTGGACGGCCCAATAATGCGGGAACAAAACTGTTCGCGATTTCCGGGCACGTGAACAATCCATGCGTTGTTGAAGAGGCGATGTCGATTAGTTTTGAAGAATTGATTGAAAAGCATTGCGGCGGCATTCGTGGCGGTTGGAGCAATTTAAAAGCCGTAATTCCGGGCGGTTCTTCGGTTCCTTGTATCCGCGGTGAGCACATGCGCGATGCGATCATGGATTTTGATTACTTGCGCGAACAGCGCTCGGGTTTAGGAACCGCGGCGGTGATTGTGATGGATCAATCAACCGATATTATTAAAGCGATCTGGCGTCTTTCTAAGTTTTATAAGCATGAAAGTTGCGGGCAATGTACGCCGTGCCGTGAAGGTACCGGATGGATGATGCGCGTAATGGACCGTTTGGTAACGGGCGAGGCTGGTGTTGAAGAAATTGACATGCTGTTGGATGTGACCAAACAAGTGGAAGGCCACACGATTTGTGCGCTTGGCGATGCTGCAGCCTGGCCGATTCAGGGCCTTATCCGCAACTTCAGGGACGAAATCGAGGATCGGATCGCGCATAAGCGATCTGGTTCGATCGATGCGGTTGCGGCGGAATAAAACAATGCGTTGCTTGATAGCCATACTGCCAATCATGTTCTGCGTCGCTTGTGGTGAAAGCTACAAAGACAATCAACATGCGTTTGACGGTGTGAAATTTAGTGCATCCTTGAAAGCGGAAAAAAATGCCCCTGAAGCCTTCTCGCTGCGCGTAAAGAAAGCTGCCAAAAGTGTCGTGGGTGCGCGCGAAGCCGGGCGTTATGAAGCAACGAAATATTGCGTTGAAAAGTTTGGAACCTCAGATATTGCTTGGATAATGGGCCCTGACAGCCCCGATTTAGAACTTGAAAATGGCAATTTCAACCTGATTGGGAGCTGCGTGATTTTATGAGCCCAGCTTTTTCCGATATGCGCCAAACTGGTTGCCATTCTTACATTGCCTGCCATGTCACGCTTGGCCACGCGCTGTTTAGCGCATTAAGCGCAGCCGCATCGCAGCCCCATAACGCCAGAAAAGTTGAGATCATGCTATGACCACTATGCGTACCATCGTTATCGACGATAATGAAATTGAAGTAGATAGCGCCATGACATTGATCCAAGCTTGCGAGCAAGCTGGCATCGAAGTGCCGCGCTTTTGTTATCATGAGCGGCTTACGATTGCTGGCAATTGTCGCATGTGTTTGGTCGAAGTTGTCGGGGGTCCGCCTAAACCTGCGGCCTCTTGTGCGATGCAGGTGCGCGATCTGCGCCCCGGCCCAGAAGGGCAACCGCCGGTGATTAAGACCAATTCGCCAATGGTCAAAAAGGCCCGTGAAGGCGTGATGGAGTTTTTACTGATCAATCATCCGCTGGATTGCCCGATTTGTGATCAGGGTGGTGAATGTGACCTTCAGGATCAGGCGATGGCTTATGGCGTTGATTTTTCGCGGTTTCGCGAAGCAAAACGGGCAAGTACCGATTTGGATCTTGGCCCTCTAGTTGAAACGCATATGACGCGGTGTATCAGTTGCACGCGCTGCGTGCGCTTCACAACTGAAGTTGCCGGTATCGCGCAAATGGGTCAAACCGGGCGTGGCGAAGATAGCGAAATAACCAGCTATCTTGGCGAAACGCTAAACAGCAACCTGCAAGGCAATATTATTGATCTCTGCCCTGTTGGGGCTTTGACTTCAAAGCCCTATGCTTTCACCGCGCGCCCTTGGGAGCTTACAAAAACGGAAACCATCGATGTGATGGATGCTTTGGGATCCAATATTCGCGTGGATACGAAAGGCCGTGAAGTGATGCGTATTTTGCCACGCAATCATGACGGCGTGAATGCAGAATGGATTTCAGATAAAACCCGGTTTGTTTGGGATGGGCTGCGCAGGCAAAGGCTTGACCAACCCTATTTGCGTGAAAATGGCAAATTGCGCCCTGCCACTTGGCCAGAGGCTTTGCAGGCGGCTGCGGCAGCGATTTCTGGAAAGAACTTGGTTGGTTTGATCGGGGATCTTGTGCCCGTTGAAGCTGGTTTTGCGCTGAAAAATCTGGTTGAAGGGTTGGGGGGCGCGGTTGAATGCCGCGTTGATGGCGCGAAGCTGCCCGCCTTAAACCGCTCTGGCTATGTTGGATCTGCGAGTATTGAAGATATTGATGCAGCGGATGAAATTTATTTGATCGGCTGTAACCCCAGGCTGGAAGCGCCGGTTTTGAATGCGCGCATTCGCCAAGCCTGGACGAAAGGCGCGGATGTCAAACTTGTTGGGCAGGCCGTAGACCTCACCTATGACTATGCGCTGATTGGCGCGGATCGAGCCGCGCTGGCCAAATTGTCAAAAACCGCAAAGTCTGCGACGGCGCCGTTGTTTATCATCGGCATGGGCGCTTTGATGGAAGCCGATGGCGCGGCCGTGCTTGGGCACGCGATGGCGCTGGCCGAAGACACTGGCGGTAAACTTATGGTGTTGCACACGGCAGCCAGCCGCGTGGGCATGCTGGATATTGATGCCACCTGCGAGGGCGGCGTTAGCGCAGCGCTTGGCTCGGCTGAGGTTGTTTTCAACCTGGGCGCGGATGAGGTGGAAATTGCCGCTGGCCCAGTGGTGATTTACCAAGGTAGCCATGGCGATCGCGGCGCGCATCGCGCGGATATCATTTTTCCCAGCGCCGCTTACACTGAAGAAAATGGATTATTCGTTAATACCGAAGGGCGGCCGCAATTGGCGGTAAGGGCGGGTTTTGCGCCTGGTGAGGCGAAAGAAAATTGGGCGATTTTGCGGGCGTTATCAGCCGAGTTAGCGGCAACTTTGCCCTTCAATTCGCTGGCTGAATTACGCCAGAGCCTGCTTGAAGCTCACCCGCATCTGGGCCAGGTTGATCAGATTTCGCAAAGCGAATGGGCGCCGCTGAAGGCCGGGAGTTTAGGCAAGGCCACCTTCCGCAGCGCGATTTCAGATTTCTATTTAACCAATCCGATTGCCCGGGCGTCAAAATTGATGGCAGAGCTTTCTGCGGGCGCTGAAGCGCGCGCCCAAGCTCCGGTGGCGGCAGAATGAACCATTCTTTAGAACAGGTCTGCGCAATGCTGATTACCCTGCGATCTACCACGTTTTCAGCGAAACTAGTTAGGAATACCGATGGCTGATTTTCTCACAACTCCAGGCGGTATTGCGCTGACCATCGTGGCGCAATGTCTCGCGGTTTTGGGCTTTGTAATGGTCAGCCTGCTGTTTCTTGTATATGGAGATAGAAAGATTTGGGCGGCCGTACAAATGCGCCGTGGCCCTAACGTGGTTGGCGTGTTTGGTCTTTTGCAAACGGTTGCGGATGCGCTGAAATACGTTGTGAAAGAAATCGTGGTGCCCGCGGGCGCGGATAAAACGGTTTTTTTCCTTGCGCCGTTGATTTCCTTTGTGTTGGCGATGGTGGCTTGGGCTGTGATCCCGTTCAATGACGGCTGGGTCTTGGCCAATATCAACGTTGCTATTCTATATGTTTTCGCGATCTCCTCGTTAGAGGTTTATGGCGTCATCATGGGGGGCTGGGCCTCGAATTCAAAATATCCGTTTTTAGGCTCATTGCGCTCAGCGGCGCAGATGATTTCTTATGAAGTGTCGATCGGGTTGATTATCATTGGGGTTATTATTTCAACGGGATCCATGAATTTTGGTGATATTGTTGCAGCGCAAGATGGCTCTTATGGGTTCTTCAGCTGGTATTGGTTGCCGCATCTGCCCATGGTGTTTTTGTTTTTCATCTCTGCATTGGCAGAAACAAATCGCCCGCCTTTCGATCTGCCGGAAGCTGAATCAGAATTGGTGGCTGGCTATCAAGTTGAATATAGCTCGACGCCATTCCTGTTGTTTATGGCAGGCGAATATATTGCGATTTTCCTGATGTGCGCGCTGACCTCATTATTATTTTTCGGGGGCTGGTTGTCACCAATCCCAGGAATTCCGGATGGTGTTTTATGGATGGTCGGCAAAATGGCATTCTTCTTCT
>ERZ1047985.1062-NODE-1062-length-19498-cov-10.547704_pt1 | contig 19498 bp, 3 predicted proteins | sample MGYA00383097_ERZ1047985 | MGnify/ENA primary metagenome ERZ1047985 (study PRJEB29581, sample SAMEA5548367) | metagenome | biome: marine; feature: coastal; material: water | depth 50 m | study: Short-term variability in the microbial, nano- and picoplankton...
AAGTCGCTCACGCCCCACCATATTCTAAAAGGCCTGTAGATATTCAGGCCTTTTTTTCGTCTGCTAAATTAGTTTGGGTGCATACGTGGTGTACACCTAGAGGATGGTAATTATATTTAGGGTTTTATTAAAGTGAATAATGCTAAATCTTCCTAATCGCTACGACCTCAAATAAAGAGCTATTAACTAGTTCTGTAAAGTGATTTATGAATTTTTTATTAACTAGACTCTTACATATAAGTACAGATTTAGGTATATTGGTTCTTATAGACCCTTAATTTTAAATAAGTGGACATAGTAATCAAAAATTTAATCTTTAATAAAGTTAAAGTTAATTTTACTTTTAGTATTCTTCCTAGTGCTCTTAACGATTCAACCTATCAAGCAAACAACAGGTTAAGTTTTCGTGAAGAGTTAGTGAAATAATATGGCCATACAAAACGCAAATTCTATAGCTATCTCCCAACTATTCTGGGATTCAGCTAATCTGCAAGCAGTTATCTTAAAAAATATTCTAGAAGATGGCTATGGCTTCTCAGTAAACTTGATAGGAGGCGAACCAGGATCTTCGTATAGTGCTATCACTAACGGTACTATAGATATTTCTCCTGAGCTTTGGACTGGACCTACTACAGACAATGTTAACGTGTTGAATGTTGGCGATGGAATTAGCGCTAGTGAGGGTTTTTATATCGACAAGTTCTCAGCTGAAAAATATGGCATCAGCTCTATAGCGGATATGCTTAAGCCTGAGATAGCTAATCTATTCAGTCATGGTGGTACGAGTTCGGCACTAATTGATGGCCCTGAGGCTTGGAAAACAGCAACTGAAATTCTCCATTATTCTATGGGCCTGGATGCTGCTTATGATATCGTTCATGCCACTGGAAATGATGATAGTGCGCTCAAAAGTATTATCACTACACATTTAGAAAACAACACACCTGTTTTTACATATCTTTGGGAGCCACACACGCTTTCGGCTGACTTGGTTAGGATAGACCCCGGTACTGATTCAGCAACTTGGGGAAATCTAGAAGGAGTCAGCATTAATGACCCTATAAGTACGTTGAAAGCTTTAGGTGTAGAGGGTTGGTATACTCCCCTTGTAACTACTGCTGTTAACAAGGACTTCTCTGAGCAAAATAGTGTAGTCACCACCTTCCTTGAGAACTACGACATCAGTTCGGCAACGTTGAGCAATCTACTCGCTCATATGAAGGACAACGATTTGTCTTTCGAACAAACGGCACATCGTTATTTAGCTACAAATGATGAGTGGCAAGCCTGGGTTGGAGCTGATCAAATCAACCCAATTCTTTCTTCAATCCCCGATGGTATCACCATAGCCGATCCGAACTGGGGATCTGCTCAAATCCAGACGGCAATATTAAGCACCATTTTGGAAGATGGGTATGGTTACTCAGTTAACCTAGTGACTGGTACTAATGTATCGACATTCTCAGCTATGGCAGAAGGTACTGTTGATATTGTTCCCGAGCTTTGGACAGCTGCAATAACTGCAAATGACAACGTGTTGTACGTTGGCGATGGTCTTCTTGGTGCTAGTGAGGGTTTTTATATCGATAAGTACACCGCTGATTTGTATGACATTGACTCTATTGATGATATGTTTGATCCAGCTATATTCCAACATTTTATCGAAGATGGTAACCCGACCTTCCATTTACCCCCTGAGAGTTGGGATGCACATGACCCCAGTATAAAACTTTTTTATTCTATGGGCTTGGACGCTATTTACAGCCTAAAGTCTGCCTCTGACGAAGACTTGCTGAGTGACCACCTTGATAACAACTCTCCTGTGTTTGGTTATTATTGGGAACCATCAGACCTTTCTAAGGATTTGTTTAAAATAGATCCGGGCAGTGATTACAGTCAATGGGATGTGCTCAACTCAGCAAGTATTGATGATCCTATTGATGATCTTCACAATTTGGGTGTTGACGGTTATCCTAGTAACGGTTTAGTAACAGTTGCTGTTAATAAGGCCTTCTCTGAACAAAATAGCGAAGTCACCACCTTCCTTGAGAACTTCGACATCAGTTCGGCAACTTTGAGTGAACTTATTGATTATTCATCTACACATAGCTGGGAAGAAACAGCTCAATATTACCTAACAACAAACGATGAATGGCAGGCATGGGTTACAAATGCTGTTTCTGATAACCTTGAAACTTACACCAGCGAAGTGGTTACTTATCACTTGAGTAATAATAATAATGGTCTATACATCAAAGGAACAACCAATGACGACATAATCGCAGGTAGTTCCAATGGTGATACTATTATAGGAAGCCTGGGTTCTGACATAATTTATGGTGGCGGTAAAGGTAGTAGCGGTAAATGGTGGCGTGACTTTGATACTGTTGAATACAGCCAAAGTATTGATGTTTATAACCGTAATACTGGTGAGAATATCAAAGCATTTGATGTGTTAATCAATTCAGACAACTCTGTTAGCGTAACCCGTATTGACTTAACAGGAGCCGGCGCTAATAGTACTGACACGCTTTGGGATATTGGGCGAATTACCTTTGGTGAAAATGAAAATTGGACTGAAATTTTCTTGGATCAACGTCAAGATGTATGGATGTGGGAAGACTGGCAAGGCGACCCTAAGCGAGCTATTTCAATTGAAGGTGGTATTGGCAATGACTTAATTCAAGGTACCGACCAGCAGGACTGGCTCAAAGGTGGAGATGGCAATGACATTATTCTTGCTGATAAAAACGTTAACCCAATCTCAGCTATCATTGCTGCAGGTGGTAACCGTGAATCTCGCAGCCTACCTAATATTAGCGAGGGTGAATCCAGTGCTTTTACAGTAGAACTAGGAGAAATTCTTCAGGCGGCATTTATTGGGACCAACTCAGATGATCAAGTAACCACTCAAAATTTAAATGTTGACCTATCTACCCCATCCACCATTCAATTTATTGTTACCGGCGTTAATTCAGCTGCAGCAACCTCTGCATTAGCCACTGCGGCTAACGTGGATGCTTTTGTTGGCCTTGTCGGCGTATATCGAAGTGCGGACCTCAAAGTAGATATATGGGTTAATCATAATCTAACGCTAAATATAGACGGCACTGATACGCCGTTGCAGGGAGCTGTGTTGCTGGATGTTTTTGATAGTCAAAATTTTGTATCTGGCGATCGCATCGAAGGCGGAGAGGGAAACGACTTTATAGATGGCGGGCTTTCTGGAAATAATACTGAACAACCATGGGAAAATAATAATGAAGTCCGTTATCAAGGTAAGGCACAAGATTACCAGCTTAAACAAATAAGTGTAAGCGGCACAGATGGTTCTGAAAACACATTTGTTGATGGCACATTGATTAGTAGTTGGTGGGCATCGGAAAAGCCAAATAGTACTGACTCACCTGCTAATTTTGGCGAATTACTAAATGTGTTGGGGCTGCAAAGCGTTACTATAAAGACAGGTATTTATGTTTTAGTCAATGACCAAAAGGGTGATGATGGTATTGACATATTAGCCAACGTCCAGCGTATTGATTTTAATGATAAAAACATCTTTCTTGAGCCAGAAGTCAGAAGTATAGATTGGCGTGGTGATAGCGGCCCTTCAGGTACTCAATACAACGGCACTTTATTTGGTGATCAAATTACTGGCACCGATGGATATGATGACATTAATAGTAAAGGTGGAAATGACTTGCTGTTTGCGGGATCGGGTGCGGATCACATTAATTCTGGTTCTGGTAACGACTTTGTTGATGGCGGTGCTTCTGGCAGCCACTATAATAACCGTTGGCAGGATAGTGACACTGTCCGTTTTGATGGTAGCATTAAACGCTATAGCATCAATAAAATAGAGCAAACTGAAGTTAAGGCATTTTGGGATGCTAATTTCAGCACAGATGTAGCTGCTAGTCTTACCTATAACCCAAACCAATCTTATTTTCTAGTTACTGATCAGAGTCCTGTATTTAGTAACGGTGCAACCTTGCTCACTAATGTTGATAAAATCGAATTTGAAGGTGATACGGTTTGGTTGAACACCTCTGTTGAACAAAGTGAAATTAGCTGGTTAGACCCATACTCTGGAAGCCAAGTTCGGGTAGAAGGTACTCAATTTAATGACACAATCATTGCTGCTGATATCATGTCCAGCCTGGTTGCAAAAGACTTTTGGAATATCGAGTTCAATGGCCATAGCGGCGATGATATTTTTATTGGCGACGACATGGGTTCAAGTATTAGAGACGGGGCTGGTAATGACTTAATTGTGGGTGCTGGATCCCCTATCCTAGAAAATGACCGATGGTTTGGCCAAGACCAAGTTCATTTTAGTGGTGTTAAAGCGCGCTATCAAATAGAGCTTATTGGTGGTGGGGACGTGGTAATTGATTCAGAGAGTAATACTATTTTCGATTTAACTAAGCTCACGGATGGAGAAATAACAACAGCGGATGGAACGGTGCATCAGGTTGGTAGTGATTACAACAAAGCGTACGTTGTTAAGGACCTTTTGCCGGCTGAGTTTGAAGGCCAAGGAATCAATCTTTTGCTTGGCGTTGAGCGCATTAATTTTAGTGACACCGGTATTAATTTAGAAAGCGAAGTTTACGAAAATACTTGGGCTGATCAAAGTGATCCTAATTATGTTCGTGAAATTCATGTTAGAGGCACTACTTTTGATGACATCATTAATACAGAAGAAAACTCCGAGCATGTTGATTTAGACAACTGGGTGGATTCTGATGAGGGCAATGATTACATCAGTACAGGCGGCGGCGGTGACTATATTAACCCGGGCAAGGGCAATGACTTTATAGACGGTGGCTTATCAGGCAGCAGTGTTGATAGGGTGCGCTTTGATACAAGTAAGGATAGCTTTGTCATTACCCAGGCGACACAAGCACAAGTTGAAGCATTTTGGGGTGATAACTTTGCCACACAATCGTTTACATATCAAAGCACTGAAGACTATTATTTTGTCACAGACACAAACCCTGTTGATGGTTTTGGGGTTAATTTAATAACCAATATTGATAGGGTTGAGTTTAATGACACTAATGTTCAATTAAACCACCTAGTATCTGGTGATCACTGGGATGACCCATCTAAAGACAATTTTCGTATTGAGGGAACGCAATTTAACGATGTAATTTACAGCACTCAAATCAAAGCGGATAGATCTGTATTGCCAGTGGATCATCAGTCGGAGAGTGGTGCTGCCATACGAGTTGAAATGGAAGGTAGGGCTGGCAATGATGTGTTTATCGGAGGCAGCGAAGAAAATCAGTTTACGGGCGCAGCTGGAAATGATTTATTTGTAGGCGATACATCAAGTAACTCGCTAAATGCCAACGATGAAGTCAGATTTACTAGCAAATATATCCGCTATCAAATTGAAACTGTTAATCCAGGAGATATTGTCTACGAAATCAAGGGTGATAGTAGTAGTGGAGTTGTCTACGATTTAACCGATCTAGTTAATGGTAATATTACTACTGAAGACGGCAGTATTTATAGTGTCGGAAATCACCACCTTTCCGGATATGTAGTTAGAGATATGTTATCCAATGAACAAGGCGGTGATGGAATTGATGTATTGCTGGGTGTTGAGCAAATGAGCTTCAGTGATAAAAATCCACGCCTCACCCCAGAGATATATGAGAACGACAACGAGAGCACCTTACTTGCCAATGGCCAACTAACTGAGTTCGATGACTTTTTGGACTTAAGATCAGGTATTACCACCAATCAAGGCAATGTAGTTAATGGCGGTCAGATTCAAGGAAAAGAAGGCAACGATACGGTTATTGGTTTTAGTCTAGGCACTCATTTTAAAGGCGGTATTGGCAACGATATCTTTATTGCGCCGAATGGATATGTTGCATCGAATGGTAACTGGTGGGAATCGAACCAGGCGAACTATTTAGGTCCTTCAACCCGTTATCAAATTGAAACCGGTTATCTAGAAATTGGCATTGATAATTTGCCTGTTTATATCGGTGAACAAATCAATTGGTCGGACTCTTACGTTGTGGGGTATCAATCCGCATTCCGAGTAACAGATCAGCTCACCGATGCGCTTGGCGGTGACGGTACAGATTATTTAGTGGGACTGCAATCCCTCTACTTTGAAGGCGATGATTCCTATTTCAGGGTGGATACTACGGATCAAATGTATCTTTGGGATTATTGGAGTCGAAATGACGAATACGGAAATTTTGAATTATCAAATGCTAAATTGGTATATCAACAAGAAGGTTCGCGCTTTGACGACACCTTAATTGGCACCCCTCCAAGCTTGCCATCGGCAGGCTCTAATCAAGAGATTTCTCTTGACCTTAGTTTGTTGAGTGGTTTGGTCTCTACTAGTGATGTGGCCATGTTTAAAGACCTTCAGGGTCAGAAAGTTCCAGAGGGAGTGCGTCCTTTTGAAAGCCTACCTGTAGGCACAGCGTTGACTGCTAAGTTATGGGTGGTAGATGCAACGGATGCTGCGGCTATTAACACCACACTTTCACAAGTGGGTGTGTCTGCAGCTGATCTGCTAACTACTCTTGCCTTAAGCTCAGATCGGGTAAAGTTAATAATCACCACAACCGATGACAACACAGACTTAGATAACTTATTTGCATATTTTTCCTTTAACAATGAGGGTGGTAGCTTTCAGCAAATCGTAGATCAAGGTGCTAACTACTTAAGGGGCGCACAGGGTAACGACATTCTTATTGGTGATGTAGGTCCAGATTATTTCAAAGGCGGTATGGGTGATGATACTATTATCGGTGGTGGCGATGATGCCCATACAGATACAGCACAGTTTTCAGGTCCAAGTGACCAATACACCATTACTTCAGCTTGGGTTTTATTGGATAGTAATTATCGCTTAATTGGCGAAAGCAACACTCAAATTAATAGCAACTATTTAGCTGCAACCGTAGTAACTGATACTAACACAGGTGCAGATGGTGATGGCAGAGACATTCTTTTAGGTGTTGAGGAAATAGAGTTTAATGACAGCCGCATCAATGTACTCCCTCAACATTCATTCAACCTAGAAGATAACTACCCCGGTGTTAATCTCTATGACGATGATATGGTTGACTTTCCATCGTTTTATATTGAAACGGCTGATATTGATGAAGTGCTTGATATTAGCTCGATTACAAGTCAGTACAGTTATTCTCCCTATGTTTCAACAACTCCATTCGGTTTTAATTTGACCACGGATTCCTTCCGTATAGTTGAGGCCTCCGAGGGGGGCGATGTGTTTTATGGGTTGGTAAATAATTCAGTTTGGAGTTCTGAGTCCACTGGTGATGATGTCTTTTTTATTAGAGGAGTTGATTTTAATCAACTAAGCTTCACCCAGGGATACGATACAGCTTTAAGTAAAAATTATGTAGAAGTAGTGCACACTCCTAATTTTGAGGGCGACACAGATTATGGCACCAACCGACTGTATGATTTTGATCAAATAGGATTTAGTGCTGCTGGCTCAAGGGACACAGTAAATCTACCTTTAGCGCTCAATCCAAGCCTAGAGTGGTTTTCCCATGGCTTTCCTACGGCAAGTATTGAGGACAGTTTATTTGATGATGTAATCGATGATTCTTTAATTACAGGTTTTGCTTTACCAGATGGTATACAAAATATCAGTATTTCTATGCGAGGTGGCAATGACACCATTAATATTTCTGAGGGGGTAATTTGGATAAATAGTGAATATGTGGATAAATGGCGAATCAATGATGGTGATGATTTTGTTAATACTGGCGATGGCCTAGATATTTATCAACTGAGCCCTAACCTAAGTGAATTTAAACTTACTTATTTTTATGATGCCAATGGCAATAAGCAGTTCGATGTGGGAGAGGGTATAAGCCTTACAGACTTTCAGACCAGTGGCGTTACTATCTATGACGGTGCTAACCCTTACAAGATTGAAGGAAATACAAGTATTGATTACGCCACCTATTTAGCAGACCACTCAGGAAAGACTTTGTTTGGCGATGCCACCACCGCCCACCTGGAACGAGGTACCGGTTGGTTTACTTACAATGATAACTATTTTATTGAAATCTCTCATGAAGTTCCTAATGAGCTCTATGGCCAGGGCACTGATGTTCTTCAAAATGTTGAATTTCTTTTTAAATCAGGCAGTCCGACCAACTCGACTGATGCCGTTGTTGATCTTCTTACTGGTAGTTATTATGGGTCTGGCTATATTATTCCTCAATACCCAACCGATTACAGTTTTGATGTAGATAGTTTGTCAGTAAATGATATTGCCGGTGATTTAACAAGTCTACGCACACCGATAGAAAGTTCAAGTACAAACGTAGTCTCCTTTACCGACTTAATAATCAAGCCTTCATTCCATTTTGATCCAGCAGTTATGACTCATTGGGCTATCGACCTAACTTATGATGTTAATGACCAGAAACATAGCACAATTACTGGACTTGATGGAGTATTGACTTTATCTCTAGGAGACCCTCTTTATAGTCAGATTGGAGGCATAATTACTACTGCACTCGGTGAGTTAGGGGATGATACAAGCTTACAACAACAGGCGACTAATTTTTCCAATAGTGATGACATCACTTTCTATACAAGAGAAAATGTCACGCTGGGCCAGGGCAATGACATTATCGATCTAGCAGGTGAGTCCGCCCAAGATGAGAAAGGCGCTGGATGGTTGCAAGACAATCTTGATCTTGGTGCGCCCTTTAGTCGCTTTAATATTTCTTATGACTCTTTAGATGGTCTTGGTAAAATTCCAAATGCAGAATATAACTTCCTTGGTTATGTTGGTGAAGCGAATGCGCCTTATGCACGTGTAAGCGATAAACTGGCGGCTGATTTGGGTGGCCTTGGTATCAACTATCTGTTTGACGTTGATTGGATTAGCCCAGATGGTACCGATTGGAGTGTTGGTGAATTGTCTACTTGGTATGTTGATTGGGGTGGGGTAGATAGATTGCATATCGACGGAACGGGCGCGGATGAAGTCATCGCACCACTAACAATTGATACAGCAATCGCTGCAATCAATAGCAATAGTGTTGTTGGAGTGATTACCGATCCAGGCAAAGGCGATGATGTTCTGATAGGCCTTCAACAGGATAAATTTTCAGGTAATTTTAATAATTTAGACACCGTTGAAATAGCCCCGAGTGCTGGATCTTTTGATGCACAAAGGGTCTATATTGGCCTCGCCGATGACTACAGTGATGTGGCTAGAGGGCTGGATGGCTCAATTACTTATTATGACTTTGGTGAAACCGTTGATGCTAATTATCAATTGGAAGAGGCAGTTCTATTGACAGATCAAATAGCTGATATTGATGGCGGTTATGGCACGAAATTAATCATTAATTTTGAGAAAATTATGTTTGCCAACTGGGAGACTGATTATGCTCTATCGAGCGAATACAAAATCGAGACCTGGGATGATGGCAAAGCCCTTAGCGTAAAGGGTACAAAATTTGATGACACCCTGATTATTGGTCAAAGTGACTTTGATGTACTCAACGCAAATAATGGCAACCAAGTTTCAATACAGGACGAAGCGGGTAACGACTCAATCGTGATTTTATCCAAAGAACACAATGTTAATGTTCGTATTGGTGCCGGCGATGACTATGCTTACCTAGGACATCATTTTGGCGAGTTGGGTGAGAACAATTGGTACAACATTAATCTATACAATGCTACTCAGGCAAGATTTGATGTTCAAACTGTCGGCGTGATATTGAATGAATCTTATATGCCATCAGTGGATTCACAGGGTAACTGGGTATTAACTGATGCATCAACAGTAGGCGCGCTAAATGCTGTTTTGGTGACCGATGTTTTGAAAACAGGCATAGATTACGGCAGTAATCTTTTGGTTGGTTTTGATCGTATCCAATTTTCTACTGGACAAATTCAGATGGAGATTGAAGAATACAGTTCTAGTTGGACTGATAGTAATTCTGGCATAGAGTATTTTGATGTCACTCAGCGTGGTACAGCATTGGGTGAGCTAATCAGCTTTAAGGTCGGCGAGGATGGTAATCCAGTAGATGTTCAAAACCGACTGGAGGGTAAGGGTGGCGATGATGTACTTATCGGTAGTGGTGTAACAGGCGATAGGTTGTCCGGAGGTGCCGGCGATGATGTACTTGTCGGTGGTGGTAATGGCACTACGGGTCATGATTGGCGTGATCTTGATGAGGCAAGTTATGATGTTTCTAGTCTAGATCGACTGGCTATTTCAAGTGTTAAAGTTGGCTATAACGCCACAACAAATGCCCTTTGGCGCGATAGTGAAGGTGCTATCCAGCTCAACCCAGCCTCTGATCAGCTATCGACTGATTTTTCTTTAACAGCCGCTTACCAAGTTAGTGATGTTGTAAGTGACGACCTTGGAGGGTTTGGAAGTGACATATTAATTGGTATTGAGCGCGTTGGAATAACTGGCAGTTCAGTTGATTTAGGTGTAACAACCCAGCTCCATGATTGGAATGATGACGGGATAATTGATAGGGCAGAAGTTCGTGGCTCCCAGTTCAACGATATTATTCGCTCAACGATTGATGGTGGTGATATTGATGATGTTACTTTTCTTGATCGTAATAACGATATAAACACCAAGGCGGGCGATGACGATATTTTCTCGGGTGCTGGCGGCGATTGGATTCGTGCAGGTACTGGAAATGATTTTGTAGATGGCGGAAGCAATGAAGGCAAAAACAATTGGGGAGGAGACAACCAAGATGAAGTGCGATTTAGCTCAAACCAAAGTGCTTACGAGATAAGCTCTACTATCTTTGCTGGTGCTGCTCATGATATCAAAGATCTTGATGAGATGATTGTGTTTACCATTCAAGCCGATGGTCAGGTTATGCGCTTAAATTCAGAGGGTAATTTAAGTTTCTTATCGCAACTTGCCACAAATGATCGCTACACCATTGTGCAAGATCAAACGCCATCGGGCGATTTAGACGGAGAGGGTACTAATCTATTAATTGGTGTGGAAGCCATTAGTTTTCAAGATAACTACCTGAGGTTAGCGCAGAATGAAGGTAAACATCTAGATGCGAATGGCAATATACAGCATGCATGGCTAGAAGGTACTGCCTTAGGGGACACTCTAATTGGTCACGATTACAATGAAGACATTCGAGGTTACTCAGGTAATGACGTATTGTTCGGTGGTGGTGGTGGTGATCGACTTCAAGGCGGCGCAGGTAACGATATATTAATTGGAGGCAGTAATGGCAATACCGGTGATGAATGGCGCGACCTGGACCAAGCTGATTACTGGCAATACAATAGTGACAGAGCAGAGATTACCAGTATTCAAGTCGGACTAAGCGTTGATGGTAAAAGCTTGTTGTTAGATGAATCAAGGGAAGTTCTTCTTAACCCTACAGTATCCCAATTGGGAGAGGGTTATACGTTAATTGGTGCCTATCAGGTGCAGGATAAGGTTGAGTCTGATTATGGTGGGTTTGGCTCCGACACCTTAGTTGGCGTTGAGCGCATCGGATTCAAAGAGCAGAGTATAAATTTATTGATTACTACTTATGAAGATGACTGGAATCAGGACGGTGTTATTGATTGGTCTGAAATCAGAGGAACTGAAATGAATGACAGAGTTACAACAATAGCAAATGATGGCGCTATTGAAAGTACTCGTTTGCTTAATGCAGATAATTACATCAGAACCGAAGGAGGCGATGATGATATTTGGGCAATGGCAGGTGGTGATAATATTCGTCCGGGCTCGGGCAATGACTATATCAATGGTGGTGCTAATGGCATGAACAATGGTTCAGGCTACATACGAAAAGATTCTGTTGAGTTTAGTGGTACTGAATCACGTTATGAAATCAATAGCTTTTCCTTTATTGGAGAAGCGGTTGATATTAATGACCTTGCGGGCAATACTGTCTTTAAAATTCTTACTGACGGCTCTCTGTTGCGAGTCAATTCGGATAACAGCTATAGTTCACTTGATCAGCTTAGCTCGAACCAGAAAGTAACTCAAGTCACTGATTTAATGCCGGGTGGCGTGTTGGGTGGCGAGGGTGTCAATCTAATGATTAATGTAGAAAGCCTTAATTTTAATGGATCATGGATGGGTCTTGAAGTTGAAAGAAACCTTCAATACGACTCAGAAGGTAATCTAGTTAATAGTTGGATCAACGGTACTTCGAGCGGTGATATTGGCTTAACGGGAACCATAATCAATGATTCTATCAATGGTAATGCTGGTGATGACGTACTTGTTGGCTTACAAGGTAGTGATCATTTTAATGGCGGCGCGGGTAATGATGTCATCTGGGGTGACTTCCAAAATAGTAGTGTAGTCTTACCGGGTGAGGATGTGGTTCGATTTAATGGCTTACAAGCTCAATACTCCTATAGTCAAGTTGATATTACCACTGATGGTATTGTGATCAGTGCCATCCAAGTGAGTGACCTTCTAAGCTCTGATTTAGGTGGAACAGGTACAGATACTTTGTATGGAATTGAAGCTTTAAGCTTTAGTGATAATTGGCTTCGTGTTGGTGTTGAAATGTATGAACACAAAGACGGTGATGGGGTTGTAGTAGAGCGTAATTTCAACGGTTCTATTTTTGATGATAATATTACAGGCAGCAATGTCTCCGATAACATCCAAGGTAAAGATGGTAATGATGTAATGATTGGAGATGCTGGAGGCGATTATTTTGAAGGCGGTGAAGGTAGTGACACAATTTATGGCGGCACCGAAGGTGTCGATGCGTGGGGCAATGCCAGAGTAGATGTTGCTCGCTTTAGTGGTAAATGGGATGAATACAGTATTGAGCATTATGACAGTGTAGGGGTTAAAGCGTTATCACATGACCCCGAAGGTTATTTGACCGTTCAAGTTAAAAGTGAAGATGGTACAGGTGATATTGATACACTTTACGGAATTGAACGACTAGAATTTAGTGACCGCCAGGTGTCTTTTTCTGCGGCTCAAAATTTTAATGATGCTAATGGAGATGGAGTTCCAGATTGGGCAGAGATTCGAGGGACTACGGAAGCCGACACACTCAATGGCAATGATATAGACGATATTCTGTATGGTGATGATGGTGATGACACTCTTGCTGGTAACAAGGGAAACGACACACTTTCAGGGGATGGTGGTTCAGATTCCTTGGATGGCGGTAGTGGTTCAGATGTGTTTGGTAATGCCTTTATTGATACTGCAAAATTTAGTGGCAATTATGAGACCTATACGGTAAATGGTTCTGGCAACAGTTGGACGGTGACAAAAGGGACAGAAATTGATACCTTGACAAATATTGAAGTGTTGGCATTTGATGACATGTCTCACAACTTAGTCACTCAGACTTCTACTCGTGATTTCGATAAAGATGGTACGACTGATTTCGCAAACCTTTCAGGCACCCTTAATGCTGATACATTTAATGTCGTTGGTGATAAATGGGCGCTTTCAAGTAATGCTGAGAGTATCGATTACTACTTAGATTTAGGTGCGGGTAATGACTCAGCTACCCTAGGTAGTGGCGATGATGTTATTGTCGATTACTTGGGCGAAGATACCTATGATGGTGGTGATGGTTTTGATACACTTCAATTAGCGGGAGTACGCGCTAATTGGGGTGCGATTACTACAAATGAGAATGGCTCTCGTACAATCACTGATAGTGATGGTAACAATTCAAAAACCATTAGTAATGTTGAGCAAATTCAATTTAAAGATGAAATAGTTGTACTTATATCAACCACCATTGGGTTGGACAAAGATTCGGATGGAACTATTGATTCAATGTTGTATACTGGAACCGAATTACAAGACAACATAACAGCGAATACTAGCTTGCAGTGGACTATTAATACTGGCGCTGGCGCTGATGCACTCTATGGTAATACTGGAAATGACCACTTAAATGGTGGCTTAGGTAGTGATATTTTGAGTGGTGGTGGTGGAGAAGACACTGCAGTTTATGATTCACTTGTATCAGGTGCAGTTATTACCGAAACTAACTTATCAGAATCGGAATCTGGTGAAATTATAGAATCTACATCAGGCTTACTAAGCGGCTTTAAAGTTAAGATTGGTGACGATGAAGATTTACTTCTTGATGTCGAAGTGATTGAATTTTCAGATGGCTTGGTTAATTTAAATAGTTCTGAAAAATTATTATCAAGTTTTAGTCTAAGCAATGGACTGGAAAATGCTCGTTACGTTGAAGGCACTCAGTTTAGTGATACTCTGACTTCTAGTAGCTATGAAGATACTCTGACTGGTGGGAACGGCGTTGATTCCTTTGTCATTAAAGAGGGTGGGTATAACACAGTAACCATTGAAGATTTTGTTGGCTTAAGTGACACCGTTAATTCGAATGATTTTTTACAGTTTGATTCTACTGATGATGCCACTCTATTTGGCATAAGCGTTGCTAGTTGGTTTAGTGCTAATAGTGACATTTTGGCTGCTAATATACTACTTTCAGATGGCGACGACACAAACGATACTAGTGCTCAAACATCAATTGACGAAGCCAATGCGACCAAATTAGATGTTGTTAGTAATATCTTAAAAACAGCAACTTTTGATGCGAATAGGGGTGATGCAACTTTTAACTTTACGGGTGATAATTACCTCTATCTGAGTAATGTCTCTGAAGACGATTTAAGTGTTGTCAATATCGATATTGTTTAGCATTTTAATTTAATAGAACTTAAAGTTAATGAATGAAGTAAATGTAAATAACGACTTATTTAGTAGTAGCTTAATCACCTATAGTAACGACCAGTTAATTCTCGGCCAGTTAACTGCAGCAAGTGATATTGATATTTATAAGTTTCAAACCACGATGTTACCTACAGCCTCAGGTGTAGGTTTTGATGCAAAATTCAGTATAAATGAGAGTTTTAACCCACAGGCTGGTTGGAAAATTAGTTTACTTGACAATAGCGGATCTGTGCTATCCACTGTTGATAGTGCTGATGTTTCTAATTTTGCCGCTAGTGGTGAGTTATCTCTTAGTGGAAGTTATGATAGCGCTAAGATTGCTTATGTAAAGGTTGAGAAGTCTGATACAAGTCAAAATTCAAACGCTGAATATCAATTAATATTTGCTCAGCATCAACAAATTTCTGAAGACGACTCGTCAGATTTGAGTGCTGTGAGTTTAATTGGTGACATCGCTCATTACAGTACTTTTTCTCCAGTAGGAGGTAGTGATACCGATACTTATTTATTTGAAACGACTGTCGCTGAGGTTGCAAGTACTTTTGATATTACACTAAGTACAGTGGGTACTGATCCTATTACTCTCACTATTAGAACTTTAGATGGAGGGTCTGTTTTTGATAGCGATGGTTCGCCGATTGAGCTTAAAGCTATTGCTAATGGAGAATCAATCACTATGCAAGCGGCTGCCTCTGCTACTGCTTATAAACTAGAGTTAACGCTGACGGCAGATGCGATTAGTGACTACAGTTTTATAGTCCTTGGTCTAGCGGCTAGAGCAAACGGCCCCGCTCAGCTTACTGTTGATGATTTAGTGGGCAGTGATTACCTTATTAATACTGACTTTAGTGCTGAGGCTGAGGCAAAGTTAACCCAATACTTAGTAAATACAACTGCAGGGCTAGATTTAACTAGTGTATTTAAGGCCGCGAGCTTGACAAGCAATTTAGACAAGATGTACTTTATGAGTGACGATGTTGTCCCTGGTATTGGTACGTTTAGTGCAGCAAATAGTATTGTTGCGCTTGATTACGTGGCGGCTTCTAGCGCTCAACACATAGATCTATCTACTGGTTATGCTAGCGGCAATGAATTTACCATTTGGGGTTTTGCCGTTAACGAGAGTTTAATTGCTGACAACACCGTAGATGGAAGTGTGGTTGGTCAACACAATGCATCCGCCATAATGGGTGCGCGTTTTATAGTGACTGATCAAGGAGTAACAAGCGCGATTAGTGACAGCACTATTAAAGAAGGCGAAAGCACCACGCTTACCTTAAGTTTAAGCCAAGCACTTACTGGCGATGAGGAAATTAGTGTGAGCTTAACGAATACTAGTAGCGATCTAAGTTTTAGTAGTGATCAAGTTACCTTCGATGCATCGAATCAGACAATTGCTGTAACGGTTACTGCGATTGCTGGAGATGCTGATTTTTCTGAAGCTGAGTCAGTTGGTATTGGCTTTACAGTAACAACTCCCGGTTTCACCAATTTACTTATCTCATCTCTTAATGTTGTCACCTCAGAGGACACGCCAAGCTTTAGTATTACTACGCAAAATGTTGCCCTGGTAAGTGATTCAAGTAATTACCAATATACGATTAGTTTAGATAATGCCGATTCGTTTACTGAAAGTAATCCAGCAACGGTTAGTTTTTCAGTATTAGATGGCTTTATTATCTCCACAAGTGCAGATGTTAGCGACGCAGTCACAGATGTTGCTTTTTCAAGTACTAATACAAGTGCGAGCTTGTTTGTTTTAAGTGACACAACTACTGTGAGCAATGCAAACATCCCAAGTGATGGCCTTGAGAGTAATATTACACATTCTGTAACAATAGGCAGTATTAATATTGCAAATGCAATTGATAATATTAGTGTTACTCGCGCAGTAATTCACAGTAATAGTGAGGTGAGTTTAAGTGGCACCTCAGCAGCAGATGTCATTATCGGAACAGAAGCTCAAGAAAGCATTAATAGCTTAGCCAGCGACGATAGCTTTACTTATGTAAATAACAGTGATATTAAGGGTGATACACTAGATGGTGGTGATGGTACCGATGTGGTCAACCTTTCAGGCGCTAAAACTGATTACACAATTGTTGACTTAGGCAATCAAACCTATAGTGTAACTCAAGGTAGCTCCGTGTTAAATCTTAGCAATATTGAAAACGTGAGTTTTTCAGGTGCCTCTGCTGTTGCCCTGAATAGTCTCAATGAGCCACCAATAGTTAATACAAGTCATGGTTTGGTAAATACAGATTTTTCTGTTTCCGTTGACCAAAGTAAGGCTATTAATTTGGCAAACTTATTTACCGATCCAGAGGGTGACACTCTTTCCTTTTACTTTAACGTAGATGGTGGGCAGGCTCCGTCCTGGACTCAGTTTGATAGTCTAACCAATATACTTACTTTAATGCCAACTAACGCTGATATTGGGACCTACAGCCTAACAATTAGTGCTAGTGATAAGGTGACTGCGCTTTCATCCCCCCCTGTGGCTAGTTTTACAGTAAGTATTACTGAATCCCCAATCATACAGCTAGATGATACAAGTCAAAAAGGCCTGACTAACCTAACCCTAGATTTGTACAAGGATGATAATTCCCTTGATAAGTCGGTTGTGATTGATAATTCAATTGTGTTAATCGCCGAATCCGTAACCTTTGATACTGTCAAGCTCACAGCGACAGATGCTTATGACTTTGATATCAATATCTCTGATGCGATTGATGTACTTAGACACATTGTTGACCTAGAAGCACTAACAGTTAACACTGCTGCCTATCACGCTGCTGATATCAATAATGATGGAACAGTCAATATCTCTGATGCTATCGACGTCTTAAGACACATTGTTGACCTTGAAACTATCGATTTTTTCGATGTTCTTGATAGTAGTGGAGCAAGAGTCACGCAGCTAGATGTTAACGCCTCTGGTGATGCGCAAACATGGACACTGGTTGCCAATGGCGATGTTGATATGAGCGGAAGTTTTGCTGATAACTATATTGTTGAAAGTGATTTGGTATAAATATAGACACTATTTATCCATTAGTTAATAATAAGCCAAATATACATTTTTTAATCAAGTAGCTCTATCTATAGATGGGCTTTTTAAAGGAATGCAAACATGCCAGAAGAGAAAGACACTCCAAAAATAAATATTGATGGAACTGAATACGATCTAGATCAGCTCTCTGATAAAACAAAGAGTATCATTGGCTTTATTCAAAAGCTTGACAAAGAAGTTGTTGATTTACGCTTTCAGCTTGATAAGGTTACACTAGCACGTAAGCAAGCAGTTATAGATCTAAAAGAAGAGATTGATGAATGATGATTCTTTATCCTATAAGGCAACGATAACGCTTCTTCAAGAAGTGTATTGAATATTTACACGACATCTCTAGATAGTCAAACTCTCATTTCATTCAATTTATAACACCTTATCTGGAATTTTTTGTAGTGAGTTTTTGCTGCCTTTTGAACTAGTAAAAATAGCTCATCACAATTCATCGATACAACTAATTACCTCTTAATTTGGCATTTTAAAGTTCAGTTGTTTGTTCTCACTTGCTAAGTCAATGGACTAAGCTTTTTTCTGATATATGTTTTTATGTTCTTTTCCAAGTCATTTGATAATTGAATGATTGGATTTCAACGATGATCTATATTTCTAAATAAGACTGTTGCACAATTGTAATAAATGTGAGTTTTTATCCTTGTAGAGATTAATTTTTATTACTCAAAATTAGTAATATTGATATAAATTAACTAATATCAATTTAAAAAAAAATATCATAATAATTAAAGAACAGTATAAACTTCTGTTAATCCTCATTTAAATATGAAGGGTTATCTATTTTTATTATTTTAAGGAGAAAAATATGAATTATTTGCCAAAATCTTTGGCTAAGGGTTTCGTATTGGCTATGTTTGCTTCGTCATCTGTTCTAGCCGCAACACATCCAGTAACAGGTGAAACTCTTGCAGAGGACCAGACATTTACTTATAGTATGTTGGACGAGTTTACTTCGGTAGACCCACAAATTGTTGAAGATGTAGAAGGCGCTAATATCGTTCGTGACCTATTTGAAGGTCTAATGAACCAAGATGCTGATGGAAACCTTGTACCAGGTGTTGCGACTGGTTACACCACTAATGATGCAAAAGATGTTTATACTTTTACGCTTCGTAAGAATGCTAAATGGTCAGATGGTAATCCAGTTACTGCACACGATTTTGTTTACTCATGGAGACGTTTAGCTGATCCTGCTACTGCTTCTCCATATTCATGGTTTGCTGAAATCATGGCGCTTGAAAATGTTGGTGACGTAATGTCTGGCGATGCTGCACCTGAAGCTTTAGGAGTTACTGCATTAGATAACCACACACTTGAAGTAAGATTGACTTCATCATTGCCATATTTTGCAGCGATGACTACTCACTCTTCTACTTTTCCATCTCCCAAGTGGAGAGTGAGAACGTTTGGTAATGATTGGACTAAGCCAGGCAATATCGTTGGTAATGGTGCTTATATCTTAACAGAGCATATTCCTAATGAGCGTTCAGTTCGTGAGCGTAACTCGTTATATTGGAATAATGACGCAACAATTCTAGAAAAGGTTGTTGCTCTAGTGATTAATGACGAAAACGTTGATTTCACTCGTTATTTAGCTAATGAACTTGATAAAGGTACAGTGCCTTCAGGTCAATACATTCGCTTGAAGCAGGAATATCCTGATG
>ERZ1047985.1063-NODE-1063-length-19489-cov-5.337450_pt1 | contig 19489 bp, 20 predicted proteins | sample MGYA00383097_ERZ1047985 | MGnify/ENA primary metagenome ERZ1047985 (study PRJEB29581, sample SAMEA5548367) | metagenome | biome: marine; feature: coastal; material: water | depth 50 m | study: Short-term variability in the microbial, nano- and picoplankton...
TTTCAGATGCTCTTTTTTCAGCTTGACTTACAATTTCTGCACCTTTTTGTTTTACCTCACTTAAAGATTCAGCATTTTTCTTGGCTGCTGCTTCCAAAGATAACTTACCCTCCTGAGCAGCTGCTAAACCATCAGCAATTTCTTTTTGTCTTTTCTCAATTGCATTAAGCAATGGCGGCCAAACAAATTTAACTGTAAACCAAATTAATATTGCAAAAGCTATAGCTTGAGCAATCATTGTAAAATTAATATTCATATTGACTCCGTCTTATATCCAAAAAAAATGGAATTAAAAACAATATTTTAATTAGCCCACAGCACTTAAAAGTGGATTTGCAAAAGCAAACATCATTGCCAAACCAACGCCAATAATAAAAGATGCGTCAATTAAACCAAGCAACAAAAATACCTTTACTTGTAATTGAGGAATCATTTCAGGCTGTCTTGCAGCACCTTCTAAAAAACTTGCGCACATAATACCAATACCTATACAAGCACCTCCGGCACCTAAGCCAATAATCAAGCCAATACCAATACTTGTATATGCTTGAATTTCTGCTAAAAATTGAACAGTTTCCATAATTTACTTTCCTTTTAGTTTAAAAAATTTAAAATTTAATGGCCTTCATGCGCCATAGATAAATACACAACGGTTAACATCATAAATATATATGCTTGCAATACAACTATTAAAATATGAAATATTGCCCAGCCAGCTCCAAGAATCGAACTAAAAAATATTCCAGATACCCCTGTTGCAGCCCATAAACCTAATAATAAAAAGATAACTTCGCCGGCATACATATTACCAAATAATCGAAGAGAATGAGAAAGCGGTTTAGATACATACTCAATTAAATTAAATAAAAAATTAGCTGGCCAAACCCAGATTGATGAGCCAAATGGCGCACAAAAAATTTCATGCAACCATCCTTTAATACCTTTTACTTTAATTCCAAAATATATCATTAAAAACCAAACGCCTAAGGCTAATGCAAATGTTGTATTAACATCTGATGTTGGAACGCCTTTCCATTCATGAAGTCCTAATAATGCATAAAATTTTGCCATAACATCAATCGGTAAAAAATCCATTGCATTCATCATTAAGACCCAAATAAATACTGTTAATGCTGCAGGGGCTACAAAAGAATGGCGATCGCCATGAAAAATAGCTGCAACTTGACTGTCGATAAATCCAAAAATCAATTCGACGAATGCTTGTGTTTTTGTAGGAACTGCTGAAGATGCTTTTCTTGCAACAAGCCAAATAAGTCCAATTGAAAATAACCCTAAAATAATAGCCATTACAAAAGAATCTAAATGTAAAGTCATAAATTGTCCATCGCCTAACTTTAATACATTATTAGATAAATGATGTCCTATATATTCGGATGGTGTTCCGTACGAACTATTTGTCACGCTTTATAATCCTATTGTTATTATGATTCAATTTTTGTTACGCCTATTCCTGAATAAATCGCTGCAATTGATAAACCAAATACAATTGCTATGGGTACTATATTTTCATAAAAACTAAATGCTAACCAAAGCAAAAAAAATATAACTATAATTTTTATGCCTTCAGCTTTTAAAGCATTTACTAAAATTGTTGATGCTTTTTCTGTTTCACGAGGCTTATTAGCAATTGGAGTAGAAATTAATAATCCAATAATTACTGATGAAGCTCCACAAAAAACAGAAATTCCTGCATGTAATCCAAAAATTGCTGAAACAAGTAATGCTAAAACTAAAGAAATGAAACTTAATTTTCTAATCATTTCTAAAATTAGGGTGGGGAAATATCCTATTTTATTTAATAGTTTTTGCATATTTCAAATAAACCGCTATACCCTAAAATCTTCCATAGCAAAGTTCAGAATTTTGGCTTTATTTTTTCTCTGAGTCAAGCTTTCCTCCTTATTTTATTCTATTTTTTTTAAAATAGAATCCAGCTGATCTAAATTACTATAATTAATTTTTAATACCCCAGATCCATTTGCTTTATGAGATATTTGTACTGATGTTCCTAATTTATCAGATAAATTATTTTCAAAATTGACAATATCTGCTGTTTTATTTGATTTTGTTTTTACTTTAAAGGTAGTTTTTGTATTAATTAAAGCCTCTACATCTCTTACTGATAATTTTTGAGTAATTATTTTCTGACAAATCATCACCTGTTGGCTAGGCGCCAAAGATATTATTGCTCTAGCATGTCCCATTTCAATCTTTTCTTCTAATAATGCATTTTGAACATGTTTGGATAAATTTAACAATCTAAGTAAATTTGTTACTGTTGTTCTAGATTTTCCTAAAATTTCAGATGCAGATTCATGAGTCATTCCAAATTCATCAATTAATTTTTGAATGCCTTTTGCTTCTTCTATTGAATTTAAATTTTCTCTTTGAATATTCTCAATAAGAGACATTGCTAAAGCAGACTCATCAGTAATATTTTTAATTAAAATAGGCACTTCATTTAAATTAGCTAATTTAGCTGCGCGCCATCTTCTTTCACCAGCAATAATTTCATATTTAATCTTTTTTGTTGTATTCCTGTCTAAAGGACGTACTACTATAGGTTGCATAATTCCTTGAGACTTTATAGATTCTGCAAGCTCATTTAAAGCCATCTTATTCATATGGCTTCTAGGTTGATATTTCCCAGTTACAAGATCATCGACAAAGCAATTCTGCAAACTACTATCTTTATTATTAAGTTCTTCATCGCCACTTAATAAAGCATCTAATCCTCTTCCTAATCCTTTATTTTTTGCCATAATTATTTATTCCTTTGTAAAATTTCATCCGCTAATTCTAAATACGCCTTGGCCCCCTTAGACGATTTATCATAAAACAATGCTGCTTTACCATGGCTCGGAGCTTCAGCTAACCGAACATTTCTTGGAATAATCGTGCTATAAACTTTATTTCCAAAATGAGCAGATAATTGATCGGATACCTGCTTGCCAAGAGTATTACGTCTATCAAAAAGTGTGCGGAGCAACCCTTCAATTTCAATTTTTGGATTTAAATGTTTTTTTACTCTTTTAATTGTATTGACTAAATCAGATAATCCTTCTAAAGCATAATATTCACATTGCATTGGGATTAAAACTGAATCAGCAGAAACAAGAGCATTTATTGTCAATAAACTAAGCGCTGGCGGGCAATCAATTAAAATATAATCATAATTCTTAAGCTTACTTAGCTGTTTTTTTAAAATATATTCTCTGTCGTTAATATCAACTAATTCAACTTCTGCTCCTGCTAAAGATTGGTTTGCAGGAACAATATCAAAAAAACTTTCAGCTGATTTTTGAATAACATTTGTTAAGCTTTCTCTTTCGATTAAAACGTCATATATTGATTTTGTAATTTTAGTTTTATTTAATCCTGAACCAGATGTAGCATTCCCCTGTGGATCTAAATCAATTAATAAAACTTTTTGCTTCTTAGCCACCAAACTTGCAGCTAAATTAACTGTTGTTGTAGTCTTACCAACACCGCCTTTTTGATTTGATACCGCAAATATACGCATAAAATTAACTTCAAAAAATAATTAAATAATACCCTATTAAATATATATCCTTTTCTTCTCTATCAAGCATTAATTTTTACTAAATAACGCTCTGCATTAAGAAAAGGAACCGTTATAACTTTTTTTTCTACAATATAATTAGCATTAATTTCTTCCGTACTAATTTTTTTGCTCTTCATTCCATACCAATTGCCTTTTTTTTCTATTAAATGAGCTGTTAAATTAATAAAAATTTGCATTTCTGCAAATGCTCTAGCAATAATAGAATCAAAAAGTATATCTGTTTCAATTTTTTCTACTCGGTTTCTTATAACCATAGTATTAGTCAAATTAAGTTCTATACAAACTTGTTTTAAAAAAGTAGTTTTCTTCCCTACTGAATCAACTAATGTAATATTTTTATCCGGACAACATAAACCAATTATAATGCCAGGAAGCCCAGCTCCACTTCCAACATCTAAAATATTTTTTCCTTCTATATATGGCACTATTGCTAAACAATCTAAAAAATGATGCGTTATAATTTCTTCAGGTTTTTTAATAGAAATTAAATTAAAAACCTTATTCCATTTTAATAATAAATTCTTATAAATCAATAACTTATCATATAAATAATCTACATTTTTAAAATCTAATTTATCTATTCCTGCTTTCAAAATCTCTTCTGAATTACGCAACTTTTGAAGAAACCTTTTGGTCTAATTTTTTATATTTAGATTTAATATAAACTAATAAAATAGATATCGTTGCTGAAGTTACTCCAGATATTCTAGTTGCTTGATCTAAAGTTTCTGGCTGAGTTTCTATCAATTTCTGTTTTGCTTCATTACTTAATCCATGAATATCCTCATAATTTATATCTTTTGGTATTTTCAAATGAAATTGGGCTTTTTGTTTATCAATTTCTTCTTTTTGTCTAATAATATATCCCGAATACTTTGCTAGAATTTCAATTTGCTCACTAATAATTAAATCATCTATTCCCTTCACTCCAGATAAAGTAATTATATTTTGATATTTGACTTTTGGTCTCCTTAAAAGCTCAAATGCTGAATATTCTCTTTCCATTATCTGTCCTAAACACTTTTTTTGAAGAGTTTTATTAATTTTTATTGGATTTAAAATTAATTTTTTAAGCCTTTTTTCTTCTTTCTTAATCCCCTCTCTCTTATTACTAAAATTTGCCCAATGATTATCACATATCAGCCCTAATTTTCGTGCTTGTTCAGTTAATCTATCATCAGCATTATCTTCTCTTAACAACAATCTATATTCAGCCCGACTAGTAAACATTCTATACGGCTCATTTACGCCCCTTGTAATTAAATCATCAATTAATACTCCTATATACGCTTGGTCACGAGATGGTGTCCAACTTTCTTTTCCTTTTACTTTTAACGCTGCATTCATTCCTGCAATTAAGCCTTGTGCTGCTGCTTCTTCATATCCAGTTGTGCCATTAATTTGACCAGCAAAAAATAATCCATTAATTTCTTTAGTTTCTAAGCTCATTTTTAATGCTCTAGGATCATAATAATCATATTCAATTGCATATCCTGGCCTTAAAATATGGGCATTTTCTAATCCTTTTATTGATCTCACTAAATCATATTGCACATCAAATGGTAAGCTTGTTGAAATCCCATTTGGATAAATTTCATGAGTATTTAAACCTTCTGGTTCAATAAAAATTTGATGTGAATTTTTTTCAGAAAAACGATGAATTTTATCTTCTACAGAAGGACAATAACGAGGGCCTACTCCCTCTATTTTACCTGTGTACATTGGGGAACGATCTAAACCTTTACGAATAATTTCATGAGTTTTTTTATTTGTATGTGTAATCCAACAAGATATTTGATTAGGGTGTTTAATAACAGGATTAATAAATGAAAAATGAGGGACTGGAATATCGCCTGGTTGTTCTTCCATCTTAGTAAAATCAACAGATCTTCCGTCTATTCTTGGTGGAGTTCCTGTTTTTAATCTACCAACAGGCAAATTTAAATCTTTTAATTTCTTTGCAAGAACTGAAGCTGATGGATCTCCTGCCCTTCCTGCTTCATAATTTTGTAACCCAACATGTACTAATCCCCCTAAAAATGTTCCAGCAGTTAAAACAACCGTTGAGCCATGAAAAATTAACCCTAATTTTGTCACAACCCCCTCAATATTATTATTTTTTATAATAACGTCATCAACTGATTGTTGAAAAAGCCAAAGATTAGATTGATTTTCAATTGTTCGTCGAATTACTGCTTTATATAAAATACGATCAGCTTGAGCTCTTGTTGCTCTTACAGCTGGACCTTTGCTTTGATTAAGAATTCTAAATTGTATCCCAGCTTCATCAATTGCTCTGGCCATAATCCCGCCCATAGCATCAATTTCTTTAACCAAGTGGCCTTTACCAATGCCTCCAATTGACGGATTACATGACATTTGCCCTAAAGTTTCAATATTATGTGTTAGTAATAAAGTCTTTTGTCCCATGCGAGATGAAGCTAAAGCAGCTTCTGTACCTGCATGACCGCCACCTATTACTATTACATCAAACTTATTTGGAAATTCCATATCAATTGAATTATATTTAAAAATGGAATTTTACTTTATTTGTCTAAAAATTGATATTCATATGTTTCACGTGAAACATATATAAAAATCTTATATTTTTATTTTCTTATTGTTTCACGTGAAACAATTTATTTTCCTATACAAAACTTACTAAATATTTCTCCCAATAAATCATCGGAAGTAAATTCCCCGGTTATAGAAGATAAATGACGTTGTGAAATAGTTAATTCTTCTGCAACTAATTCAGCTGAATCTATATTAGATTCAGCTTTTTGTAATGATTGATAAACTTTTTCTAATGCCTCTAAATGTCGCTTTCTTGCCATAAATTTATTTTGATTATCTTCAGTATTTTCAAAACCAATTAAAGTTAAAATAACTTGTTTTAATAAATCTAACCCCTCTCCATTTTTAGCAGAAATATATACCGCTTTATCTTTATTTATATCTCTTATTTTAGCTTTTTCTTTTGATAAATCTATTTTATTAAATACCCATATTCTCTTTATATCTTTTGGTAATCTATTTAAAATTGATTTTTCATATTCTGTTATACCCTTACTCACCTCAACCAAAAATAAAGCAATATGGCCCTTCTCTAAAGATAACCATGTTTTTTTAATTCCAAATTTTTCGATAGGATCATCTGTTTTTCTTAATCCTGCAGTATCAATTATATTTAAAGGGATCCCATTTAAATCAATATCACTAGTAATAGCGTCGCGAGTTGTTCCAGGAATATCTGTCACGATAGCTTTTTCTTCGCCAGATAATTGATTAAGTAAACTAGATTTACCAACATTAGGCTGTCCAACCAATACTAAACTTATTCCATCTCTTAATAATTGGCCTTGCGATGCAGATTCCATAATCATTATCATTGTTTTTGATAAATTTTTTAATTTTTCTTTAACTTTTCCTTCGCTAATAAAATCAATATCTTCTTCAGGAAAATCTAAACAAGCCTCAACATAGGTTCTTAGCTCTATTAAATATTTTAATAAGTTATTGATTTCTAAGGAAAATTTACCAGATAATGAATTAGCAGCACTCTTTACAGCTTCTTTAGTTGAAGCATTAATTAAATCTACTACGGATTCTGCTTGTGCTAAGTCAATCTTATTATTTAAATATGCTCTTTTAGTAAAATCTCCGGGTTCAGCTAAATCAGCACCCATTTCTAAGCATAAACTTAATATAGATTGAACAACTACTGCCCCACCATGACATTGCAATTCAACAACATCTTCTCCTGTAAAAGAATTTGGTGCAGGAAAAAATAAAACCAAACCTTGATCTATTAAAGAACCTTGTAAATCTTTAAAACTATAAAAATTAGCAATTCGTGGTAATAATTTAGCTCCAGAAATTTTTTGGCCAATTTTTAAAGCAAGCGAACCTGAAATACGAATTATTCCAATACCTCCGGCGCCTATAGGTGTTGATATTGCAGCAATTGTATTTGAAGCGTTAAGCATTACCTTTTTTCTTCAAAGCTTCAGCGTGAATTTTTTTATTTACATGCCATTGTTGTGCAATAGATAAAATATTATTCACTAACCAATATAAAACTAAGCCAGCTGGAAAGAAAAAGAAGAAGAAACTAAAAATAACAGGCATCATTATCATTAATCTTGCTTGCATAGGGTCCGTTGGCTTAGGGTTTAATTTTGTTTGTAAAAACATAGAAGCAGCCATTAAAATTGGCAATGGGCCTAGTGGTAAAAACCATAAATTTCCAAATAATGTATCGGGTTTAGATAAATCTATTAGCCACATAAAAGAGGCACCTCTTAATTCAACTGAGCCAAGCAAAACCCAATATAAAGCAATAAAAACTGGTATTTGAACTAAAATTGGTAAACAACCGCCTAATGGATTAATTTTTTCAGTTTTATAAAGTTCCATCATAGCTTGCTGCATTTTTTGTTTGTCGTCACCAAATTTTTCTTTCATGCTTTGTAATCTTGGGGCTAATTCTCTCATCTGCCCCATTGATTTATAACTTGCAGCTGACAAAGGATAAAATAAAAGTTTAATTAAAATTGTTAATAAAATTATTGAAACCCCCCAACTACCAACCATTTTATGAATGCCGATCAAAACTGAAAATAATGGGGCTGCTATAAAATGAAGTATTCCATAATCCACCACATAATTCATTCCAAGAGCCGCTTTGTTAAGTTCTTCTTGAGCTTGAGGACCGGCAAATAAAGATGATGTAAATGTAGCATTCTGTCCTGCTGGGATATTTACTAATTTTGTAATTACTCCAACAGAATACATATTGTCAGATATTTTTTTTGTATAAAATTCTCGAGTTAAATCATCAGGTAAAATCCATGATGCTGCAAAATATCGTTGAATAATTCCTATCCAACCACTATTAGTTATTTTAGAAAAAGATTTTTTATCTACATCTGAAAAATCTAATTTATCAAATTTTTCTTCATCAGTAAAAAAGGCAGTTCCAGTGAAAGTTGGCATCATTGAAGTAGCTTTTGTTGATTCGCCATCATGAACAAACTGAAAATATACGGATGGTTTTAAATTTTCATTAGTTTTATTTTGGATTTCAAATTTAGTTTTTATAAGATAACTTTCCGCATTAAACTCATAGGTTTTTTTTACTATTACTTTAGAATTTTCATATACAAGCGGAACGATTAATTTTCCTGAATCCATTTCATATAGTTTTTTCTCTGACCTAAATAATGATTTATGAGTTGGCAAGCCATCTCCTAAAAGACCTGATTGTGCGACATAAAACAAATTATTATGAAGAGGATTAGAAGTATCTGTCATTAATAAATACTTATCTTTTGAGTCCTCAGATAAATGGTTATTAAATTTTAATTCTCGTATATCTCCACCAAGAGTATTTATTTTTACAGATATTAAGTCGGTGTTAATATTTATTGTATCGCCTGAATCTAATTTAAATTTAGAGGGCTCCTTTGGTAAATCATTATCTGCAATTAAATCATTTGAAGGTTCGGGTAAACTAGCATCAACATTAGGCAGCTGCTTAGTTTCAATATTTTGTTTTTGAAATGAATCCCAAAGCAAAATTAAAGAAAATGAAAAAATAACAAATAAAATTAAACGTTTTGTGTCCATACTATTCCTAAAATTATTATGGTATTGGATCAAAGCCGCCGGCTGATCCCGGGTGACATTTACTAATTCTTTTTATGCTTAACCAAAATCCTTTTATAACACCATATTTTTCTAAACACTCAATTGTATACATCGAACAGGTAGGTGTATACCTACATCTAGAAACAAAAAAGGGGCTTAAACATAATTGATAAAATTTAATAAAAAAAATTAAAATATTTTTCATAATGTAAGAGCTTTAATTAAATTTTCAATTTCATTTTCAATTTGTGTAAATTTTTTTTTATCAAAAGTTTTATGTACTCTTATAACTATATCAAATGATGCTTTAAATGGTATTTGTCTTTTTAATATTTCTCGTATTAAACGACGCATATAATTTCTTTTTACAGATAACTTTTCAATTTTACTGCTTACTATATAACCTAATCGAATATGATTTTTACTGTTTGGGGCATAATGAAAATATAAATGAGGAGAAGATAATTTTTTTTTAAAATTAAAAACAGCTGAAAAATCATCTGCATTACTTAACTTCGATAAATTATACTTTGTCAGAATAAATTAAATTCCTAAACGAATTCTTCCTTTAGCTCTTCTAGAAGCAATAACTGAGCGCCCACCGCGTGTTTTCATTCTAATTAAAAACCCATGAGTTCTTGCACGCTTTATTTTTGATGGTTGATAGGTACGTTTCATTTTATTATCTTAGTCATTAAACTTTGAAGGCGAAGAATACTCTTCCATCAAGTTTATGTCAATAATTTTACCTATAATTTATTTAAAAAAGCCTGTGGATAACTTAAGAAAATTAAGCTAATATAAATCCCCCAACACAACATTAATTAAATAATTTAAATTTTGAAAATTAACGAAAAAAATTTATGGCCACTTTGTATAGAAAGTTTCTCTAAAGATTTAACAAAACAACAATTAAATACTTGGATTAAGCCATTAGAATTTAAAATTCATGCAAAAAAAGCTCAAATAATTGCCCCCAACCAATTTATATTACAATGGGTTAAAGAAAAATTCGCAGATCAAATTCAAGATTTTTTAAAAAAACACTTAAAAAATACCATTATTGAATATACTGTAAATAAAAAAATCAAAGAAAAAAATAAAACTAATTCTCATATAACATCTAAATTAAAAGATATTGCTATAAAAAAACCAACAAATAAATCCACTGGATTAAATACATCTTTTAATTTTTCTAATTTTGTCACTGGAAAAGCAAATCAATTAGCTACCGCTGCTGCAAAACAAATAGCAGAAAATCCAGGGGCAGCATATAACCCATTATTTATATATGGTGGTGTAGGGTTAGGAAAAACACACTTAATTCAAGCAATAGGAAATCATCTTAAAAACTTACAGCCTGAAGCAAAAATTAAATATTTACATGCTGAAAGATATGTTCATGATGTTGTAAAAGCATATGAAAATAAAGCATTTGATAGTTTTAAAAAAAGCTATCATTCTTTAGACTTATTATTAATTGATGATATTCAATTTATTGGGAAAAAAAATAGAACGCAAGAAGAATTTTTTTACGCATTTAACACTCTTATAGAAAATAAAAAACAAATAATTATTACTTGCGACAGTTACCCTAAAGAAATACCGGGTGTTGATGAGCGACTCAGAACAAGATTTAGTTGGGGACTTACTGTTGTAATAGACCCGCCAGAACTTGAAATGCGTGTAGCTATTTTATTAAAAAAAGCAGAAGAAAATAAAATAAAATTACCGGAAGATGTTGCTTTTTTTATAGCCAAACAAATTCGTTCAAATGTTAGAGAATTGGAAGGCGCACTTAATAGAATTGTAGCAATGGCAAATTTTACAGGTCGCACAATTGACACAACCTTAGCAAAAGAATCATTACGAGACTTAATAGCAGTTAGAGGAAGACAAGTAAGTGTTGAAAATATTCAAAAAACAGTTGCAGAATACTTTAAAATTAAAACAGTTGATATTTTAAGCAAAAAAAGATCAAGAAACTTTTCTAGGCCCAGACAGCTTGCAATGTGTTTAACCAGAGAACTTACAAATTTAAGCTTTCCAGAAATAGGTGCGGCTTTTGGAGGTAGACACCACACCACCATAATGCATGCTTGTGATGAAATTGAAAATTTAAGATTAAGTGATCAAACTATTAGTCAAGATTTAGGATTTTTAACCCAGGTTTTAAGAGGATAATGCTAATCATGTGGATTACATGTGAATAAAAAAATAGTTAATATTAAATAAATATATATAAAAAATTTATCCACAATGTGTCCACATTAAAAGATATACTAAATCAGAGGAATTAAAATCATGTAATTATCTATTATTAAAAGAATAAATTAACAAAAACACAAAAACAAAGGTTATTATTATTATTATTATTTATATAAAGAAAAAACTATGAATATAAAAATTGATCGAGAGTTGTTGATTAATCCATTAGGTAATGTTTCAGGCATCGTTGAAAAAAGACATACTTTACCAATACTTTCAAATTTATTATTAGAAAACCAACAAGGAAATTTAAAATTTACTGCTACAGATTTAGAAATGCAAATTTCTACTCATATTAAAACTAAATTATCTGAAGATTTTCAAATAACAATATCTGCAAGAAAATTTTTTGATATAACTAGAGCATTACCAGAAAAAAGCAATATCGATATTCAAATAGAAGAAACAAAAGTGACAGTAAAAGCAAAAAAAAGTCGTTTTAATTTACAAACATTGCCCGCTAAAGATTATCCTGTAATGAAAAAAGATGAAAATGAAGCGGTTGAATTAGAATTATCTCAAAAAATATTTAAACAGCTATTAAAACAAGTAGATTTTGCAATGGCACAACAAGATATAAGGTATTATTTAAATGGTTTATTAATTGAAATAAAAGAAAAAAATATTAACATTGTTGGAACAGACGGGCATAGATTAAGCTTTACTTCTGCAACATTAAAAAATCCCTCTAAAAATATACAGGTTATTGTTCCAAGAAAAACAATTGTAGAGCTAATTAAATTGTTGGGCGACACTGATGATTTAGTAAACATTAGCTTTACTAATAATCAAGTAAATTTTAAATTTAATGATATTGATTTAATAACAAAAGTAATAGATGGTAAATTCCCAGATTATAGTCGCGTTATTCCAGAAGGACATACCAACATTTTTAATATAAATCGAGAATTACTTTTAGATGCTATGTTAAGAGCTTCTATTTTATCAAATGATAAATATAGAGGCATAAGAATGGTTGTTGAAGAAAATAATTTAAAATTAGTTAGTAATAACAGTGAACATGAGGAGGCTGAAGAAGAATTAGAAATAGTTTATAAAGGAGAAAAAATAGATATTGGTTTTAATGTAACATATTTAATTGACGTGTTAACCAATATTCAATCTGATCAATTATCTATTGCTTTTAGTGATTCAAGCAGCAGCTGTTTGGTTACAATTCCAAAAAACAAAGAATATAAATATGTTGTAATGCCAATGCGCATTTAGTTTTATAAAAAAATTTATGGCTACAAAAAAAGAAATTAATAAAGAAAATTACGATTCTGAAAGCATTAAAGTTTTAAAAGGGCTTGATGCTGTTAGAAAAAGACCGGGGATGTATATCGGTGATACTTCTGATGGAAGTGGTTTACATCATATGGTGTTTGAGGTTTTAGATAATGCAATAGATGAGTCTTTAGCGGGCCATTGTAATGAAATTAAAGTAATTATTCATCCTGATAATTCTATTACTGTTACAGATAATGGCAGAGGAATACCAACAGATGTAAAAGATGATGATGAACTTAAAAGATCAGCGGTAGAAATTGTTATGACTGAGTTGCATGCCGGAGGAAAATTCGATCAAAATTCTTATAAAGTATCTGGTGGACTTCATGGTGTTGGCGTGTCTGTAGTAAATGCTTTATCCGATTGGTTAAAATTAAAAATTTATAGAAATAATCATATACATGAAGTTGGTTTTACAAAAGGAGAAATCGATTCCCCTTTAAAAAAATCAGGCGATACTCAAAAAACAGGAACAGAATTATCTTTTTTACCATCAATTGAAACTTTTTCTAATATAGATTTTCATTTTGATTTATTGGCTAAGAGGATTCGAGAATTATCTTTTTTAAATAACGGCGTTAATATTGAGCTTGTTGATCATAGAATTGGCAAATCAGAAAATTTTGCTTTCTCTGGTGGAATAAAGGGCTTTGTTGAATATATTAATCGCTCTAAAACGGTATTACATGAAAATATTTTTTATGCAGAGAGCGCTGAAAAAGACGGCATAACTATAGAGGTAAGTTTACAATGGAATGATAGTTATGGAGAAAGCGTGCAGTGTTTTACAAATAATATTCCACAAAGAGATGGAGGAACGCATTTAACTGGACTAAGAGCCGCACTAACAAGAACAATTAATACATATATAGAGTCAAATGAATTAGCAAAAAAAGCAAAAGTTGAAACTGGTGGAGATGATATGCGTGAAGGACTGGTGTGTGTATTATCCGTTAAAATTCCTGAGCCAAAATTTTCTTCTCAAACTAAAGATAAATTAGTTTCAAGCGAAGTGCAGCCTGTGGTGTCTGATGTAGTGGGGAAAAAATTAACAGAATTTTTATTAGAACATCCAAAAGACGCTAAGATTATTTGTAATAAAATAGTAGACGCAGCTCGAGCAAGAGAGGCTGCAAGAAAAGCAAGAGATATGACAAGGCGAAAAGGAGTTATGGATTCTCTTGGATTGCCAGGAAAATTAGCAGATTGCCAAGAAAAAGATCCAGCACAATCTGAAATTTATTTAGTTGAGGGAGATTCAGCTGGCGGATCAGCAAAACAAGGAAGAGATAGAAAAAACCAAGCAATTCTTCCGTTAAAAGGTAAAATTTTGAACGTTGAAAAAGCAAGGATTGATAAAATTCTTTCTTCACAAGAAATTGTAACTTTAATAACAGCTCTTGGTACTGGAATTCATCCAGAATTTAACGTTGAAAAATTAAGATATCACAGAATAATAATTATGACAGACGCTGATGTTGATGGCGCACACATTAGAACGTTGTTGCTTACTTTTTTCTTTAGACAAATGTTTGAATTAGTAGAAAGAGGGCATATTTATATAGCACAACCACCATTATATAAAGTTAAACAAGGTAAAGAAGAGAAATACCTTAAAGATGAACAAGAATTAGATCAATATTTAGTTAATTCAGCTTTAGAAGGGGCAAGTTTATTAACTCGTTCAGGTGGAGATGTTTTAAAAGAGGATGTTTTAAGTAATATTGCAAAAGAAATGGTATTAACTGAAGCGATTATAAGGAGATTGGCATCTCGTTATGATGAATCATTACTTAGAGCAATGCATATATTGGGCCCGCTGATTTTGGATGATGAAAAGAAAACAAATGAATATGCTAATAATTTAAAAAATTTAATGCCATTAGATAATATTAATTTTGAAGTTAAACATAATGAAGATTCAAATAAATATTTTATTGAAATTAATCAATTTATTCATGGTAATTTACAAACAAGCAAATTAGATGAAGAATTTTTACTTAGTGGAGAGTATAGACAAATTATTAAATCATCAGAGCTTACAAAAAATTTAATCGGTGAAGGTGGAGAAATATCACGAGGGGAAAAAACACAAAAAATAAATAATTTTCATGATGCGTTAACTTGGTTAATGAATGAAGCTAAAAGAAATTTAAACATACAGCGGTATAAAGGTTTAGGAGAAATGAATCCAGAACAGTTATGGGAAACAACTATGGACCCAAAAGTAAGACGGTTATTAAAAGTAACAATTGAAGATACAACTGCTGTAGAAGAAACATTTACAAGATTAATGGGCGATGAAGTAGGACCAAGAAGAGAATTTATTGAAAATAATGCTTTAGCTGCCAGTAATTTAGATATTTAAAAGATAATACATGACTCTAAGTGAATTAAGATTTATTGTAACTCTCGCTCATGAAAAAAATTTTCGAAAAGCTGCTGAAAAATCTTTTGTTAGTCAACCAGCTTTGAGTTTAGGCATTAAAAAAATAGAGGAAGAACTTAATTTATCATTATTTGAAAGAAGTGTTGGGGCTGGTAGAAATGTAAAAATAACTCCAATAGGCCAAAAAATAATTGATCAAGCAGCAATTGTTTTAGAAGAAGCCGCTAAAATAAAAGATTTATCAGCAAATGGTGATAATCAACTTGCTCTTCCTTTTAAATTAGGCTTAATTTATTCTATTGCACCTTATTTATTACCATTAATTATTCCTAATTTAAGAAAACAAGCACCAGAGATGCCACTCGAGGTTCATGAAAATATTACTAAAACTCTAGAAAATGAATTAAAACAAGGATCTATTGATGCAGCAGTAATAGCTTTACCTTTTGACATACCGGGGGTAGATATTAAAATATTATATGATGAATCATTTGTTGTAATAGTGCCTTTAAATCATTCTTGGGCTAAGCAACAAACTATTAAAGCTAAAGATTTATCTAAAGAAAAAGTGTTATTATTAGATAGAACGCATTGTTTTAGCAATCAAGTAACTGAAGCATGTCCTGAACTTTCTAAAAATAGTGAAATACAATTAGGCAATTCTTTAGAAACTATTCGTAATATGGTTGCTTCAAATTTAGGCATTTCAGTTCTTCCTAAAAGTGCAACAATAGATAAGCATGATAATTCTTTAGTTAAAATAATTCCTTTTGAAACGCCTGTGCCTTTTAGAAGAGTTGCATTAGCTTATAGGAAAAGTGCAGTAAAAAAAGAAGCAATAAATCAAATTGTAAATGTTATTAAAGATTTGGATTTTCCTAAACTATATTCATAGTGGAGAAATGATGTAATGATTATAGGCATATTAAAAGAAACAATTGAGAGCGAATCACGGGTCGCTGCTACACCAGAAACCGTAAAAAAATTGATAGCGTTAAAACATATCATTTATATAGAATCAAATGCTGGCATTAAAGCATCTATTACAGATCAAATGTTTACCGATGTTGGTGGCCAAATAAAAAGTAAAGATGATATTTTTAAAGCAGAATTAATATTAAAAGTTAGAGCACCTAATATTAAAGAAATTGAAAAATTACAAATCAATCAATTTATTGTTGGTTTATTAGAGCCATTTAACAGAAGTCTCACCACTCAATTATCAATGAAAAAAGTAACCGCATTTTCATTAGAGTCTTTGCCTAGAAATACACGTGCACAATCTATGGATGTTTTATCTTCACAAGCAAATATTGCTGGGTATAAAGCAGTTATTTTGGCTGCAGATTATTATAAAAAGTTTTTCCCTATGTTAATGACGGCTGCGGGCACAGTAAAGGCTGCCCGTGTTTTGGTTTTAGGGGCTGGAGTTGCAGGGTTACAAGCGATTGCGACCGCAAAAAGACTTGGGGCTGTTGTAGAGGCTTCAGATGTTCGCCCTGCTGTTAAAGAGCAAATCGAATCATTAGGGGCTAAATTTATTGATGTTCCTTATGAAACAGAAGAAGAAGAAACTAACGCCTCTGGTGAGGGAGGATATGCTAAACCAATGCCTAAATCTTGGTTAGACAGACAATCTAAATTGGTTGCTGAGAAAGCTATTAATTCGGATATTATAATTACTTCAGCTTTAATTCCAGGTAAAGAGCCCCCGAAATTAATATCTAAAGAAACTATTCAACAAATGAAAGAAGGATCTGTAATTGTTGATATGGCAGCGGGATTAGCTAAAGATGGTTCAGGTAATTGTCCTGTATCAAAAGAAAATGAAATTTTAAACGTTGATGGTGTAACTATTATTGGATTAAATAACTTACCAAGCTTATTAAGTCATGACGCATCAGCTTTATACTCGAGAAATATATTTGAATTTATAAAATTATTGATTAATGAACAAGGAAACTTGTATATAAATAGAGAAGATGAGCTTGTAATGGGAGCTTTGTTAACATTTGAAGGCAATTTAATTAATTAAGAAGGAAAAATAATGGGCGAATTATTAACAATTCAAAATATTAGTATTTTTGTTTTAGCTATATTTGTGGGATATCACGTAGTTTGGAACGTAACCTCTGCATTACATACTCCACTGATGTCAGTAACAAATGCTATTTCCGGCATTGTAATTGTAGGAGCAATATTACAAGTTGTGGAAATTAACGGGGAGATAGCAACATTTAGTAGCATTTTAGGTGCAATTGCCATCTTTTTCGCTGCAATTAACATATTTGGAGGATTTTTTGTTACTCAAAGGATGTTAGAAATGTTTAAAAATAAAAAAGAGAAAAAATAAATGACAGAACATGCTTTATCAATGTTGGCTTATTTAGTTGCAGCTATATTTTTTATATTAGCTTTAAAAGGCTTATCGTCTCCAACTTCAGCTAGACAAGGCAATTTATTTGGAATGATTGGAATGGTTATTGCAGTTGGTGTTACATTATGGGTAGGCCAAGATTTAATAAATTTATTTATAATAATTCCGTTCATACTTGGGGCATCTATTGGTATTTATGCAGCTAAAACTGTAGAAATGACAAAAATGCCAGAATTGGTCGCATTAATGCATTCCTTTGTTGGCCTGGCTGCAGTATTAATTGCTATTGCTGCAGTATTAAATTCAGTAGAAATTCATTCTATAGTTCAAAGATTTGAATTATTTATTGGCGCTTTTATTGGCGCTATAACATTTACGGCTTCAGTGATCGCTTTTGGAAAATTATCAGGCAAATTTGGTGCAAAAGCAGTTGTATTTAAATCTCAGCATTGGATTAATTTATTATTAGCATTAGCAATGATATTTTTTGGGGTTATTTATTTCCAAAATGAATCAATAAGTGCTTTTTTTATTATGGTTATAATCGCATTAATTCTTGGCGTTACATTAATTATTCCAATTGGTGGCGCAGATATGCCAGTTGTTGTATCAATGCTAAATAGTTACTCTGGTTGGGCGGCTGCAGGGATTGGGTTTACTTTAAATAATTCAGTTTTAATTATTGCAGGGGCATGTGTAGGATCTTCTGGAGCAATTTTATCTTATATTATGTGTAAAGCGATGAATCGTTCTATTATTTCAGTGATGTTAGGAGGTTTTGGATCCGATGTAGCGGAAGATGCAAGCGCTCAAACAGAAAGACAAGTAAAATCAGGATCTTCAGACGATGTTTCATTTTTACTTACTAATGCGGATACAGTAATTATTGTTCCTGGTTATGGCTTAGCAGTTGCAAGAGCTCAACATGCTCTTCAAGAATTAACAACAAAATTACTTTCAAAGGGAGTGGATGTAAAATATGCAATTCACCCAGTAGCAGGACGTATGCCAGGCCATATGAATGTATTGTTAGCTGAAGCCGATGTTCCTTATGAACAAGTTGTTGAAATGGATGATATTAATAGTGAATTTGGACAAACAGATGTAGTTTTAGTAATCGGTGCAAACGATGTAGTGAATCCAGCGGCTAAAACACCGGGGAGCGCTATTTATGGAATGCCTATTCTAGAAGCACAAAAAGCAAAAATGATAATAGTAAATAAAAGATCTATGGCTCCTGGCTATGCTGGACTTGATAATGAACTTTTTTATCTGGAAAAAACAATGATGGTTTTTGGAGATGCAAAACAGGTTGTTGAAAATTTGGTAAAATCAATCGAATAAAAAAGGGCTTAGAAATAAGCCCTTTTAATATTAATTAAAAAGTTCTTTAAGGTAAATGAACTTCAGATCCGTCACTTTCATGACCTTTACCGCCCTGTGCTTGAGCACTAATATCATCAGTTGGATGGAAAGCTTTAACTTCTCCTTCCGAAGAAGGTGCTTCAGCCTCTGTTGATACCGATCCATTTTGTTGATAGTTTGAATAGGCATAGTAACCAGCTAAAACTACAATGACTAATATAAGAATATTTTTCATAAATTGAATCCTTTAAAAAATTAATCAACATAACAACATTAACACACTATAATAAAATTTAATGATTAATATTATAAAAACATATTTTAATATTTACTTTACTGAAATTATAATTGGTATCCTTGTCTTTTCAATTTTAATCGTTTTATGCTCAATTTTTCATGTTTTATTTAATTCAACAAGTAATCCAGTAATTAAGAAAACAATCAAAAAAAATGCTAACAAAATAAAATATACAAAAGAATTTTTAAAAGGTGTGGACGGCATAGATTTAAATTTAAATGCCGAGAATAAAAAAAAGGCGTC
>ERZ1047985.1088-NODE-1088-length-19177-cov-25.369679_pt1 | contig 19177 bp, 19 predicted proteins | sample MGYA00383097_ERZ1047985 | MGnify/ENA primary metagenome ERZ1047985 (study PRJEB29581, sample SAMEA5548367) | metagenome | biome: marine; feature: coastal; material: water | depth 50 m | study: Short-term variability in the microbial, nano- and picoplankton...
ATAGAATCTGATATATAAAAATTATGATTATTGAGTGCATAAATTGTAATAAAAAATTCAATGTTGACGCTGATCTAATTCCAAAACAAGGCAGACAAATTCAATGTGGATCGTGCGAGCATATTTGGCATTTTAAAATAGAAAGTTCGTTAAAAGAACCTTTAATTCTTGACGATGAAAATAATCAGAAAAATATATCAATAGCAAAAGATACAAAAGAAATTACAGAGAGTATAAACGTAGAAAATCCTAAAAAATTACTAAAAGATAATGAAATTTATAAGGATAATAAAATTCAAGAAAATATAACAATAGAAAACAATATTAAGATTTCAAAAATAAGTAATTTTTTTTCATATTTGTTAGTTATTCTTATTTCTTTTGTCGCATTAATAATTTTATTAGATACGCTAAAATCTCCTCTGATAAATGTTTTTCCTGGATTAGAAATTGTTTTATTTAATCTTTTTGAAACATTGAAAGATATAAAATTATTTATTATTGATTTAACCTAATTTATTATGATTAATTACTTATCAAAACCTTTTAAATGGTTTTTTAAACTTGAAGCAGCTAGTGGATTAATACTTTTAATAGCTGCTATATTTGCTCTATTAATCAGCAACAGTGATTTTAGTGATTTATACTTTCATAGTTTAGAAAAATATTTATTTATTGGTATTAATGAATTTGGATTAAAACTTTCTGTACATCATTGGATTAATGATGCACTAATGGCAATATTCTTCTTTTTTGTTACCTTGGAAATAAAAAGAGAGTTTATTCAAGGAGAGCTATCTAATATTAAACAAGCAATGCTTCCTATTATTGCCGCTGTAGGAGGCATGTTAGTACCTGCCCTATTTTATGTTTTTATTAATTGGGGAAATTCAGTAACCATGAATGGTTGGGCAATACCATCAGCTACTGATATTGCATTTTCTTTAGGTATATTATCTTTATTAGGTTCAAGAGTTCCAATATCCTTAAAGGTTTTTTTAACAGCCTTGGCTATTATAGATGACCTTGGTGCTATATTAATAATAGCTTTTTTTTATTCAGGGGATTTAAGCATACCATATCTAAGTCTTATTTTGTTAAGCTATATACTGCTTTTAATTTTAAATAAATTTTCAGTTAAGATCTTTATACCATATTTAATTGTTGGTTTATTCATGTGGTTCTTTACATATAAATCAGGAATACATGCGACTATAGCTGGTGTATTGTTGGCTACAACAATTCCTCATAGAATAAAAGATAGAGATTTTTCTTTGCTAGTTAAAATAGAACATACAATTTCACCATATGTAGCATTTATGATAATGCCCCTGTTTGCCTTTGCAAATGCTGGGGTTAATTTAGGAGGTTTATCTCTATCTAGTTTATTAGCACCAGTTCCTCTTGGAATATTATCTGGACTATTTTTTGGTAAACAAATTGGTGTGTTATTATTTTCATATATATCAATTAAATTAAAATTTGCAGAAGCTCCTAATAATTCAAATTGGCTTAGTCTCTATGGTGTCTCAATTTTAACAGGAATTGGATTTACAATGAGCTTGTTTGTTGGAAATTTAGCATTTGCAGATAACACACAATACATTGATGGAGTTAAAATTGGAGTTTTAACAGGATCATTATTGTCTACAGTATTTGGGTATGTTCTGCTATTGATGTCTGCTAAAAAATAAATGTCTAAACAAAAAGCTATTATCTATATAATAATTATAATGTTTTCATTTTTTAATAAAACCATGTCTAATAATACAGAAACTTTTTTTGATTTAAGTGTTAATTCAATTAATGGAGATGTTTTAAATTTATCTAAATTAAAAGGAAAAACAATTCTTCTAGTAAATGTTGCAAGTAATTGTGGTTTTACGAAACAATATGAGGATCTTCAAAATTTATATGATAGTTATAAAAATAAAGGCTTAATTGTTATAGGGATGCCTTCAAATCAATTTGGAGGTCAAGAACCAGGCTCAGAAACAGAAATTAAAAAATTTTGTGAAACAAATTTTAACATTACTTTTCAAATGACAAGCAAGCATGATGTTAAAGGAGATAATGCTCACCCTATATACATTTGGGCAAAAGAAACCTTCGGTAAATCTACTGTTCCAAAGTGGAATTTTCATAAAATATTAATTAATAAAGAGGGAAAAGTTGAAGATACATTTGCATCATTTACTAATCCTATGTCAAAGAAAATTATTAATAAACTAGAAGAAATTTTATAAAGTTAAAGTTAACCCATCATGAGCAGGGATTACATTATTAGGTAATTTGTTTTTAAGTTTTTTGTAATCTAATACAGGTGATAAATTTGTTAATATAGCTTTTTTGGGTTCAAATTTTTTTATAAAATATAATGATTTTTCTAGATTAAAATGTGATGGATGAAAATTGTACCAGAGACAATCAATAATTAAAAATTCTAGATTTTTGAAATATTTGAAATCTTTTTTATAAATATTACTAACATCACTTATGTAGGCTAATTTTTTATCAATAATATAACAAGTAGATTTAACTTGCCCATGCTCTACCTTTACAGGCTTAACTTTAATCTTTTTGTTTGAGCTGTTTATATTCAAATTTTCATTAATCTTGTTTAATTTAAGCGTTGCAGGATATTCAATAGAATAACTTTTAAAACAATATGAGAAACTTTTATTAAGATATTTTGATGTAACTGTATCTGCATAAATATTTATCTGTTTTTTATTATTTAAAAAAAATGATCTTAAATCATTAATACCATGAGTTTGATCAGCATGCATATGTGAATAAAAAACTTTATCAATTTTTTTTATTTTATGTTTTAATAGTTGAAATCGTAAATCAGGAGATGTATCGATCAACACATTTTCTTGATCAGTTTTTACTAATGCTGAACATCTGGTTCTGTGATTTTTTTTATTATTTGGATCACAGTTACCAAAATAACCATCTGGTCGAGGCACACCCATTGAACTACCGCATCCTAAAATAATAAATTTCATCTTAATTAATTAAAAAAAAGCTTATTAAAGTTATTTGTGGTAGAATAAATAATATCTAATTTTGAAATATGTTTGATATCTGCTAATTTTTGCGCCGTGTAATCAATAAAAGATGGTTCATTTTTTTTCCCCCTATTTGGAACAGGTGCTAAAAAAGGGCTATCTGTTTCAATTAAAACTTTATCTAAAGGTAAAAATTTAAAAGTTTCTTGTAAATCTTGAGCATTTTTAAAAGTTATAATTCCACTTGCAGAAAAATAAGCGTTTAGGGTTAAAAGTTTTTCAGCAAAAGGTTTGGTGCCAGTAAAACAATGCATTAATATTTTAAGATTTTTACCTTTATAATCATTTAAAATTTCAAAAGTTTCATTTTCAGCATCTCTCGAATGAATTATTAGAGGTCTATCACTTTTAATGGAAGCTTCTATATGTTCCTTGAAGCTGTTTATTTGATTAACTTTATCGCTATTATTGTAAAAAAAATCTAATCCAGTCTCACCTATTCCTATTATCTTTGGGTTATTATCTAAATTTTTTAAAATAAAATCTGAAGTAATTTTATCCTCTGTAGTTTCATGAGGATGTATACCAATTGTTCCGTATATCATTTCATCTTCATTTACTATTTTAACAACTCTTTTAAAACTTTCATAAGATGTTGAAATTGTTAATAGTTTTTTAATACCAATATCTTTTGATCTCTTGATTACATTTGTTAAATCACTCAGTAAAGGCTCATGATCTAGATGGCAGTGGGAATCAATCATTATTTTTTTCTATTTTCTTAAAAAGAATATCAATTTTATTTATTTTATTACCTTTAGTTAAAAATTCATTATTTTCAATTGTTGATAATATTATATCATTTTCGCTTAGATCAAATATTTTTAATGCCTTTAATGATGATTGTGGAATGATTGGAAATAATAAAAAACTAATTTTTCTAACTATTTCTAAAGTTGTATAGACTATAGTATTTAGCCTAATTGTATCATCTTTTTTTTTCCATGGTTCTTGATCATTGAAATATTTATTGGCTTCAAATAAGGAGTTTACAATATATTCAATATAAAAATTAATATCTTGATTATCAATTTTTTTTCTTATGTTTGTTAAATTATCTTTGTATTTATTCAAAATTATTAGATCATCATTTTGGAACTCGATATTTTTAGGAACTAAACTATCACAATTTTTAATCGCAAAAGCTGTAACACGCTGACATAAATTGCCAAAGTTATTTGCTAAATCACTATTAATACAATCTTCCAATCTTTCTTGTGATATATTTCCATCATTTCCAAATGAAACTTCTTTAATTAAATAATATCTTAATGGATCTAAACCATATTCTTTAATAATTTCAATTGGATCTAATATATTTCCTTTGGATTTTGACATTTTTTCATCTCCTGACAAGATCCATCCATGACCATATACTTTTAATGGCAATTCTATTTTTGCAGCTAATAAAAAAGCAGGCCAATATACTGCGTGAAATCTCAATATATCTTTGCCAATTAAATGAATGGAAGCAGGCCAGAAATCTTTAAATAATTTATCATTTTTATCAGGATAATTTAAAGCACTAATATAATTAGTAAGAGCATCTAGCCAGACATATATAACATGGTCTTTGTCATTAGGGACTTTTATACCCCATGAAAAACTTTTTCTACTAACAGATAAATCTTTTAGCCCACCTTTGACAAAACTAACAACTTCATTTTTTCTAGATGTTGGAGAAATAAAATCTGGATGATTTTCATAATATTCAAGTAAAGGTTTTTCCCATTTAGATAATCGAAAAAAATAAGATTCTTCTTCAATCCATTCAACAGAGGATTTTGAAGTAATAGATCTTTTATCGTCATCAATTTCTTCAATTTCATCTTCAGCATAAAAAGCTTCATCAGAAACAGAATACCAACCAGAATATTTTGATAAATAAATATCATCATTTTTCAAAAGTTCATTCCACAGATATTGAACTGTTTTTTTATGTCTATCCTCTGTGGTTCTTATAAAATCTGTGTTAGTTAAATTTAGTGTTTTAGAAAGACTTCGAAATGTTTCGCTAATTTGGTCACAAAATTGTTTTGGGTCAATATTCTCTTTTTCTGCAGAACGTTGTATTTTTAAACCATGTTCATCCGTACCGGTTAAAAAATGAACCTGAAATCCATCAATTTTTTTAAATCTAGCAAAAAAATCAGCTATAATACTGGAATAAGCATGTCCCATATGTGGTTTAGCTGAAGGATAGTAAATTGGTGTTGTGATATAGAATTTTTTATCCATTTAAAATGCTATCTTCAAATTCCATAAATAAAGATTCTTCATCCAAATTAAATGTTTTTGTATTATCAATTTTTCTTAAAAAATAAGTATACGAAGCTATTAATTTTATATTTGTAACTGAAACATTTTTTCTAAAATAAGATTCCATTAATGAATATATTAAAATTTTAATTGAGTTATTTTTTTTATATAATTTATCCATAATAATCTTTTTAATAAGATCTTTTAAATTAGTTTCAATTAAATCAATATCATTTTTATTAGCAAAATCGATTAAATTTAATATTTCACCTGGCGTACTATAATTATTAACAAAATCTTCATTTAAAAATTTATTATAGTTATTTTCTAAAATATTATTAGTTATTTCAATTGATTGATTAGATGTTAGTTGAATTTTAAAATTTAAACATCTAGATTTTAGTGTTGGTAATATTCTTTTATTATTATTGATCAAAATAAAATTTATATTATCGTTTGGTTCTTCAAGAATTTTTAACAAAGCATTAACAGCATTAATATTAAGTAACTCAATATTATCAATTAATACAAATCTTGGTTTAGTATTAAAAGAAGATTTGTTTAATGTTAGAATTAAATTTCTAATTTGACTGATATCAATATTTTTTTTTTCTTCCACGATATCAACTAATATAAAATTAGGATTAGATTTATTTTGAACTAATTTAAATGATTTGTTGTCTGGAATAATCTTTAAATTATTTAAATCATATGAAAAATCTTCATTTAAAGATAAAATATAATTAACAAGATGGTATGCTAAAGTACATTTGCCAATCCCCTTTTCACCTGAAAATAAAATCTTATTTGGTAAATTGTTATCTTTATAAAGGTCTATAAGTTTATGAAATTCTACTTTATGACTAAATAAATTTAATTGACCTGATGGTTCTAAGTTCATTTAATCAATTTATCTATCTTATTCAAAATTATTTTTTCATTATTTTCAATATTCAAATTTGAATTAATTAATTGATATTTTCTTTTATTAATATTGGATAGTTTAACAAATCCTCTTTGAACTTTGTTATAAAATTTCATATTAAATTTATCATATCTATTAAGTGACTTTCTTTTTTTTAATCTATCATATAAATTTCTATTATTAACAAGATTTAAAAAAGTGAAATCTACTTTTATATTTTTAAGTAAAAACTTATTTAATATTTTTATTAAATTAATATTTACACCCATACCATAGTGCTGATAAGCTATAGTTGAGTCAGTAAATCTATCAATTAAAATAATTTTTTTATGAAAATATTTTTGTATTTGAGATATGTTTTCACTTCTAGCAGCCATATATAAAAGTAAATCAGTATTTTTATTAAAATTTGATTTATTACTAAGAATTATTTTTCGTATTTTTTCTGAATTAGAGTTTCCACCTGGTTCCCTTATTTTTAAGAAATCAATTTTATTATTCTTTAGATATTTAGAAACTATTGATATGTGGTGACTTTTTCCACTACCCTCTATACCTTCAAAAACAATAATTGGTTTTTTAGACATCACCCCAAATAAGGTAATTTAATGATTTTAACAACCTTGAAAATAGGTTTACTTTTTTAACATTATTTGATGCTAGTAAGTCGTATTCACCAACTATTTCATCATTATAAACAACTTTAAGAATTGCAATCTTGTCACCTTTATTTATGGGTGCTTCAACAGGACCGTCATATTTAACAGATACTTTTAATAATTTTTTTTTAGCTTTTTTAATTGTTTTGTAGATATCTTGTTTTGTATAGACGTTAACTGAATTTTCTCTTCCTAGCCAAACATCAATATTATGCATAGGTTCATTTGCTTTAGCTATGTTCACAAGGTCATAATTTGTTAGTCCATATGTTAGTAGTTTTGTGCTTTCTTTTGATCTTGCATTTTTTGAATTAAAGCCACTACCTACAGCTATAAGTCTTCTTCCATTTCTATTAATTGATGAAGCTAACGAATATTTTTCCACAGCTAGGTAACCTGTTTTTATCCCATCAGCACCTAAGTTTTTATAAAGAAGAGGGTTCCTATTACCTTGAGTTATAGGGTCACCTCCAGTTCTATCCCAAGTGAATTTCTTTTCTGCAAAAATTTGGTAGAATTTAGGGTGTTTTTTAATCAAATATTTCGACATTTTAAGAATATCTCTAACTGTTGAGTAATTGTCAGAATTATTAATTCCTGATGAATTAGCAAAATTAGTATTTTCCATCCCAATTTCCTTGGCTTTTGTAGTCATTAAAATTGCAAATTCCTCTTCAGTACCTGCAATACCCTCTGCCAATGCAATGCAAGCATCATTTCCAGATGCAATAATTATTCCTTTTAATAAATTTTCTACAGAAACTTCGTCACCTACCATAATAAACATTGAAGAATAACCAGATGTTGACAATCTCCATGCTTTTTCTGAAATAATAAACTTTTCATCTAGTTTTAAATCACCAGATTTAATTAAATCAAAAGCAATAATTGCCGTCATGATTTTGGTCATTGAAGCTGGATATATCGATATGTCAGCTTCTTTTTCGTAAAGTATTTCACCAGAATGATAATCTTGCAAAATAGCTGTTCTAGCTTTTATGTCTAAATTGGCATTTGCAAACTTAAAAATAAAAGAACTTAATAAAATATATATAAATAGTTTTTTAAACATCTTTTAAAATTTCTAAATTTTCAAAATTTAATAATTTAATATTATTAAATGACTCTTCTAATTTTTTTATATCATTAAAAGGACCTAATAGTACCCTATATTTTGTCTCAGATAATTTCTTTATTGCAGGATCTTTAACACTCGTCTCACTTATTATTCTATTAATCATTCTATCAGCAGAATCTTTATAGTAAAAATCTGCTATTTTGATTGAATATTTAAAAATACTATTTTTAATAATCTTTGTACTCTTATTTTTTGTATCGTTTATTATATCAATTTTAACACCATCAACAGGAGCTTTTTCAGCAACGTTTTTTTCTTCATCAAATGTTTTTGCTTTTTTTGCAATAAATGTTGAATTTTGAGAAATCAAAATTAAATCAATATATGGCTCATTTAAATTAAGAGACAGCTCTTCTGCAATTCTCATTGTGATAACAGAGTTATAAAATTCAGGAAATTTTGCTTTATTAGATATAACTTTAGCTACTATTGTTTTTTGATTCAATGGATTAGTAATTTTTACAAATGAGTCTTTTTTTAAGTTTTTGTGAAATATTATTAATGCTCTATTATCAATCCTCTTTGAAATTTTTTTCTCTTTTCTTAATTTATTATTGTAGACAAGTGTAAAACCTGTATTTTTATATTTTTGTTCTGGTGAAAATTTTATTGAATTTTTATTTTGGATATCTTGATTGCAGCCAGCTAATATAAAAATAGTTAATATAAATAATATAATTTTATAGTTCATTTTTAAATTTATTTTTTAAAGTACACACAGCTAAAGAAAATCTTAAAGATCTATTCCATTGTAAAATTATTTCATAATTATCAAATACAACATAGGCTGGGCTAAAATTTTCTGCATCAGGAATTATATCCTTGTCAGGAGTAATTATGGCTACTGTTAAATCATCAAAATTATTATCTATAAATGAGCTATCATTTATATATTTTCTGAAAAAGTCTAAATTTTTTTTATTATGAAGCTTTTTCGCAGAAACATTTAAATATTTTTTTGGTATCTTCTTTGATAAATCTATTTTGTAGAAACATGGCTGGTTAGTTTTCCATCCAATTTTTTTAAGATAATTAGCTGCTGAAGCATAAGCATCTTTATTGTTTTTAAGATCTATATAATTATTATTATCGTAATCTAATGCATAATTTTTCATAGTAGATGGCATAAATTGAAAAAAACCAAATGCTCCAGCCCATGAACCATATAAGGTTTGATAATCAATTTGGTTTGACTCGATTAAATTTAATAATATTAGAAGTTCTTTTGAAAAAAAATCAGATCTTCTCTTGTCATAACTAAGTGTAGCTAAAGATGATAATATATCCATTTTACCTACATAAGTTCCAAAATTCGTTTCAATTCCCATTAGCGATAAAAGTAATTCTTTTTCAATATCAAATTCAGTTTCTATCGAATTGATTAAATTAATATTTTCCTTGTAAAATTTTAAACCTTTTAAAACTTTTTTATTTGATGTTCTCTTTGTGACATAAGTTTTGGTATCTTCATAAAATTCTGGCTGATATCTGTCGTATTTAATTACGTTAGGTAAAAATTTTATATTAGCCATAACAACATCAAAGGTGTCTTCTGAAATATTATTTTGTAAGGCAATTTTTTTAAAATTATTTTTCCATTTGATAAAGCTTTGTTGGTCGTCTGATAAAACTGAGCTAAAGGTAAAAAATAAAATTATTAATAAATAGTTAATTAGTCTCATACAGATCCTTTAAATATATAATTACAGCAATCCAGATAAAAATAAAACTAACTAATTTTGTTAAGGAAAATGCTTCATCGTAGTAGAAATATCCAAGTAAAAATTGTAATGTTGGTGTTATATAAAAAATCATTCCTGTGGGCCCTAACCCACACAGCTCAACACCTCTAACATATAAAAATAATGGTATCACTGTCATTGGTCCTGCTAGAAATATAAACAACATCATAGGAGGGTTTGATAATTCAAAATCATTATAACCATTAGATGCTATTAGATAAAATGCAATTAATGCAAATGGCAAAATATAAAGACTTTCTATTAAAAGACCAATGTCTGTATCTATATTAATTTTTTTTCTAATTAAATTATAAAAACCCCAACTTAAAGCAACGATTAGTCCAACCCAAGGTAAAGATTTAAAACTTACTACCAATAAGTATAAGATTGAAATGATAACTAGAATTATTGAAAATATTCTTTTTTTATTAAGTTTTTCTTTAAAAAAAATATAACCAAGCATTACACTTAAAATAGGCATCATAAAATACCCAAAGCTTGCATCAATAATCCTATTTGTTGCTATAGCATATATCCAAACAGCCCAATTTATAAAAATAAGAAGCCCTGAAAAGAATAAATAAATTAAATATTTTTTATTTTTAATTATATCAAAAAAAATATGCCATTTTGAAAAAAGAAAAGTTGTAATTATTAATGTAAATGTCGTCCACAAACATCTATGAACCACCAGCTCAATATGTCCAATGAAGGTTATGTATTTAAAATAAAGAACACCAAGAAATCCCCACCAAAAAGAACCAAATCCAGCTAACAATAAACCTTTATTAAATTCTTTATTCATAGGAAAATAAGTGACTAATTAATAATAGCTTTTATTAGACTATTTTATAGTTGAATTAAATAATTATAATAATAAAACAATCCTCACGGAAGGATGGCAGAGTGGTTGAATGCACCGGTCTTGAAAACCGGCAAAGGGGCAACTCTTTCCTGAGTTCGAATCTCAGTCCTTCCGCCACTATTTATATTCCTCGTATTTAAAATTTTTAAAGAGCAGATTGATATTATTTTCTTCAATTTTAATATCAATTTTAAGACCATTATAAAAATTGTATAAATTATTATCATCTATCTCTAATAATTTTTCTAAATTAGTAAGATCTTCATTACTTAGTTCATTAATATATTTATTAGTAAAAGCTCCTAAAAGTTTATCCATTTCTTTTGTACCCCTATAATTTGATCGATAGATAATTTTTTTTTTTAATTGGTCTATGTTGATGTTCATTATTGGAATATATTAACTGTTTATGGATAATAAAAGTAATTATAAATATTTATTGTCAGATTTAACAGCACTAAAAGGTGTTGGTGTTAAAACAACTAATTTACTTAAGAAAAAAAAGATTAATAATATTTTTGATTTATTATGGAAATTACCAAAATCTTACACAGATCGATCTTTATCATCGAAAATTAAAGACTTAAGAATTGGCGAGGTGCAGACAATTACTATAACCCCAAAGAAATACTCTTTTCCAAGAGTTAGAAATTTACCAAATAGAGTTTTGTGTAGTGATGAAACAGGTGAGATAGATTGTATTTTTTTTAATAGTTTTGAAGGATATGTTAGAAAAATACTGCCAATTGGTAAAGAAATAACTGTAAGTGGTAAAATTGGATATTTTAGAAACAAATATCAATTAACAAATCCAAAATATTTATCTGAAGATTCTTCTCTCATTAAACAGAAGCATAATACTTATTCGTTAACAGATGGAATTACAGAAAAAATATATAATAAAATTATAAACCAAATAGTTGAAAACTTACCTTTACTAAATGAATGGCACTCAACAAATATACTTCAAAAATTTGATAATATAAGCTGGAATGATGCTATTAAAGATTTACATAAACCTGAAAATGTTGGGACCTATAAAAAAAACTTTTACCAACGCCTAGCATTTGATGAAATCTTTTCTACATTTTTAGTAAATTCAGAAATAAGAAAAAAAATTAAGAAAATTAAAAAGATTAATAAAATTTTAAATATAAAAAAACAAAATGAAATAATTAATAAGTTAGAATTTTCACTTACAAATGATCAAATAAAAACATTAAAAGAGATTAATGACGATTTATGTTCTTCAACAAAAATGTTTAGATTATTACAAGGTGATGTTGGAAGCGGAAAAACTATAGTTTCCTTATTATCAGCTTTTAATACTGTAAATTCAGGATTTCAAGTTGCTTTAATGGCTCCAACTGAAATCTTAGCAAGACAACACTACACGTTAGCAAAAGTAATATTTCCTAAAAATATAAATATTAAATTAATTTCTGGTAAATCTGATTATAAAAATAAAAAAATAATATTAAATGAATTATCTAAACATAAAATTGATATTATATTTGGAACACATGCAATATTTCAAAAAAAAGTAAATTTTAAGAAATTAGGGCTAATCATTATTGATGAACAACATAAATTTGGTGTTAACCAAAGAAAAAGGCTATCTGATAAAGGTGGTAATAATTGTGATGTTTTATTAATGACTGCAACACCTATTCCACGAACATTAACAATGACAATGTATGGTGATATGGATTTATCAATTATACGTGAAAAACCTAAGTCTCGTAAACCCATTAAAACATACAGTAAGTTAGAAAGTAAAATTGATGATGTTGTTAAATTTATTAAAAAAGAAATTAAATTAGGAAACCAGATCTTTTGGGTTTGTCCATTAATTGAGGAATCTAAAAAAATAGACCATACGTCAGCTGTTAAAAAATTTGAATATCTTGATAAATTGTTCCCTAATCAAGTTTCATTGTTACATGGTAAAACTGATATTGAAGAAAAAGAGATTATTTTAAATAGATTTTTAAAGAATGAATTTAAGATTTTAGTTTCAACAACTATAATTGAAGTTGGCATAGATTTTCCGAATGCTAATGTAATAATAATTGAAAATGCCAACAAATTTGGACTATCACAACTACATCAGTTAAGAGGACGTGTAGGCAGAGGTGACAAAGAATCCTCATGTATATTAATGTTTAAATCTAATTTAAGTGAAAACGCAAAAAAACGAATTAATATTTTAAAAGGTACAAATGATGGATTTATAATTTCTGAAGAAGACATGAAAATTAGAGGTTTTGGAGATATTTTGGGCTTCAAACAAAGTGGAATTAAAAATTTTAAATTAGCCGATCCTATTCATAATAATGATCTATTTCTGTTAGCTGAAAAAGAAATGCGACGTATAGAAAAATCAAATGAAAATATTAGTAAATTCAAACCATTAATAAAATTATACGATAGAGCCGATATAATTAATGATATTGCTTAATTTTTTTTAGTAGAAGTTCCAGCTGAAACAATAAATTTAGAAGCTTCTTCGAAAGACATATTTAAATAAATCACATCTTCAATAGGAAACATTAGCAAAAAACCACTGGTAGGATTTGGTGTAGTTGGAACAAAAACATTGATTAGTTTTTTATTAGTTTTTTCAGCCATTTCACCAGTATTTTCTTTTGTCGCAAAACCAACAGCCCAAACTCCTTTTCTTGGATATTCAATGAGAACAACACTTTTTTTATCATCATCTTTTTTAGAAAAAGTTTCTGTCATTTGAACAATAGCAGAATAAACGGTTCTTAAAAATGGTATTCTTTTAAAAAGATCATCAATTAATTTTAAAATTCTTCTGCCAAAAAATGACAATGAAAGTCCACCAACTATTGTTATGAAAATTAATGAAATTAAAATTTCTACACCAGGAATATTAAAAGGCAAATAGCTATTTGGATTAATATTTTTTGGGATAATATTTGAAGAAATACCTATTAAAATTTTACTAAGATATAAGGTAAACCCTATAGGTATTAAAACAACAACACCAGCTATAAAATAGTTTCTAAGTGTTAATGATAAAGATTTTTTATGAGGTTTTTTTGACATAAGATTAATTAAAACTTGAGTAAATTACAAAAGCAATTGCTATAATAAATAGGGCTAATAAAATTTTATTATTAAGATTCATAATTTAATGATATTAACAATTTTATACAAAAATGAATAGAAGAAAATTTTTATCCTATGTTGGTTGCGGTTGTTGTGGCTTTATACTGCCCTCTTGTACTACGGCACCAATTACTGACAGAAAACAATTGAGTATAATTCCAGAATCTAAATTAAATGCTCAAGCTGCAAAAATTTATGAAAAAGTTAAAGAAAAAGAAAAAATGAGTGATGATATAAAATCACTAAATGAAATTAAAGAAATTGGAAAAAAAATGGAAGACTCTATTAGCGAATATTTTTATAGAAAAAAATTAGACGATCCTACAGCTAATTTTGATTGGGAATATATACTAATTGATAATAAAAAAGTCAGAAACGCCTGGTGTATGCCTGGAGGGAAAATTGGAATCTATTCTGGTATGTTAGAGGTCACAAAAAATACTAATGGTTTAGCGGCTGTAATGGGTCATGAAGTTGCTCATGCTGTAGCAAAACATTCTGTCGAGAGGGCAAGTCGTGGTGTGCTTTTAAATACAGGAACAAAAATAATAGATATAGCTAGTGGTGGAGTTTTGAGCAACATTAACAAAACTACTGGAATGAATGCAGTGGGACTATTATCTCAATTAGGCATAATGAATCCATTTAATAGAAAGCAAGAAAGTGAAGCTGATTATTTAGGAATGATTTTTTCATCATTATCTGGTTACGACATAAGAGAGACAGTAAATATATGGAAAAGAATGAAGGAATTTAATAAGGGTAAAGAACCAGCAGAGTTTATGAGCACACATCCATCCGCAGATAACAGAATTAAGAAATTAAATGACTGGATGAATGAAGTTATTTTAGATTATCCGCCAATAAAATTTAGCTAAATGAATAATGTGGTGAGCCCTGATGGACTCGAACCATCGACCCATTCCTTAAAAGGGAATTGCTCTACCAACTGAGCTAAGGGCCCACAAATATTCATAAAGAATAGATTGTTATATACAGAATTATTCTGATTTTTCAAACGTCAATTTGAACTTAAAATTAGAAATCTTTTACAACTTATCAACATATTTGTCGTGAAATTGATCAAATGTACCTTTAGAAATATTTTTTCTAATAGCAGCCATTAATTCTTGATAAAAATTAATATTATGTAGAGTTAAAAGCATGGATGCTAAAATTTCATTTGTATTAAATAAATGGTTTAAATAATTTTTTGAATATTTATTCAAATCTAAATTGCTACAATTAACATCCAAAGGAGAGTTATCAGTTTGGTATTTATTATTTTTGATATTAATTCTTCCTTCCCATGTAAAAGCCAGTCCTGTTCTGCCTGATCTAGTTGGTAAAACACAATCAAACATATCAACACCTCTTTTTACAGCACCCAATATATCCGATGGTGTACCTACACCCATTAAATAATGTGGTTTTTCAGATGGTAAATATCCCTTTATATCGTCAAGAACAGAAAACATTTCATCTTGAGACTCGCCCACAGCCAAACCACCTATAGCATAACCATCAAAACCTATATTAATTAATTCATTTAATGATTTAATTCTGAGATCTTTAAAAAGTCCACCTTGAACAATACCAAATAAAGCTTTGTGAGGATTATCTCCAAAAGCTTTTTTAGATCTTTCAGCCCAATATAGAGAAAGATCCATAGATTTTTTTATTAAGTTATAATCTTCAGTCTTTTTAGGACATTCGTCCATAATCATGACTATATCGGAGTTAAGACCTAATTGTATTCTTATACTTTCCTCAGGACTTAAAAAAAATTTTTTACCATCGACATGAGAATTAAATATAGCACCTTTTTCTCTATCGATCTTATTTAGCTTTGATAATGACATTACTTGAAAGCCACCAGAGTCTGTTAAAATTGGTAAGTCGCAATTCATAAAACTGTGAAGGCCACCAGCAGATTGAATTCTTTCAACACCTGGCCTAATCATTAAATGGTATGTGTTTGATAAGATTATATCAGAACCAGTTTTTTTAATATCTTCAATTTTACAAGCTTTAACAGTAGCTTGAGTTCCAACAGGCATAAATGCAGGAGTTCTAATTTTTCCTCTATGGGTTTCTATTAAACCACATCTTGCAAACTTATCTTTACTTAAGACATTAAAGGCAAAATTTTTTATTGCCATTTAAAGATTTATAAAGATTTAAAACTAATAATTTTATCTGGATCTGATGCTGGTTCACCTCTTTTAATTTTATCTACAAACTCCATGCCCTCTAAAACTTTTCCAAAAACAGTATACTGTCTATCTAAAAACGGGGCTGGTTTAAAGCATATAAAAAATTGACTATTAGCACTATTAGGATCTGATGTTCTTGCCATTGATAGTGTACCTCTATCATGTGGGACACTACTAAACTCTTCTTTTAAATCGGGTAGATCAGAATTTCCTGTACCTGCTCTTCTTATGTCAAAGTTATCATTAGAAGAGTTGCCAAACTGAACATCTCCTGTTTGAGCCATAAAACCATCAATAACTCTGTGAAAAACCACATTATCGTATTTTCCACTGTCTGCTAACTCTTTAATTCTATTAACATGGTTTGGAGCAACATCTTCAAATAATTCAATTTTTACGTCGCCATCTTTTAATTTTAAAATCATTATATTTTCCTCAGCTATTGATTGATTGGTAATTATAAAAAATAAAATAAATATTTTTACTAAAATTCTATTCATATTTTTCTTTTAAAGATTTTATAGTACTTTTGGTAGTAAATTTTCTGATATCACCATTTAATTTAACAATTTCTTTAACAAATCTTGATGAAATTATTTGATTTTCCACATCTGACATAAGAAAAATTGTTTCTATATTGTTATTTAATTTTCTATTCATTCCAGCTAATTGAAATTCATATTCAAAATCAGACACTGCTCTTAAGCCTCTTAAAATTACATTAGATTTATACTTTTTACATAAATCTGTTGTAAGTGAGTTAAATGAGACAACTAATATTTTTTTTTTATCTAGTTTAAGATCTTTAAATAGTGCCTTATTTATAATTTCAATTCTCTCTTTGGAATTAAATAAATAATTTTTATTGCTAACATCAGACACGCTAACAACAACTTTATCAAATAATTTAAGTGCTTTTTTAATTACATCTATATGACCATAAGTAATAGGATCAAAGGTACCAGGATAAATAGCAACTTTATTCATTAGATCAAATTATCATCAATTTTTATTGCAGATACAACTTTTTCTTCACCGGAAAGCTTAATAATTCTAACACCTTGAGTGTTTCTTCCAGCAGTTCTAATTTCTCTTACCGCCACCCTTATAACTCTTCCTTTATTTGTTGATATTAGAATTTCATCTCCTTCATTAATTGGAAATGAGGATGTTATGTTCCCATTTCTAGGTGAGTTAACTATTCCTATAATACCTTTTCCACCTCTATTGGTAACTCTATAATCTAAATGAGATGTTTTTTTACCATATCCATTTTCACTTATAGATAAAACAAATTTTTCTTTTGCTTTAATTTCTGATTTTTCATCCTTGGATTTTTTTCCATTTTTTTTTGTTTTATCACTGTCAATTACTGACAAAGATACAATTTGATCATTTGGAGCTAACTCAATACCTTTAATTCCTTTTGATGATCTGCCTTTGAAAACTCTTAATTTTTTTGCCTCAAATCTTATACATTTACCAAATTTAGTACTAAGAATTATATCTTGATCATCTTGACAAATTTTTACACCAACAATGCTGTCATTATTATCTAATTTCATTGCAATTTTGCCTGCAGCATTAATTGATTGAAAATCTTCTAGACTATTTTTTCTAACTTTACCTTGGGCTGTAGCAAAAATTATTTGATAATTTTTAGTTTCTGTTTCATCTTCAGGCATCGGCATAATTGAACTTATTGATTGATGATTTTTTAAAGGAAGAATATTAAATAAAGATTTCCCCTTTGAGGATGAAGATCCTTCAGGAATTTTCCAAGCTTTAACCTTGTAGACAAGCCCCTCTGTTGAAAAAAATAAAACTGAGGTATGCGTATTTACAGACAACGTCTGTACTACTGAATCTTGATCTCTAGTTGTAATACCAGATTTACCTTTACCGCCTCTTTTTTGTTGTTTTACACCATCTAAAGAGCCTCTTTTAATATAACCTTGAAGTGTAACTGTAATTATTACTGATTGCTTTTGTATTGTTTCTTCAATGTCATAGTTTAAAACTGCATCAATAATTTTAGTTCTTCTCGGTACAGAAAATTTTTCTTTAATATTTTTAAGCTCTCCACTAATAACTTTTAATAGTTCTTTTTTTGAAGATATAATTTTCTTATATTTTGCTATTAATTCTGCAAGTTTTTTAATTTCAACTTCTATTTCATTAATTCCAAGAGCAGTTAATTTTTGTAGTCTCAGCTCTAAAATAGCAAGTACTTGCGGTTCTGAAAGTGAATATACATTTTTACTTTTTTTACCCTCAACTAAGGAAATTAATTTTTGAGATTTATTAATTTTCCACTTAGTTTTTAATATAGCTTGTTTTGCATCATCAGGTGTTTTTGATGATCTAATTATTTTTATAATTTTATCTAAATTTTCTACAGATACAGATAAACCAATTAAAATATGTGCTCTTTCTTCTGCTTTTTGAAGATCAAATTTAGTTTTTTTAATTACAACATCTTCTCTAAAAGATAAAAAATTTGATAAAAAATCTTTTAAATTACATGTCTTAGGTTTGCCCTCGACAATTGCCAATGTATTAAAACCAAAAGAGCTTTCGATTTGAGTATTCTTATAAAGTTGTCTTTTAATTGTTTCAGGTTCAACACCATTTCTTAAATCTATAGCTACTCTTATTCCTTCTCTATTAGACTCATCTCTGATATCCTTAATTCCTTCAATTTTTTTCTCTCTTACGAGTTGAGCAATTCTTTCATTTAAAACAGATTTATTTACTTGATATGGAATAGAAGTAATTACCAATCTTTCTCTACCATTTTTTAATGTTTCTGATGAAACTTCGCCTCTAATTTTGAATGAACCTCTTCCATTATTATATCCCTGTTTAATAATATCTTTGCCAATAATGACACCTCCAGTTGGAAAATCAGGGCCAGGTATGTGCTTCATTAATTCTTTAATCTTAATATCCTTATTTTCAATCAAAGCTAATGTTCCATCTATGATTTCACCTAGATTGTGTGGGGGTATACTTGTTGCCATACCAACGGCAATACCACCTGCACCATTAACTAAAAGGTTAGGATATTGTGCAGGTAAAACAGTTGGCTCTTTTTCAGTTTCATCATAATTACTTTTGTAAGAAACTGTATTTTTTTCAATGTCATCAATAAGAAATTG
>ERZ1047985.1100-NODE-1100-length-19033-cov-7.971651_pt1 | contig 19033 bp, 15 predicted proteins | sample MGYA00383097_ERZ1047985 | MGnify/ENA primary metagenome ERZ1047985 (study PRJEB29581, sample SAMEA5548367) | metagenome | biome: marine; feature: coastal; material: water | depth 50 m | study: Short-term variability in the microbial, nano- and picoplankton...
ATAGAATTCCAGTTTGTTCCATCATATCGATAAACCATAACTCTACCAGCATTATTTGCTGCAGATTTGTCAAACCAAATATCACTAACAGCTAATGTTTTGCCATCACTACTTAATCTAACATCATGACCAAATTGTTCAGACACAGCTTTTCCAGATCCAGATTCTTCAATTATTGGGGTAATCGTACCCAACAAATCCCAAATAGTAGTTGCAGAATTGTAATTAAATATTTTAACTTGACCAGGGTTTTTATTTGCAAATGCATCATCATTTTCTGGAATTCCAACGGCCAAAATCGTTCCATCAGCATTTAAAGAAACACTTGCTCCAAACTCATCACCATCATTAGAACCATCTATATCATTCCCGATTTGCGTCCAACTACTACCATCATATTGAAATACCCTAACACCTCCTTTTTCAGAAGTTGCAACATCAGCATCGTTATTAGGAGCACCTACAGCCATAATTGTTCCATTTTCACTAAAAGAAACAGCATGACCAAAATTATCACCCTCAGCTTCTCCATTAATTTCAGAACCAATTAATGTAGGTGTAGGATAGGAATCAAATATTTTAACAGTTACTGTTTTTATATCACTATCTCCATCAGAATCTGTTACCTTATATGTAAAAGAATTAGTTCCAGAAAAAATGTATTTATGATTTTCATCAGAATGAGGAACAAATGTTACCGAATTACCTGTCAATGAACCTCCTGCACTAATAACAGCATCACTATTATTTGGATCTTTTAATGTCCCATGAGTAGGTAATGTAACAATCGTATAGGTTAAAGCATGAAATTCTGCATCTGAGCCAACTAAGTGAATCAGGCCATTTGTGTCTTTAAAATGAGCAGCAGATACATCTGCCGCTATAGGCTTAGTCTGAGAAAAAACTAATCCGGAAAATAAAAAAAGTAAAGAAAAAAGTATTTTTCTCATACTATAAATATAATATTCATTCTTGAATGTTTCCTATAAATAGAATAAGAAAAAGTTATTTTTTTGAATATTTTATTATTTTTTCAAATTCAAATTGAAAGAATCCATTTTTGCCACTAGAGACTTGATAAATCATGGCTTTAGAAATATCACTAGCATGAATAGATTTATATTTAGTTAAACCTCCAAAAAGCAAGGGGGTTATAATAGAAAATATATATTTTGCTATTTGTTCAAAAATTCTACTTTCTTTTCTATTCCCTAATATAATTCCAGGTTTCATTATACTTATATGCTCAAAAGGTAATTTTGACAATTCTTTTTCTAATCTTCCCTTTGTTCTAGGATATAGTAAATTAGAATTAGGATTTGATCCAACAGAAGACACTACAGAAATCCTTTTTACTCCGAAATTATAGGCTATTCTAGCTAAATTTATACAATAGTGATAATCAACTTTTTTAAAATTTTTTGCGCTTCCAGCCTTCTTTCTTGTAGTTCCTAGTGCAATATAAAGGTGATCTATTTCCTTTAAAATATCTTCATTTTCTAGATTATCAAAATCTACTATTACATTAGAAACATTATTTTTTGAAAATTTAATTTCTCTTCTAGAAATAGAAATAACTTTTGGGTATAATTTTGATAAATTTTTTACAAGATAAGATCCCACTAAGCCAGAAGATCCAGCAACACATGGGATTTTTTTTTCATCTATCATTACATAATAAAATTATATAATAATCCTGCTAAAATTGCTCCAGAAAAAGGTCCAAAAACAGGAACCCAACTATATGGCCAATCAGCATTTTTGTTTTTTCTAGGTAATAGTGAATAAACTAGTCTAGGTCCAAAATCTCTTGCAGGATTAATGGCGAATCCTGTTGTTCCACCTAGGGTCATACCAATAACCCAAACTAATATACCTACTGGAAGAGCATCCAAAGCTCCTAATCCAAAATTAACAACCTCTCCTTGAATTTCTAAATTTGGTTCCACTATATAGAAAATTCCAAAAACTAAAATAAATGTTGCAATAATTTCACTGAAAAAATTGTTCTTATAATTCTTAATTGCAGGTCCTGTACAAAAAGATCCCCTTACAGTATCTTCATTATCTGTTAGCCTATAATGATCAATGTAAACCAAATATGCTAACCAACTTCCAAAAATTGCTCCCAAAAGTTGAATGAATATATATGTAGGAACTAGAGACCAGGAAAATTTACCTATAGTAGCTAAACCAATTGTAACAGCAGGATTTAAGTGTGCGCCACTAAATTGGCCAGTAATAAAAACTGCAACAAATACTGAAAGTCCCCAACCCATACTTACTAAAACCCAATTGGAATTCTCACCTCCAATTGTATTTTTTAAACTTGTATTTGCATTTACTCCAATACCAAGTAACATTAGAATTGTTGTACCAATAAATTCAGCTAAAAAAGTGTCCATAATTATATTTTATAGAGGTTAGTTAATTTATAAAAAGATTTCAATTGTTTGTTTTCCCAAATTTTATCTTTCAAAAGTTCATTAGCCATAATTTCAACAACAATCGGAGCTATTTTAATACTTTCTTCAACATCTAAAAATAAGCATCTAGTACGACGTGACATAATATCATCTAGATTAATTGCCATTTCGTTTTTGACAAAATGAATTATTAATGATTTTGAAATGTAAAATTTTTCACTTAATGATTTTTCAGAAAAATCAATATGCTTTAATCCATTAATAATCTTTATTTTTTTTGTTGGACTTTCAATAGTTTTCAAATTAAATTTACTAATTAGAAAATCTATAGTGTCTTCTGCAATTTTTCTATAAGTAGTCCATTTACCACCAATTACACTTATTAAACCAGACTCACTAATAACAATCTTGTGTTTTCTTGACAAATCTTTAGATTTTAATTTTTTTGAATTTGATACTAAGGGTCTTAACCCTACGAATACTGTTTTAATATCTGACCTTTTTGGTTTAATATTAAAAAACTGTTTAGCATTTTTTAAAATATATTCTACCTCTTCCTCTTTTGCAACTGGATCAAATACAGGATTTTCTACTTCCCTATCTGTTGTTCCTAAAATAACATGATTTAACCAAGGTATTGCAAAGAGAACTCTTCCATCTGATGTGTTGGGAACTAAGAATCCGAAATCTCCATTTAAAAATTTTTTATCAATAATCAAATGAATCCCTTGGCTTGGTTTTATAAGAGATTCTTGTTGGATTGAATCTAAATTAATTATTGATTGAGAAAAGACTCCAGTGCAATTGATAACTGACTTAGCCTTTATATTATAATATTTGTCACCAATGGAATCGAATACTTTTACTCCACTTATTTTATTGTTTTCTTTTAAAAAATTGTCAACTGACATGTAGTTTAACATTACAGAATTAAATTCCAATGATGTTAAAGCCAAATCAATACCTAATCTTGAATCATTAAATTGACCATCAAAATAAATTACACCGCCTTTCAATTTATTTTTATTAAGATTTGGAATATAATCTAAAGCAGTTTTAGAATCTATTATTTTTGATTTTGAAAAAATGTAATTTCCAGATATTAAATCATATAATTTTAAACCTATCCAATAGTAAAACATTGACCAATATTTGTATACCGGTATAATAAACCCAATTTGTTTTACTATATGTGAAGCATTTTTAATTAAGAGATCTCTTTCTTTTAATGATTCATAAACTAAGGAAAAATGTAATTTTTCTAAATATCTTATCCCCCCATGAATCAATTTTGTGCTTCTTGATGAAGTTCCTTTACAAAAATCATGTTTTTCAAAAAGAGCTACTGAAAATCCTCTAGATGATGCATCTAAAGCACATCCTAAACCTAAAGCGCCTCCCCCAATAATAATAACATCAAATACTTTAGTGTTTTTTAATAAACCTAAATTTCTGTCTCTATTGAATTTTCTTAATTCTTTCATTCCAGTTATCAATAGCAAGTTTATCATTATTATCTTTTGGCATAAATTCACGATCAATTTGCCACATGTTTTTAAGCTCATCAACTGATGACCAAAAACCTGAAGCTAATCCAGATAAAAAAGCAACACCCAAGGCAGTTGTTTCTGTCAATTTAGGTCTTACTACATTAGTTTCTAAAAAGTTTGATTGAATTTGCATTAAAAGATCATTATTACTTGCTCCCCCATCAACTTTTAGTTTATTAAACTTTGTACCTGAATCCTTCTCCATTTCAACAATTATTTCTCTAGAACGTAATGCAATAGCTTCAAGAGCAGCTCTAGCAATATGACCCCTTTCAGTTCCTCTTGTTATACCCATTATTGCACCAGTAGCATTTGGATTCCAGTAAGGGGCTCCAAGTCCTGAAAGAGCTGAAATAAAGGTAACTCCTCCACTGTCTTCAACTGTTTTAGCGAGTGCTTCTATTTCTGATGATTCTTTAATAATATTTAACTGATCTCTTAACCATTGTACTAATGCTCCTCCTATAAAAACACTACCCTCCAAAGCATAAACTGTTTCATCTTTAATTTTCCAAGCAATAGTTGTTAGCATTTTATTATTAGATTTAACCGCTTTATTTCCTGTATTCATCATACAAAAGCAACCTGTTCCATAGGTGTTTTTTACATCACCTGGTTTAATGCACATCTGACCAAATAATGCGGCTTGTTGATCACCTGCAATACCACATATTGGAATTTCAGCATTTAAAATTGATCGATCAATTAATCCCACTTTTTGAGAACTATCCAAAACTTTAGGTAACAAAGTTTTAGGAACATTTAATATTGAAAGTAACTCATTATCCCATTGTAATGAGTGTATATTAAAAAGCAAGGTTCTACTCGCATTTGTATAGTCAGTAACATGGTGTTTTTTATTAGTTAAATTCCATATCAACCATGAATCAATAGTTCCAAACAGCAAATCACCCTTTTCAGCGGATTCTTGAATTTTATTATCCGAATCTAGAATCCATTTAATTTTTGTTCCTGAAAAATATGCATCTAAAACTAATCCTGTTTTATCATAAAATATTTTTTCATAACCATTTTTTTTTAAATCTTCACATATTGATGAGGTTCTTCTATCTTGCCAAACAATGGCATTGTATACTGGATCACCAGTATTCTTATTCCAAATTACTGTAGTTTCTCTTTGATTAGTAATTCCAATTGAATCAATTTCATCAATATTAATTTTTGATTTTTTAACGACATCATGAATTGCTTTTAATTGTGTTTTCCAAATTTCTATAGGGTCATGCTCTACCCAAGATTCTTTTGGAAATATTTGTGTGAATTCAAACTGTGAGATACAAACTTGATTTCCTTTTTTATCAAAAATAATTGCTCTGGAACTTGTCGTGCCAGCATCGATGGCTAATACATATTTTTTCATAATTCTATTTTATTCTACTATTACTTCATCAGCAAAAATCCATGATGGATTATCTGCAGCAAAATGCCAATATGGTGCTGCACCATAATTATTAGCTTTCACTCTAACAAATCTTCCTAATTTATTAACTGGTTGAGAAAAAGTTTGAATATCATTTACTTTACTTTTTTTGCTAAGTGGTTTTTTATTAATTATTGGGTTAAATGTAATCCAATCTGTTTTATTAGTTGATATTAAAAATTCAACTTTTGGAGGAAAAAACACAACATGATTAGTAACCTGAAGAAAACTAGTTGAAATATTTTTTATCATTTTTTCTTCACCTAAATCAATAATGGCATCCATATCATTATCAACAAACCCAAGCCAATTAGAATAAAAGCTGCTTCCACCTAAAGCACCATCAGTGAGCACCTGAGGATCTTCATTAGCATATTTTGTAGGTTTAGTCAATAAGGTAACTTCTTTTGACTTAGCAGAATTATCTTTAACTGCTAGTTTTAAAGCCTTTTTATAATAAAATATATATTCATCAACGGTAAAACCCATTTCATTCATTAAAGTGATATTGTTATTTTGAGTCACATTTTTAAACCTTTTTATTCTATTTAGAACTATCTCAGGAATTACTTTTATACCATTATCAGAAACTGTTAATGGAAATTTTTCTGAAAAATTTTTCCTATGAGCTTCCAAAGAAGCATAATCAATAGATAACCTAGCTTTTTTAACTCTATTGGAATATTTTTTATCTTCTTTTACTTCATTATATGCTTGATCGAATAAGCTATTATAGTAAACTAGTTTTTCAGGTCTTAAAAAAGATTCAAACCCTTGAGATGGATCACCATATAAAAAAAGGAAAAAATTTGTATTCTTACTTATTTCTTTTGAAATATCATTTACATATTTTTTTATATACTTGGAAGCCTTGCCATAATAATTATCACAAAAATCATCTAGTAATTCATTAAAAGATAAGTCTGGATTCCATAATAATTTTGCCATTATATAACTTCTTAGCTCAAATAGTTCACTTGGATTATTACTGTGCTGTTGAAAAATCCATTTTGCATTGTTTTCAACAAATAAGTTGATATTTGGTTTAATTGTGTTCCAGTTTGGGAAAGGAGCTAAAAAATTTGTAAACTGAGTAGTATAATCCCATATGCGTATATTATTAGTTAATTTTGACCAACCTTTTAAATCTTCATAGAAATCTACACATCCTTCTGAAATAGGTATTCTCCTATTACATTCTATGGAACAAAGCGTTATTAATACATTATCTTTTGGAATAATTGTAGTTGGTTTACGAGTATATTGGTAAGCAAGAGTAGAAATTGTCTTATCCCTAAAATTATCTGCAATCTTATTTACAAATGATATCATACTTGCTGCTGGGCCACCAAACTCATTATGAAGCTTCTCACATTTATCACACGTACAATAGGATGTGTTATCGTCTTGGCTTACAGAAACAACATCATAACCTGGATATTTTTCAAAAAGCTCTGAAACTTTATCTACAACTATTTTATAAACCTCATCATTTGTTAGGCAAAGTTGAGTTGGTAACCTCTTGCCATTTCTTAAAGCGTAATATTCAGGGTTAGATTCATAGTAAATTTCTTCAGGAACAAATCTATGAAAGGTATGAACCCTAGCTTCTGGTATATAATTTGGAAAGGCGCTTGTAGTTACTTTTGATTTTTCAGCAAAAATTGGGTCATTATAAAAAAGTCTAGAATGAACTGTTCTAGTTTTAACAGGTGGTTTATGTAAAAAATTGAAAGATTTCGGAATTTTTAATGAATTTATTTGCTTGTAAAAAGTAGAATTGCTAGATAACCATCTTACTTTTAAATATTTTTCAATAAACTCATAAGTTGCGAAAAATAAAAATTCTTTGCTATTAGCAGAAATATTAACCAATGAATCTTTAAATGCAATTGAGATAAAATCATCTTTAGAATCAGAATCTATAGATAAAATTATAGATTTATTATTTGAAATCTGATTAAATACATTAAGTTTTAAACCAATTGTTTTACTCAGATAAACATTTAGAGAATCAGCAATATCAAAATTATTTTCATCAGAAATTATCGAGTACTTCGACAATTCCGCTTTACTAATAATTATTTCATCATTAGAACAGGAAAATGTAAAAAAAATAAATAAAAAAAATAGTTTTCTCATAACAAATTATAAGATAAGAAAACAATTTAAATATTGAATCTAGTTGTTATTAGAATGTTATTTTTTTTGAGAAGATTTTATTATTACGCTTAACTTTAACTATAACCTTATCCCCCTTTTTAATTTTTGATAAACCCTTCATGTATGTCATCATATCATTAATATCAGTATTTCCTAATTTAATTACTATATCACCTTTTTCAAAACCCGCTTTTTCAGCAGGCTTTCCACTGGAAACTCCATCAATTCTCATACCTTTTCCTTGAAATAAATAATCTGGGATAACACCTAGTGTAACCTTGAATCTTGGAACATCTTGACTTTCATTTTTTGTTTTTTTAAAAGACAGCTTTCCGTTATCATCTAAATCAGAAATAATTGAGTATATATAGTTTGATATTAATTCCATCCCAAAATAATTTATCAAATTACTGTCATCACTAGGTTTGTGATAATCTGAATGTTGGCCAGTAAAAAAATGTAGCACTGGGATATCTTGTAAATAAAAAGAAGTGTGATCAGATGGACCTACACCAGATTCATTTTCAATTATTTTAAAATCTTCATTGTTTGATTTTATAGTTTGTTTAAATATTGGAGAAGTCCCTAATCCATAAATTGCTAAAGATCTTTCATTATTTAATCTTCCAACCATATCCATATTTATCATATAATTAACAGTCTTAATATCAATTGTAGGATTTTTTACAAAATAATTAGATCCCAATAAACCTAATTCTTCTCCTGAAAAAGCAATAAATAAATAATTGTTGTTAACCTTGTTGTTGTCTCTAAGTTTAGAAGCTAGATCTAACATTAATGCAACCCCACTTGCATTATCATCAGCACCATTATGTATTTTTATTTCTGGATCTCTATATAATGAACCTTCTCCCCCATATCCTAAATGATCATAATGAGCACCTATTACAACAGTAGATGATGCATTATTATCCATAAATGCCAATACATTATTTCCTATAATACCTGAATCAATTATAGAATCATTAAATTTAATTTCTTCATGAGGATTTGACTTCGGTTTAAAAGAAAAGCTTTGTAAGAATTCATTATTTCCTTTTTCTATAAAATTAAGATCAGAGAATCTTTGTGAAATATAATCTGCTGCTTTTCTTTCACCTTCTGATCCAGTTCCTCTTCCCTCTAAAGCATCTGATGACAAAAATTCAACATCTACTTTTAAATTGTTTTGATATTTATAAGGTATATTACAGGAATATGCAATAATTAACAATAAGATAATATAAGTCAATGGATTTCTCATTATTTGTATTTATTTTTGCCGCAAATTACAAATTTTAATTATGAAATATTTATTTATAACCTTGATTTTATTTGGTCTATTTTCCTGTAAAGAAAATTCTAATTCCTTAATCTATGAAGATGAGGTAAATTTTAAGTCTATTAGACAAGTAACTTTTGGAGGAGATAATGCAGAAGCATATTGGAGTAATGATGATAAACAACTTATTTTTCAATCTAATAATAATAATTGGAATCTGGAATGTGATCAAATGTTTTTAATGAATTCTTCTGATACTTTTGATAAAACTGTTCCAAAAATGGTTAGTACAGGTCTTGGAAGAACAACATGTTCTTATTTTCTTCCTGACAATAAACATTTTATATATGCATCAACTCATGAAAAAGACAAAAATTGTCCTGAAGTTCCACTAAGAAAAGAAGGAAAATACGTGTGGTCTATTTACGATTCTTTTGATATTTATATTTCTGATTTAGAAGGAAATATAAAAGGAAAATTAACAAATCAAAAGGGTTATGATGCTGAAGCAACAGTTTCTCCAAATGGTGATAAAATTGTATTTACATCTACTAGAAATGGTGATTTAGATTTATATACTATGAATATTGATGGTTCAGATGTTAAGCAAATAACCTTTGAGCTAGGATATGATGGAGGAGCATTTTTTTCGCCAGATGGATCGAAGTTAATTTTCAGATCTTCAAGACCAAAAAATGAAAAAGAAATAAAAGAATATAAAGAATTATTAAGTCAAGGATTAGTACAACCTACAGAAATGGAATTATTTATATGTGATTCAAACGGGGATAATTTACGTCAATTAACTGATTTAGGTAATGCAAATTGGAGCCCTGTTTTTCATCCTTCTGGAAAAAAAGTTCTTTTTTCTTCAAATTTTGAAGCTGAAAGAGGTTTTCCTTTTAATCTTTATATGATAGATTTAGATGGGAAAAACCTAACTAGGATAACACATAGTGAAACTTTTGACGCATTTCCAGTGTTCTCAAATGATGGGAAGAAGTTAGCATTTTCTTCAAATCGAAATAATAATGGTACTAGGGATACAAACCTATTTATAGCCGAGTGGAAAGATTAAATAAAATTTAAATCCTTTTAAAAACTAGCTTATAAGATATTTTTGCAAAGTCTTCAATCTTTTTAAGCATTAATGAAGGAAGTTCTATACTAAAATCTGTAAGAACTATAGGAAAATTACCTTCAATATGTATTGTTTTTCCATCTTTTAAAAATGAGGCATCTATATTCTTAGTTATTTTTATTCCATGAAAATCTAATTCTCCATTTAGAGTAATTTTTTTTTCTGAAATTAAAATTTGATCAGAATAAAATTTTACTTGTGGATGATTGAAAGCGTCTAAAACTCTAAGGGCATTTGAATCTCTATTACTAATTCCACTATCAAAATCAGCAATATTAGCAGCTATTGCAATTCTACCATCATCCTCTTTTAATAGAAAGACACCTTTTACATTATTATTTTTTCCTATCCACTTATGAAGCAGATGTTTTGCCTGATATTCGATGGAAGATTCATCAGAATCTAACATCCATTGAATATTATCTTGAGAAAAACTATCAATTAATGGAATTATTAATATTAAAAATATTAGAATATTCTTTCTCATATTAAAATTTTATAACTAAAACAGCAGTTGCATAACTTGCAAATGCAGTATAAGCTGCAGCTTTGTGGGTGTCTTTATTCCTATCCTTAAAATGGTTTGTAGCTACCATTGCTGAAAAATGGATGGTTGCTAATATTTTGTGAGCTTTAATTGAATTAAAGCCTTTAACTTTTTTATTAATTAAAGGAGGGGGTGCAAATAATGAAAGTCCTGCTCCAGTGAAATATCCAATATTAACAATATTACCCATTGTTTTATGAGTATTACGTAAACTCTCATCACCATTATAAAGTTTACCTCCAATGATTCCTTGCGCAACCATAGAAGCTAAAGTAATATATCCAATTACTTGATGAGCATTAAGCATATTTTTTCTAATCCTAAGTTCTTTTTCTCTATTCTCAATATTAAGATCCGAAATTCCTGTTTTTCTAAATAAACCATTTTTTCCCCAAAGTAAACTTTGAGTAAAAACCATTCTTTCAGGAAGCAATTCTATTTGATTTTGTTCTTCAGAAATCAGACTAAAAAGATCTTCTTTTTCTTGAGAATAATTTATTGCAATCGAAAAGACAATAAAAATTAATAAAATCTTTTTCACTAATTATTTTACGGTTACTTCTGGTAAAGGTTCTAGGTATCCTAAAGATACAAGAAAATCATCTACTTTATTCATGGTATCTACAAATGGACCATTTGAATCTCTTCCAAAGTTAAAAAAACCATGTTCCTTGTTTTTGTATGCATATAAAATGCATGAATTTCCAAATTCAATCATTCTTTTAGTAAAAAGATCAGCTGATAAAAATGGAACTGTTTTATCTGATGTACCATGAAAAATAATAGTTGGAACTACACCTTTTTTAACATTATGATATGGTGAAACACTATAATAATCTTTTGTTCCTATTCTTTTTTGGGCTTGTTCATTGTTAATCCATGGTTCAGATTTTGTATTTAAACCTGGATTAAAAAGAATTAAAGCATTTGGTTTTGAATCATAAGGACTATTTATTTCGCTTTGATCATCATAATCGTTAAGTAAAGCTGTTGAAGCAGCTAAATGTCCACCTGCAGATCCTCCGCTTGCAATAATTTTATTTTTATCAATACCTAAATTATCAGAATTTTCTTTTATCCATCTAATTGAAGACTTACCATCAGAAATAGAATTAATAACGTTTACATTATGTCTACTTGAAACTCTATAATCGACTATAATAGCTACCATTCCTCTAGCACTCAAATATTTAGCGTGCTCAACAAATTGATCTGGAGTTCCTGCTCTATATCCGCCACCAAAAAAGAAAACTATTGCAGGTTTCTTATTAGAAATCTTATGTCCTTTTGGATTAAAAACCCAAATTTTTAAATCAGTATCTTCTGTATTTTTATAAATATGTTCAACTGCATCACTAACTTTTTTAGGGGGATAATTATTTTGATTATAAGATTTTAAAGAAATAAGAAGAAGTACAAATAATAAAAAATTTTTCATGTAAATTAAATTGACCAAGCTCTTCCTCCAGTTGTTTCTTCTAAATCAACACAACCTTCTTGCTCACCTGGAATAGGTCTATAAACTAATACATTTTCACCTATATATTCTGATCCCTTAAAAGCTGTAATGGTTAATTGTCTAATAGTAGTTATAAAATTATATGAAAGCATTTCATCAGAAACAGTCTTATCTGACTCATTAAACTCATTTGAAAATTTTCTGTAGGCTTTACTCCATTCTCTGTGTGAATTTATATTAGTTTTTAAAAAATATATTAAGCTTGTTTCCAAATCGTTTCTATCCAAATTACTAAAGGCAGTTTTTTTAGATCTTATTAAACAATCCTTCAAAAAAGAATCTAGAGATTTTTTTAATAATATTTGACCTCTTTTTTTAGATACATTATATATATACAGATCAATGAATTTTATAAGGTTTAAATCTTTTGAGCCAGGAATTTCTTTATCAGAAGGAATTATCAAGTCTGTTAATTCAGATATAATATTTACTTGACCTGAATTAAAAAAAACAGGATTCCAGTCTAAATCATTTTTACAGCTTTGTAATAAGCTCAACACTGCTGGTGACAATGTTATAGAACCTAGACTTAATCCTAATTTTTTAATTGCTTTTCTTCTATTCATTTTAAATATTATTTTTATTTAGTTCGGATACAGCATGTTTAACCGCTCTTGCTGTCAGTGCCATGTAAGTTAATGAAGGATTCACATTTCCAGATGAAGTCATAGCAGAACCATCAGTAACAAATACATTTTTAACAGAATGAATTTGATTATATTTATTTAAAACAGATGTTTTTGGATCACGCCCCATTCGTGCTGTTCCCATTTCATGAATTCCTAATCCTAAAGAATATTTTTCATCTTTCCCTACTACATTTTTAAAACCAGCTTTTTCTAACATTTCAACAGCCTGATTTATCATGTCTTTTCTCATTTTTAATTCATTTTCTCTAATCTTAGCATCAAATGTCACAGTTGGTAATCCCCATTTATCTTTTTTCTCATAATTCAAATACATTCTATTACCATGATATGGTAAAATTTCTCCAAAACCACCTAGGCCCATTTTCCAATCTCCAGGAGATAAAATCGCTTCTTTTAAATCTTTTCCATAAGAAAGTTCTGCAATAGATTGAGTCCAATCTGTTCTACTAGCACCTCCTTGATAACCATATCCTCTAATAAAATCATTTTGATTAGTATTTCCTCCTATATTTCTAAACTTAGGAATATAAACTCCAGTAGGTCTTCTACCTGTATAATATTTATCCTTAAATCCATCAAAATTTCCACTAGCACCAGCTTTAAAATGATGATCCATTAAATTATGACCTAATTCTCCAGAATCATTTCCCATTCCATTTGGAAATCTATTAGATTTTGATTGCATTAAAATAGAAGTTGAGCCTACAGTAGAAGCACAAACAAAAATAATTTTAGCCCTATATTCATAAGTCTGTTTAGTTTCTGAATCAATTATTTTAACTCCAGTGGCTCTTTTCTTATTTTCATCATACATAATCTCGTAAACAACTGAATTAGGTCTTAAAGTCATATTTCCTGAATCTTCAGCTGCAGGAAGTGTAGATGAATTACTACTAAAATAAGCTCCAAATGGACAACCTCTTCTACAAAGGCTTCTATATTGACATGTTACTCTTCCTCTACCAGGTTTAGTTCCTTCTGTAATATTGGCAACTCTACCTAAAGTTAAAACTCTATCATTATATTTTTTGGATAGTGTATCTTTTAAAACTTCCTCAACACAATTCATTTCCATAGGTTTTAATAATATACCGCTAGGATACTGTGGAAGACCTAAGTTTTCTCCACTTACTCCAATATAATCTTCTACATAGTCATACCATGGTGCTAAATCATTATATCTTATTGGCCAGTCAACAGCAATACCTTCTTTTATATTTCCTTCAAAATCAAATTGTGTTAATCGGTGACTTTGTCTTCCCCAAAGTAAAGATCTTCCACCAACATGATATCCTCTAATCCAGTCGAAAGGTTTGTCCTCATTATATGGATGTTTTATGTCATCAACAAATAAATGTTTTGTTGATTCTGTATTCACATATCCTGTCCTACTTTGTTTAGGCTGCTGTTTCCTAATTTCATTAGTTATTTTATCTCCATAGGGAAAATCCCATTTATCCATGTTTGCAGTTGTATAATCTGAGGGATGATTTATCATTCTACCTCTTTCTAAGACAAGAGTTTTTAAACCATTTTCACATAATTCTTTGGCTGCCCATCCGCCACTAACACCAGTTCCTATTACAATGGCATCAAAATCACTATTCATAATATAAAATAATGTAGTTTATAAAGATTCACCATACGACCAACCTTCTCTAACAGGTTCTTTTATATATTCATTCACATCTGGTCTATTTGTAATTTGCATGTTTTCAGAGTCATATTTTAAATCAGCATTAAATCTTTGCGCTAAACATCCTAATAATGCCATTTCAGTAAGACTTGCTCCATAATCAAAATTTGAAAGAGGTAATATACCATTTTTAATGGCGTGAACCCATTCTTGAACTGGGGTTTCATCAACAATTCTTGGAATAGTTTTTTCAGGAGCATTTTTCAAAAATTCTTCCCATTCTAATTCAGACATTAATAATTTTGGATTATTGGGTCTCCCTCCGGTAATTAAAGTATTTTTATCGCCGACCATTACCATTCCATGTCTTTGATAATCCTTCATTTTATCAACACCTAAATCTTTTAAAATGTCAGGTTTAAGACCGCCTTCATACCATTTTAATGTCACTGGTGGTTTATTTTTTTTCTTATTAAAGTTGAAAGTAACTTCAGATTGCTCAGAAACAAAATTATGTTTAGTCATAGGATTCGGAATTTTAACCCCAATGAAATTAGGCATGCCTAAATTCAAAGCCCAAAATGGGCCATCCAAAGTATGACAAGCCCAATCTCCTAACTGACCATTTCCGAAATCATAAAAACCTCTCCAAGATTTAGGCGCATATGCATTATTAAAATCTCTGTATTTTGCTGGACCTAACCATAAATCCCAATCTAAATATTCGGGGATTGGATCAGTTGGAGGAGGGAAACTTTCAGGCTTAGTCCAATAATGACCTGGTCTAAAATCAAATGTCCCAATCCAAGCATGAACTTCTTTAACCTCCCCTAAAACTCCTGCATCATACCATTCTTTAATTAATCTAATACCATTAGTTGTATGACCTTGATTACCCATTTGAGAAACAATACCATAGTATTTAGCAGCTTTTTTCATTGTTCTTAGTTGCCATACATTATGTGCAAGCGGTTTTTCTACATAAACATGTTTTCCTAGCTCCATAGCAGCCATAGTAGCCGCAAAGTGTGTGTGATCTGGTGTACTAATAATAACTGCATCTATTTCTTTATGCATTTTATCAAACATTACTCTAAAATCTTTAAATTTTCTTGCTTTTGGATACATTTTGTAACCTTCTGCAGCTCTATTCTCATCAACATCACACATTGCAACTATATTTTCATTTTCAACTTTACTCCAATTGGCTCTCCCTCTTCCACCAACTCCAATTACTGCTACATTTAATTTACTATTTGGTGAGCATGAATAAAGACCGGGAAGAATTAATAATCCTGTGGATAATGCAGATGTTGATTTTAAAAATGATCTTCTAGAATTATTTTTCATAATTTATTTTTTTACTATAGGTAAAGTTATTAATGATGGATATTTTTTTGAGTGATAAATTTTATTATTTGCTACAACAGAAATTGATTCATCATAATTATTACCACCTGTATTTAAGTTTCTAGCAAACCTTGGAAAGTTACTGCTAGAAACTTCTATTCTAATTTGATGACCCTTTTTAAAGTAATAACTTGTTGACATTGGAGTTAAATCTACCTTGTATACTGAGTTTTTTTCCATCATTACTTCTTTATCGTATCCTTCGCGATATCTGACTCTTTGTATTGTTTCATCAATATTGAAAGCTCGACCATCAGGATAGACATCTATAAATTTTATAGTAATATCTGTATCCTTAACATCTGAAGATAAATAAATCGTTGAGTTAATAAAACCTGTTACTTCAAAACCATTTTTAAGATTGTCCGTTGAATATACTAGAACATCTTCTCTCAATTCAATTTCTTGTTGATCAAAAGATCCTCCCTTTAATGCATTTCCCATACAACAAACTCCTCCTCCAACTGACTGAACTGGATTCATAGGGTCGTATAATAATGAATCTGTATTATTTTTTACTTTTCTTTTTAGAGTGGTTAATTTTCCATCTCCATTTAAAGTATTAGCATTCCCATTACTAGTAAGATAAAAATTAGTCATTTCAATATTTTCAGGTGGCCATTGGTCAGAATTTTGCCATTTATTAGAACCCATTGTGTAGTATTGAACTCTTGGTGTTTCTTCTTTAAAATCATTATCAATATCCTTTAACATTAGATCAAAAAATGAATAAACCTGTTGATCATAATTAAGTCTAGCATCCCCAACACTTAGTTCACCTACAATTGTGTTTTCAGTAGCTCTTTTAAAACCACAATGTAATGTAGGGGCAATTATTAAATATTGATTATCTCTTATTTTTAGATCTTTAGCATTATTTCTAACATGATTAAATAAAGCAATATTTGGACTAGTAGCAATATCATACCAAGAAACAAACCAAAAACTAGGAACTCCAAACTCCATATCATCATGATAGAGTCCTCCAGTATACCAATCCGGATCGTTTGGTTTTCTTCTTATCAATTTATCATAAATTTCTTTCTTTCCATTAACATTTTTAAGCAAATCTTGTATTGGTAAATGATTAAATGCCTCTGACCAATCTACTTTAGGATTTTCTGGTGCTAAATCATAAAACCTAGAGATTCTTAATAAGTCTTCTTGAGTTGCTCCAGTAGGAATTCTTGGTTTAAATTTATCATGCTCAACTCCATAAAGCCATGATGGAAATAAAAGTTGTTCTACTCCTCCTCTATACCAATTACCCTGTTCAAAATACTCACCAACTCTTCCTACTCCTGCTCCAAAACCTTGTGGAACCATAGCAGCATGAGAAGGATGATCTAAAGCTGCAACAGCCATTTGCCACTCAGCTGTTGAAGAACATCCTATTGTTCCAATTCTTCCATTAGACCATTGTTGAGCACTCATCCAACTAAAAGCATCATATCCATCTGTTAATGGTACTCCTAAAATATCCCATTCACCTTCTGAAAAAAATCTTCCCCTTTCATTTTGCACAACATAGGCATAACCTCTTCTTACAGCTTCATAAGCTGCATAATAAACTCTCTGATTTTCTTCACCATCACGCCATGAGTTAAAATTATAAGGTGTTCTTGAAAAAATTATTGGAACTTTATCTTTTGTTCTAGGCCGATATATATCTGTAGCTAATCGAACTCCATCTCTCATCGGCATCATTACTTTTTGATCAATAAAAGCAATTTCATTGAGTTTGGAATATATTTCTTCCTGTGATTGAGATGTATAGGAAAAAATAAGTAAAAAAATTAAAACGGAAATATTGTGTATTTTCTTCATATATTAAATATAATAAAATCCTAAACAGGAATGATTATCAATCCTTTTTAATAATTTCTAAACCAAACTTAATTGTCCTTATTTTTTTAATTTATTTCTATATGTGATTGAAATTAGTATAGTACATATGAAGTATAAAAACATTAATATATAAAAGAAAAAATAATTCTCTATTAAAAATTCATTGGAAGGATGAACAAGAAAAAATATACATGCTAGACCTCTGAAAATTTCAAATTTTGATGTCCATGCATATAAATCTAAAAATGAAGTAAAACCAAAAATAGAAGCGAAAATTATAAAGCCAAATGAAATTTGAAAATTTGATGATAAATAAGAAAAGTTATATAAAAAGAAAAATACTAAAAAGTTAATGGCAATAAAATGAAAAACTGAAATCCATTTAAATTTAGTTGAATAATCGTGGCTGTACTTAACTCTATTATTTAAATCAGTTATAATAGGTCTTGGAAATTTTTCAATGACATCACTTGGTCTCCAGCCTGTAGGCATGAACCATAATCTCAACTTATCTTTAATACTTCTTGTGTTATATGCATCTTGAATTAAATGATAAGCATGCTGAAAATTAATCAGAACAGGATTCCAGGTATTAACTGGTTTTAAGACGCCATAAACTGGCGCTTCTTCATCTAATTCTTCTTGAAAAGTTCCAAAGATTCTGTCCCAAATACAAAAGATAGCTGATAAGTTTTTATCAATATAAATTGGATTTATGGCATGATGAACTCTATGTTGTGAAGGAGTCACAATTATATATTCTAAAAACCCTAACTTTCCTATATGCTGTGTATGATACCAAAATTGAGCAAATAAATGTAATGGAGCTAGTACATTAATAATATTTGGAGGAATTCCAAAAATGGCAGCTGGAATTAAAAATAAAGCTCCAAATCCAATCCATGCAGAAATACTTTGCCTTAAAGCACAAGCCATATTAAATTCTTCACTACTATGATGAATCACATGTCTGTTCCAAAAAATATTTACTTTATGATTAAGCCTATGGTTCCAATAACTAGCAAAATCAACACATATAAAAGCTACTAAGTATAACGTAAAACTTGATTCCAAATGAATAATAGCTATGGAATCAAGAATATATGGATAGGAAACAATAATTAATACTAAACCTAAAGAATCTTTAAGGATATTTGTCATTCCTGAACTTAGACTTGAAATTGTATCCATAAATGAATAGGTTTGTTTATTAGTAAAATGACCATATAAAATTTCAATTGTCATTAAAACCATAAATCCAGGAATCACCCATAATAAAATCGCAGCATAAGTCTCCATATAATATATCTAATAAATACCTTAGAAATCTTTAAATTTAAACATATTTTTTTAAATTTGCAGCGCAAAAAAGGTCGCGTAGCTCAGCTGGATAGAGCATCTGCCTTCTAAGCAGACGGTC
>ERZ1047985.1105-NODE-1105-length-18969-cov-9.929840_pt1 | contig 18969 bp, 23 predicted proteins | sample MGYA00383097_ERZ1047985 | MGnify/ENA primary metagenome ERZ1047985 (study PRJEB29581, sample SAMEA5548367) | metagenome | biome: marine; feature: coastal; material: water | depth 50 m | study: Short-term variability in the microbial, nano- and picoplankton...
CTTCCCAAACTTTATCAATCTCTCTCTTTGGAAGATAAGTCTTTACAAGTTGGGTTAGGCTAGAATTGTCTTGGTCAACAGGAAGCAAAAAGGATTGATTGCTTTTCTTTAAATCGGCTTGGCTGGTGTGAGCGGTGTTAGCCAATAGATTACTCTCCTTTAAAACAAATTTCTCTTATTACCCTGGATTCTGAATTAGAATGTCTTCTCCAATTAAACCTGCTGCAATTTCCTTAAGCGCTATTACTGAAGATTTATCTCTTGAACCTTCCATATCAATTAAAGGCTCAGCGCCGTTCACAAGCTGTCTTGATCTAAGAGCTGCTACAAGTGTTAATTGAAATCTGTTGGGTATTTTTTCTAAACAATCGTCTACAGTAATTCTTGCCATTATTTTGTTACTCCAAATATTTTATTTTATTGAGTCAATTAAACTCTGAAAGATTCTTTTTTGCTTCGAAGTTTCTAAATTTATTGATTCGGGAGAATCATTAAACACAGATTTTAAATCACACAAGGCCTGATCAAACTTCTCGTTAATTATAACATAATCAAACTTTTCGAGATGGCTGATTTCTTCTTCTGCCGCAAGCAATCGTCCCTTTATTTCAGCCTCTGAATTTTGACCTCTTCCCTCTAGCCTTTTTTTTAGATCATCTATCGTAGGTGGGATAATAAATAGACTAATTGCATCCGCGAAAACTTTCTTAACATTTATAGCCCCTTGATAATCAATCTCTAAAATAATATCTTTGCCCGCCTTTATGCTCTCTTCAACTGGAGTCATTGCCGTTCCATATTTTGCACCATGGCATTCCGCATTTTCTAAAAACTCCCCACTTTTCTTTAAATTATCAAAAGTGTCGTTATCTACAAAATAATAATCGACACCCTCTTTTTCACCTTGTCTAGGTTTTCTAGTTGTATGTGAGGTAGATATTTTAAATTGCGGACATAATTCAACTAATGCCTTAATAAGAGAAGTTTTGCCTGCCCCCGATGGTGCAGTTACAATAAACAACCTACCTTTATGATTTTTTTCTGTCATATTTGAGTTATGTTATTCAATATTTTGTATTTGTTCTCTTATTTGTTCAATTAAAACCTTTAATTCGACTGCAGATTGTGAAATCTCAACTGCAGTAGCTTTTGAGCCTAACGTATTAGCCTCACGATTAAATTCTTGCATTAGAAAATCTATTTTTTTTCCAACAGGTTCGGATAAACTTACTAATCTCTTTAGCTCATGTGAATGAGAATTTAACCTATCAAGCTCCTCTTCAATATCACTTTTTTGCATAAAAATTACTAGTTCTTGTTTTATTTTATCTTGGTCAATATTAATTAAAGCTTCTTTAAATTTTTTGATAATTTTACTTTGATGAATATCAATATACTTTGGCATCATCTTTCTTATTTTGCCTACCTCTTTTTCTATTTTTAAACCCCTAGAAATAATTAATTGCTTAATTTTTTTGCCCTCACGTTGACGATCATCAATAATTTTTTTAAGCGCATTATCAAAAAGGGGAAACAAAACCTTATCAAGCCCTTTATAGTTTTGTTTGTTATTTTTTTCACTATGAAGTCGAATAATTTCTACAGGACTAATTTGCTTTGGTCTTTTAATTAGTTCTGATATTTTTTCGACAGACTTTATAAGTTTTTTTAAATTCTTAAGGTCATCATTTTTGATTTCAACTACGTCTTCTCTTGCTTTCAAGAAAATTTTACATTCAATTTTTCCCCTTGAAAGTGTTTTAGCTATATTTTTTCTGATGAGGGGCTCATAAATTCGAAGCTCATCACTTAATTTAATTTGTAAGTCAAAAAATCTACTATTTAAAGTTTTAATTTCTAAAACCAATCGGCCATAACTTGTTTCTTTTGATGCTGAGTGATAGCTTGTCATGCTCGAAATCATCTATATTCCTAAGTTAATTGTGTTACTTTTTGATAGTTTAACAATCTATTTTTAACTAAGGTAAGAAACATTTAAATTCTCAAACGCTTATTTAACTTACTTTAGATTATAATCACCATTCAAAATAACTAAGAGTATTTTATGAGATCAACGGAAAGAGCAAATAATGAAATTAGAGAAATTGAAATTCTAAGAAACTATACAAAACATGCGGAAGGATCTGTATTGATAAAGTGTGGAGATACACATGTCATTTGTAACGCAAGTGTTGAGGAAAAAGTACCGTCTTTTTTAAAAGGAAAAGGTCAGGGTTGGGTGACAGCTGAATATGGAATGCTTCCAAGGTCAACATCCACGCGTATGTCAAGGGAATCTGCAAGAGGAAAGCAGTCAGGAAGAACTCAAGAAATACAAAGATTAATCGGTCGAAGTCTCAGAGCAATTATAGATTTAAAGACTTTAGGAGAAAGGACCATTCATATAGATTGTGATGTAATTCAAGCTGATGGCGGAACAAGGACAGCGAGCATTACAGGAGCTTATGTTGCGCTTTGTGATGCCATTAATCCCCTTATTAAAAGAAAAATTTTAAAAACTTCACCTATAAAAGATGCAGTAGCAGCAATTTCATTAGGAATAAAAGATGGCGAGGTCTTAATCGATCTTGATTATGCTGAAGATTCAAACTGTGATACTGATATGAATATTGTTATGACTGAACAAGGTAAATTTGTTGAAATTCAAGGAACCGCTGAAGGAGAGCCTTTTACAAAAGATGAAATGAATAATATCATTCAATTTGCAGAGCAAGGGATTGCCGAATTAATTCAAATTCAAAAAAATGTTCTCAAATAATACATAATGCAGAAAATTATTTTATCGACAAATAATGAAAAAAAATTATCTGAAATTGAGACATTGCTTCATGACTTACCAATTCAAACTATCGCGCAATCCAAACTCAATATTGGTCAAGCAGAAGAACCATTTGGAACCTTCATAGAAAATGCGCTAACCAAAGCAAGGTTTGCTTCAAAAGCATCGAATCTACCGGCTATAGCTGATGATTCTGGATTATGTGTAGACGTATTAAATGGAAAGCCTGGCATTTTATCAGCCAGATTTTCAGGGGAGGGGGGAAACGATAAAAAGAATAATATTAAGCTACTTGAACTTTTAAAAAATGAAAAAAACAGAAGGGCTCATTATTATTGCGCAATAGTTTTTATTACCTCATGTGATGACCCTCAACCAATTATCGCAGAAGGAATATGGCAGGGTGAAATTTTATCTTCTCCAAGAGGTAAAAATGGTTTTGGTTATGATCCTATATTTATGGATTTCAAAACAGATCTTTCTGCAGCCGAACTAGACTTTAATTTAAAAAATAAAATCAGCCATCGTGGCCAAGCTTTGCAAAAGTTAAAACATAAACTTAGAATGCTTTATGACAAATAAAAATCAAAAATGGCCCACATGGCTAAGAGAGGACAAATCAGTTGTATCCTGCACTGAAAAAGTTAAGGTAATGAACGAAAACTTTGATGAACTTAAACAAATTGCTCAGGACGCTTTTGATGATGGAATACTAATGGAAGTATCTGACGAGCAAATAAAAAAAGCTCTTCATGCCTTAATTGAATGTCTTGAAAGCCCCTTAAAGAAAAAATAATTTTGTCTTTACGTTTTTAATAAAAATGCAATCACCTCCGCTCTCTGTTTATATTCACATTCCTTGGTGTATTCATAAGTGTCCATATTGTGACTTCAATTCTCACGAATTTAAAGATCAGAATCTCAAAAATAATGAGGAGGCATATACAACTGCTTTAATTAAACAAATAGAAAATTTTAGTATTGAGCCAAAAAGACCTATACAATCAGTTTTTTTTGGTGGTGGAACGCCAAGTTTATTTAGCCCTAAAGCTTTTGATCGTCTTATTAAAAAACTAAATTTTAAATTTGGCTTAGATAAAAATTGTGAAATTACAATTGAAGCTAACCCGGGGACGTTTGATAAACAACATTTTTATGGTTACCGGGATATAGGCATCAATAGAATGTCAATAGGTGTTCAAAGCTTTAATCATGAACATTTAAAAAAACTAGAGCGTATTCACAATCCTCAAGAAGCATTTGATGCTTCCAATCTTGCAGTTAAAATTTTTGATAAAGTAAATATTGATTTAATGTTTGCTCTACCTGGCCAAAGTCTTAACGATGTTAAATATGACATTACCAAAGCGCTTGAAGTCGGTACTTCTCATATTTCATACTATCATCTGACCATTGAGCCAAATACCTTTTTCTACAAATTTCCTCCTAAGTTACCCGACGGAGAAAAAAGTGCTGAAATGTTTGATTTGATCACTAATAAACTGAATACTGCAAATTTTGAACATTATGAAACTTCAGCATATGCAAAAAAAAATACCCAATGTTCACACAACTTAAATTATTGGAATTTTGGTGATTATTTAGGTATTGGTGCAGGAGCCCATAGCAAATTATCACATGAGGGGAAAATTTTCCGTCAAAGTTGTTTTAAAAATCCACGCAATTATATTAAAAATGCAAATAGTCATAATTTTTATGATGATGAAAAATTATTATCATCAAATGATTTAATATTTGAATTTATGATGAATGCCTTAAGGTTAAACAATGGTTTTAGTCAGCCTCTGTTTGAACAACGAACAAATTTGCCTATTAGCATCATTGATAAAGAACTAGGCTTAGCAAAAGATAAAAAACTGATAATTCAAAAAAATGGTAGGATTAAACCAACAGTTTTAGGGCAAAATTTTTTAAATGAGCTTTTACAAATTTTTTTAAGGGATTAAAGACTTATGATGTTAAATAAAATTATTGATGATTATGTCGTATCTGACCAAATAGAAGAAAATGATATAAAAAAAATAAAAGAAGCAGGTTTTAAAACAATTTTATGTAATCGCCCTGATGGAGAAGAATTAAATCAAATAACGGTTAAAAGTATTCAAGACGAAGCAACGAACAATGGTATTAATTTTATTCATCAACCCGTTATTGGTGGTCAATTAACAAAAAAAGATATTGAAGACTTCACACATCATTTTAACAGCGCTGAGAAACCAATTTTTGCTTATTGCCGAACAGGAACTAGATGTTCTATGTTATGGGCATTATCAGAATCTGAGGTGAGATCAAAAGATGAAATACTAAAACTTACATCTGATGCGGGGTATAATCTTACTAATTTATTTAGATAGTTTTAATTTAGATTTCTTTATTGAGGATCTAACTGCACTAAACCCAGTAGCGCCAAAATGCTTTCTTGACTGAATTGATCCCTTTAACGATAAAAATTTGAAGACATCCTGATCTATCAATTGATGGAATTTTTTAAGCTCAGATAGATCCATTTCTGATAAATCATAACCTTGATCAATTGCATATTTCACAGCTTTAGCCACCACGCCATGAGACTCCCTAAAAGGTAAACCTTTTTTTACCAAATAATCCGCTAAATCCGTTGCCGTCGCATAACCCTTCAAGGCTGCATTTTCCATATTTTCAGGAAATACCTTAATTTTAGAAATCATCTCCCCATAAATTTTTAATGTATCTAAAACAGTATCTACAACGTCAAAAATAGGTTCCTTATCCTCTTGATTATCTTTATTATAAGCAAGCGACTGACCTTTCATTAATGTGAGTAAGCTGACTAGATGCCCATTGACCCTTCCTGTTTTACCTCTAACTAATTCGGGGACATCAGGATTTTTTTTCTGGGGCATTATGCTTGATCCCGTACAAAAACTATCTGAAATCTCAATAAAATTAAAAAATGGGCTCGACCACATCACTAATTCTTCTGACCATCTTGAAAGATGGGTCATTAAGAGTGATGCGTTTGCATTAAATTCGATCAAAAAATCTCTATCTGATACTGCATCGATTGAATTTTCCATGACTCCTTCAAAATCCAATAATTTAGCTACAAACCTTCTATCAATTGGATAAGAGGTACCAGCGAGTGCCGCTGCACCTAAGGGCAAAGTATTAATTCTTTTTCTAGAATCAATAAATCTTGCCTTATCTCTTTCTAACATTTCAAAGTAAGCAAGCAAATGATGGGCAAAGCTAATTGGTTGAGCTACTTGAAGATGGGTTAAGCCAGGCATAATGGTGGTAACGTGTTTTTCGGCCTTAGCTAAAGTAGCTTGTTGTAATTTTTTGATTAAATTTACTAATTGATCTGTGGCATCTCTGAGGAAAAGCCTCATATCAGTTGTCACTTGATCATTTCTTGATCTGCCTGTATGCAATTTTTTTCCTGCCTCGCCAGCAATATCAGTTAATCTTTTCTCTATATTAAGATGAACATCCTCAAGGTCAATGGACCATTCAAAATTATTTGCAATGACTTCTTTTTTGATTTGATTTAAACCTTTTTTGATAGCACTAAAATCTTTGGATGAAATGATTTTTTGTTTTTTTAACATTTCTGCATGCGCTAGTGAACCTGCAATGTCATATACTGCAAGTCTTTGGTCAAAATTTACTGACGCTGTATATCTTTTAACTATCTCACTAGTAGGCTCTGAAAATCTGTCTGACCAATTTTGTTTACTTTTTTTCATTTCTACAAATTTTTCTATTATTTTCAATGAATTATATATGAAAATCATCAATCATATGATTAATCTAACAATCCTTGCTGTGATAAAATCTCATTGAATATGTTAAAAAAAATAATCATTGCAACTAGAGAAAGCCCCCTTGCTATGTGGCAGGCAGAATTTATTAAGAAATTAATCATTGAGATGCATCCTTCTACAGAAATAATCATAGAAGGTTTTAAAACACAGGGGGATATTTTATTAAATGAATCGCTAGCTAAGATAGGAGGTAAGGGGCTATTTATCAAAGAACTGGAACATGCGTTGCTTGAGAGAAAAGCAGATTTAGCTGTTCATTCTATGAAAGATTTACCTATGGATATCCCTGAAGAGTTTAAATTAATCGCTATCTCAAAACGTGAAGACGCTAGAGATGCTTTTATTTCTAATGAATATGATTCTTTAAAAGATATGCCTAAGGGAGCCATTGTTGGTACATCAAGTTTGAGAAGACAAAGTCAAATTAAATCAAAATATCCTCACTTAGTGATTGAGCCTCTCAGAGGAAACTTACAAACAAGATTAAAAAAATTAGATGAGGGGCAGTATGGCGGAATTATTTTAGCTGCTGCTGGTCTTATCCGCTTAAATTTAAAGAAAAGAATAAGACAATTTATCAGCCCGTCTGAAAGCATACCTGCTGTTGGGCAAGGAGCCCTCGGTATTGAAATCTTATCTGATAATAAAATATTAACAGATTTATTGAGACCTTTGAATGACGAAGATACGGCTCGATGTGTATTAGCAGAAAGGACTGTAAGTCGATCTCTGGCAGGAAGTTGTACAGTTCCATTGGGTGCCTTTGCATCAATTAATAATGATACTTTTTCTATTAAAGGATTTGTAGCAAAGCCGGATGGTTCGGAAATTATTTATGCTGAGAAGAATGGATCAAAATCAGATTTTTATAAACTTGGTGAGGCTTTAAGTGAAACTTTAATTGCTAAAGGTGCAAAAGAAATCCTATCAAATTAATACTAGAATGAATAGATCAAAAAAAATTGCCCTTATTTCTACTAGACCTCATAAAACTAATGTGCAATTATCCGACGAACTTAAAAATTCAGAGATAAGACTTTTAAATTATCCTCTGACTAAAATTTACCCACTTAATAATTACCAGATTTTTGATGCTACTATTGAAAATTTAAAAACGTATCAACATGTTATTTTTATAAGTACAAATGCAGTTCATTTCTTTTTAGAAAGACAAAAAAAACTATCCATACGGGTTCCCAAAAATTTAATATTCGCAAGTATTGGCCCTACGACAAAATTATTATTAGAAAAACATTTATCGGTAGATGTTCATTGCCCAGTTAAAACTTTTGACTCTAAACATCTTCTAAAGGAGAAAATTTTTAGCAATGTGAAAGATCAAAAAATATTAATTGTACGCGGCGTAGATGGTCGTGAAACTCTTAAAAATGATTTAGAAAAAAAGAGTGCTATTGTAAATTATGGTGAATGTTATTTAAGAAAATATGTGGATGTTGATTTAAATAAACTAAAAAATGATTTAACAAATTACCCTCATAAATTCATTCTTTTTTCGAGCACTAATAGCGCTAAGCATTTCCTTGTTCAATTGAGGAACATTGAAACAGATTGGCTTCAAAACATAAAAATAATTGTAAATCATAAAAGAATAAAGGAACAACTCTCCATAATTTTCAAAAATATTTTTGTTTGTGAAAATATTGAGATACAAAAGTTAAAAGAACTTATTTTTTCTGAAAGCTTAGATTAGATAATTTTTTTATTTTTTTTAGGTGCAAATGTAAATGCATCCGCAAAGAATTGATCGTCGGGGAGGCCATTTTTTGTTAAGTCTATAAAAGCATTTTCGACTAATCCCGGTGCACCACAACAGTAGATTTGAATGTCACTCAACTTATTGAAATCTTCTAGAACAGCATGATGAACATATCCATTCCTTGCATCTTTTACTGATCCATCCTCAACGACTGGAATATAAGTTAGGTTTTCTAATTTTTTATTCCAACTATTAACTAAATCCGTCATGTAAAAATCCTCTTCAGATCTCACGCCTCTATATAAATATATTTTTCTTTTATTTTTATTAAAAATCATATCTTCAATGATTGATTTTATAGGCGCAAATCCCGTTCCACCTGCTATAAATACAATTGGCTTTTCACTTTCTCTTAAATAAAACTGACCAATAGGTCCCTCAATCCTATGAATTGATTTTTCTTTCATTTCATTAAATACAAAACTAGTAAATTTTCCTCCTTCAATAAGCCTTAAATGTAATTCAATCATTGATTCATGTGGTGCATTTGCCATCGAAAAAGCTCTGCGACTTCCATCAGCCATTAGAAATTCTATATATTGTCCTGCTTTAAAAATTATTTTTTCGGATGCTGGAAGTTTTAAATACATCTGCATGACGTCATGATTTAATTTAGTTAAACTTTCGACCCTAACAGGCATAACTTTAGGAGAATATTCATCAAATATTTCTGGAACATTGGGTTCAATCACTAAATCTCCTTGAGCCATCGCTCTACAATATAATGTCATTCCCGCTTTTATATCAGAATCTGTTAAAGCCGATGATTGATAATCATTTAAGAAAAATTTACCAGAAATAACTTTTCCTTTACACGAGCCACAAGCACCATCTTGGCAACCATACGGAATCGTAATTCCCGCAGCTATAGCTCCTTCAAGAATTGTTTGGCTTGGTTTAACATCAAACTCCAATTGAGATGACTCTATTTTTATTTTGTAATTCACCATTATTTTTCTTTATCTTCCCTATGAAATTCTCCTTCAATAACATCTTGAGCTTTATCGTCAGATGACTTATGTTTGTGACCTTGTTGTGAACTTAGACCGTTACCACTTTTAAATAAAATTAATACGCCAAATACATCCGTTATTACTCCTGGAAATAAGAATAAAATTCCTGCAAGAAAATTTTTTGCTGACCCCATAATTGCTTCAGCAGGATTACCTCCCTTGGACATCAATCCAGTTAATTTACTTAATGCGTTTGCCTTTTCTTCTTTAATTAATTGGTAGCCTAAAATAGCGATTGAAATTAAATATAATAAAAACCACCATCCATATAGATTAAAGAAATAAATAATCCCTGCTAACTCTAGGCCCGGTAACAGAATTAAAAAAATTATGATTATTTTTCGCATGTTTTTAATTTAATTATTAAAATTCATTGAGTAATTAGTAGTATTTGCGGATAATTATAATCTTGAAATACTATCCTATAAAGATGTTAAGACATATTAATTTAATTTTTATTCTATTTTTTTTCAGTCTCACATCATCTGCGCATGATGATTTTAGTTTTTATGATGAAAAGGAGGCTTTTCTTCCCATTGAAGAAGCATTCCAATTTTCACTTTTACCAGATGAAAATAAATCAATAATTAAAATAGAGGTTAATAATGCCTCCGGCTACTACACCTACAAAAAAAAACTTAAAGTTTCTATAGAGCCTTCGACTAAAATCGAAATAACATATCCTCAAGGTGATATCAAAGAAGATGCATTCTTTGGAAAGCAAGAGGTTTATTTTGGGAAAAAAATTATCTCTATTTTACTCAATGATAAGTCACCAATAGAACGAAAAATTAAAATAAATTTTCAAGGGTGTAGTGAAAAAGGCCTTTGTTATCCACCTTCAACTTATATCATCAATATGGAAGCTCAAGCCAATGTAGATTACTTATCTGAAACAGACACATTTGTTGAAACACTTAACGACAGAAATTTCTTTATTATTTTAATAAGTTTTTTTCTAGCAGGCTTACTGTTATCGTTAACACCTTGCGTTTTACCGATGGTTCCAATTTTATCTAGCATCGTTATATCATCAAATAAGGATCATGCTATGCGCTTTACTTTGAGCTATGTTGCTGGTGTATCTGCAACTTATATCCTTTTTGGAATTGTTGCGTCTATTACGGGTAGTTTTTTATCTTCTAGCTTACAAAATATTTATTTTCTATTGTTCAATGGGTTTTTATTTCTCATTTTTGCTCTAGCCATGTTTGATGTTTTTCATCTCAATATTTCTGAAAATAATTTTCTATCTACCCTGCTTAAGAAAATAAATAAGAAAAGTATCATACATATTTTTTTCTTAGGCTTATTTTCAGCCCTCATATTAAGCCCCTGTGTTGCCCCACCGTTAGCAGCCGCTATTTTATATATTAGCCAAGAAAATGATATTTTAATGGGTAGTCTTTCCTTATTTATCATGAGCATTGGAATGAGTGTTCCTTTATTGCTCATTGGGTTTTCTGCCAATAAGTTTCTCCCAAAACCTGGTATTTGGATGGTAAAAGTTAAAAAATTAATTGGATTTGTATTAATTGGAATGTCAATTTATATCATCCGTCCTATATTGGATGAAGCTGTTTTTTATTTACTTTTAAATACCTTATTAACAATCGCAATATTTTATTATTTATTTTTTACCGAAAATAAAATAGCTATTTTTAAGATAGTTTTAATTATAGGGTTACTACTATCCCTCTTCTTTAATACCTTTCTTGCTAAGAATTATATTGAAAAAGATATAGATTTATTATCTTTAGATGATAAACCTCAGTTTATTAAAATCACTTCAACAGACCAATTAAATAATATAATTGCTTCAAACAAGACAAAACCTATCATGCTAGATTTTTATGCAGATTGGTGTGTAGCTTGTCTTGAGTTTGAGAAATTTACTTTTACTGATAAGGAAGTGAGAGAATTGATGATGCAGTATATTTTACTGAAAGCTGATGTCACAAATAACAACTTAAATGATAAGGAATTAATGAAAAAATTTAACATTTTTGGCCCTCCTGCAATTCTATTTTTTGATAACTCTGGCAATGAAATTAGACAAATTAGGACGATCGGTTTTAAAAATGCAAAAGAATTTAAAAAAATATTACAAATAGGGTCAGATTAATGAAAAAAAATATTAAATTTATATTGCTGCTCGTATTCATTGCCATAGTGGCTGGTTCTTCAGGCTACCTCATGAAAAAAAATAATCTTAAGGACGAATTATTCATTTCTGATACATCTAATATCTCAACAGCAACACTATTTAACACTGATATTATGAATAGCTCTGGTGAGATAGTTTCTTTTTCCAAGTTCGAGGGTCAATGGTTATTAATAAATTTTTGGGCAACATGGTGTGCACCTTGTCGAGAGGAGATACCTGAGTTAAACGAATTTGCTCATAAAAATAAAATCATTCAAACTATTGCAATCGCTATAGACGACTTAGAATCTGTTAATAAGTTTACAAAAAAAATTCCCATTAAATACTTCTCGTTTATTGCTGAGAACGAGGGCGTTCAATTATCTCAATCACTTGGTAATGAAAGGGGCATTTTACCCTTTAGCATCATTGTTAGCCCCGAGAAAAAAATTGAAAAGGTATTTTATGGGCGATTAAAATTAAACCAATTAAATCAAGTATTAAACTCAATAATTTATTAGATTTAACTCTAAATTTACTTAAAATCTATTAAAATATAGACAAAATTACTTAAATTCGGCAAAATAACTTTCTGATAATATTATTTAAAAAGATATATTCATGTCAAAAAAGAAAATAAGCATAATACACGGCCCAAATTTAAATTTACTTGGTGAAAGAGAACCCGAACATTACGGAAACATGACGCTTGAAGATATCAATGCTAAGCTAAAAGAGCGGGCGGGCGAGTTAAATATTGAAATTGACATTTTTCAGAGCAATAGTGAAGCCGAAATAATTGAAAAAATTCAATCATTAACCAGTGATTTTACTATCATAAACCCTGCTGCCTTCACCCATAGTTCAGTGGCTATCCGAGATAGCCTTGTTGCAAAAAAGATAAGATTTATTGAGGTTCATCTCTCGAATGTTTTTGCACGTGAATCTTTTAGAAAAAATTCTTTTTTCTCTGATGTTGCTGTTGGGGTTATAAGTGGCTTAGGGCCAGAAGGGTACATCGCAGCACTCAATTATATAAATCAATCTGAAAAAATTTCGAGGTAAATATAAAATGGACTTAAGAAAGTTAAAAACCTTAATAGATTTAGTTGAAGCATCAGATATCTCTGAACTTGAACTTACCGAAGGTGAAGAAAAAGTAAAAATTAGTCGGCAAAACAATATGGGGGCATCGTTAACACCTACTAACTATGTTCAACAACAGATACACCCACCATTGAATCAGCAACCACAAGCTCAAACTGATACGCCCGAAGATAAGATAGACACAAGTCCAACAGAAAATAAGAATATTATTACCTCTCCAATGGTTGGTACCTTTTATAGGTCCGCCTCTCCTGACTCAGCTCCCTTTATAGATATTGGCTCAACCGTTAAAAAAGGTGAGACTTTATGCATTATTGAAGCTATGAAAATTCTTAATGAAATAGAATCTGACAAAGAAGGTACTATTACGAAAATCTTAATTGAGAACGGTCAGCCTGTTGAGTTTGGGCAACCATTATTTGAAATAAGTTAACAGATAATGTTCGATAAAATTTTAATTGCCAACCGTGGTGAGATTGCTCTTAGAATTCTTAGAGCCTGCAGAGCAATGGGGATTAAAACTGTTACAGTTTATTCCGAGGCTGATGCTGAAGCGAAATATGTAAAGCTTTCTGACGAATCTGTGTGTATTGGCCCAGCACCATCCAACTTAAGCTACCTAAATATTCCAGCAATCATAAGCGCAGCAGAAGTCACTGATGCTCAAGCAATACATCCAGGCTATGGCTTTCTTTCAGAAAATGCGGATTTTGCTGAACGGGTAGAAAAAAGTGGCTTTACATTCATTGGTCCAAGGCCAGAAACAATTAGACTGATGGGTGATAAAGTTAGTGCAAAAGAGGCCATGCATAAAACTGGGGTACCATGCGTTCCTGGCTCTGATGGTGCAATCCCAGAAGATAGTGACGAAATTAAGAAAATTGCAAAAAAAATTGGTTACCCTGTCATTATTAAAGCATCTGGAGGAGGAGGGGGAAGGGGAATGCGCGTTGTACATACCGAAGCTGCACTTCTTAACTCAGTAGTCATGACAAAAAATGAAGCACAAGTAGCTTTTGGTAACCCCGTCGTATATATGGAAAAATTCCTTGAAAAACCGAGACATGTCGAATTTCAAGTATTAGCTGATTCATATAAAAAAGCTATTCATCTTGGGGCCAGAGACTGCTCCCTTCAAAGACGGCATCAAAAAATTATTGAAGAAGCACCCGCACCCGGTATCAACGAAAGACAAATGAATAAAGTAGGTGCTAGGTGCGCATCAGCTTGCGAAAAAATTAATTATCGAGGTGCAGGCACTTTTGAATTTTTGTATGAAAATGATGAGTTTTACTTCATTGAAATGAATACAAGGCTTCAGGTAGAACATACTGTTACTGAGCTTATTACCGATATAGACTTAGTCCAGGAACAAATTAAAATTGCTTTTGGTGAAAAGCTGAGTTTTCGTCAGAAAGATATTAGATACCAAGGCCATGCTATTGAGTGCAGAATTAATGCAGAAGATCCATATAACTTTATACCTTCTCCCGGCACGATTTCTAGGTTTCATCTTCCCGGTGGACCTGGTGTTAGGATTGATACACATGCCTATGGAGGTTATAAGGTCCCATCAAACTATGATTCGATGGTTGGAAAATTAATTACTTATGGGGAGTCTAGAGATCAGGCACTAGCTAGGATGGATATTGCTTTGTCTGAAATTGTTATTGAAGGAATTAAAACAAATGTACCTCTTCATAGAGATCTTATGAATGATCGCAGCTTCATGGATGGTGGCGTCAATATTCATTACCTCGAAAATAAGCTAAAGAATAAATCTTAAAAATATGGCATGGATAAATTTAACTTTTTTTGCAGAAGAAAAAGATATTGATTTACTAAGTGAAGAGTTAAATAGTAATGGTGCATTATCCATATTTATTCAAGATAAAAACATAAACAATAGTAACGAAGAATTAATCTTTGGTGAACCTCATAGCGGTCAAAATAAATTTTGGTCAACCAGTCAAATACAAGCCTTATTTTCTGATTCCGTGGATATTAAAAAAATTCAACATGCACTCATCTCAAATTTTAAAGATGTTGATTTTACATTTAACACATCATCTGTGTCTGAAACTGATTGGGTAAAATTATCACAATCTCAATTCAAACCTATAAGTATAAAAAATAGAATTAATATTGTTCCATCATGGCATGAAATAGATAATCCAAAACTAATTAATATTATTTTAGACCCTGGTTTAGCTTTTGGAACAGGAGCTCATCCAACTACTCATCTTTGTACTGAATGGCTTATTGATAATGTTTCTAAAGAGAAAAAAGTTTTAGATTATGGCTGTGGTTCAGGTATTTTAGCAATCGCTGCTCATAAACTCGGTGCTAAAAGGGTAAAAGGGGTTGATATCGATCCTCAAGCAATAATTGCAAGTAAAGAAAATGGAGCTTTAAATAAATGTTATATAGATTGGATAAATACGGAAAAAGATTTTAAGTTTCATGCTGATCTAGTAGTTGCAAATATTTTATCTAGCGCACTCTCTGTTTTAGCACCATTATTAGCAAGTTATTGTTTGCCAAAAGGAAAGATTGCTCTATCAGGTATACTAGAATCACAGGAAAGCCAGATAAAAAAAATTTATTCTCCTTGGTTTAAATTTGAAAAAACCTTAAAAAGTGATGGATGGATATGTCTAAGTGGGGTTAAAGAATAAAATGAGATTTCATGGTTGGGCATTTACTATAATTTTTATAATTTTTTCGCTTGGCTGTACGTCGGCCAAAAAGGAACAGCTTCCAGCACCTCATAATAATTATAGCGGCTTAACAGTTGATACTTATTTCAGCGGTGATGATGGAGCAACTTCTGAAATGATGAGGGCATGTTCAAAATATGGTGGGCTTGATCAAAATAGTATAAATAATTCTGTCAATGATTTATTATTACAAGATATAGTGAGTTATCAATGTAATTTTGCTAATAGGGCATCTGATGAGATAACTATAGATGGAAAATCGGTTAAGAGATTGTCTGGAAGTGCTGCTAAACAAAAATGTGAAGAGCTTGGCTTTTTAATTGGCTCTAAAGAATTTCCAAAATGTTTAAGGATACTTACACAATGACTAGGAAAATAAGATGTGTCTTTATGCTAGTAATATTTTCTATAAGTACTTCTTTTGTCATTGCAAATGATAAAACCACAAATTTTAGATGTAAAGGAATTTCAACTTTTGAATTAATGGGTTCCTCGGGGAAAAAAGAGGAAGTTAAAACAATATCTTTTAATTTTATTGATGGTTCTTTACAAGATTTAAATAATATTGACTGTCTTTGGTCCGATGAACTGATTCAATGTAAATCAAATTTTTTAAATGTACGAAACCTAGAAATTAACCTTAAAAAAAATACTGCAAATGACTACATAGCAGGAAATAAGGGATTCGGTCAATATATAGAAACATTTTCGGGCGATTGCGAACAAAGTTAACCCATGATTAGTGTTGAAGCTATTGATAATAATTCTTTCAAAGTTTCAGTTAGTAAAGACTTTTTAACTGAGCATATTGTTTTATTAACTGATCGTTTTCATCAAGATGTCTCTAATAATAAATTAACTAAAACTGAGCTCATTATTAAATCTTTTGAGTTCTTATTAGAAAGAGAATCAAATCAATCCATATTAAAAAAATTTAATCTTGAAGTTATAGGCCAATATTTTCCTGAATATATTGATGAAATAAAAAAACTTATTCTATAATTAATCAGTAAATATAATAACTTAAGGACTACTGTTATGGTAAAAGCCTACGCAGCATTAAACGCTGGAGATGATCTTAAACCCTACGAATATGAGCCAAAAGCATTAGAACAAAATGAAGTTCGAATAAAAGTTCACTCTTGTGGGATATGCCATAGTGATATCAGCGCAATAGATAATAGCTGGGGAAAGTCTAGTTACCCAATGATTGCAGGACATGAAATTATAGGTGAAGTAATTGAGACTGCGCCTAATAGTTCTTTGCACAAAATTGGGGACACAGTGGGTCTAGGTTGGCATTCGGGATATTGTAATAGTTGTGAATATTGTGATGTGGGTGATCATAATTTTTGTAGTAATACTAAGAAAACCGTCTTTAGTCAGTATGGTGGTTTTGCTGAAGAGGTTGTCGCCGAAGAGGCGAGTGTGATTCCTATTCCTACTAAGCTAAATCTTGAAGATGCCGGTCCGTTGTTATGTGGGGGTATAACTGTATTTACACCCATAGTTGAATTTGGAATTAACGAGAATCATAATGTAGGTATAATTGGAATAGGAGGCCTTGGGCATCTAGCTATTCAGTTCTATAAAGCCTTAGGTTGTAATGTAACCGCTTTCACAAGTTCACATGATAAAACTGAATTTATTAATTCAATGGGTATTGATGAGGTAGTATCTTCAACTGATCAAGTGATCTTAAAAGATATGGGTGCTAAATTTGATCTATTGATATCTACAGTTAATGTTAGTTTAGATTGGAACTTGTTTTTAAATACTATAAAACCAAGAGGAAGACTTCATTTTGTTGGAGCTGTTTTAGAGCCTATTAAATCATCAGTATTCTCTCTTATGGCAGGTAGGCGTTCAATATCAGGTTCCCCCGTAGGTAGTCCAAAAAATATAAAAAAGATGCTCGATTTTTGTGTTGAACATAATATTAAACCCATTGTTGAGCACTTTAATTTCACTGATATTAACAATGCTATTGAAAAAGTTAGAAATAATAATGTCAGATTTCGTGCTGTTTTGAGTTGGTAATTAAGAATATGGCTAACTACAATGTGAGTGGTCTTGAAACATTAGCTGAGCTAGCTCGCATGAAAAAAGGAGAATGGTTCGTTTATATTCTAAAGTGTTCAGACAATACCTACTATACTGGTATTACAAAAAATATTACACGTAGAATAATTGAGCATGGCACAAACAAGGGGGCTAAATATACTAGACAACGTGGTCCTTTTAAATTAGTTTATAAAGCTTCATTTCTTAATAGAAGCTTAGCCAGCAAAGAAGAATATAAAATTAAGTCTCTTTCCCTTCAAGATAAAATTAAATTAATTAAATCTGATACTGTAATTTCATAAATAATAATTAATTAAAATATTGAAAATTTACTTTATTTTCAATTACCTATATACTTCGCTCTCGTAAAGATTATCTATAATTTATCATTAGGTCTAATCTTCTCATAGACACAACTTAAGGATAATTTTTTGTCATTTAATACCCTAAACCTTGCTCCTGAAATACTTAAAGCCATTCAAGATGCGGGCTACAAAGAACCTACAGCAATCCAAAAAAAAGCTATTCCTCATATCTTACAAAAGGAACATGTTCTAGCAACTGCACAAACTGGAACAGGTAAAACAGCTGCGTTTGTATTACCTATTTTAAGTCATCTAATAAGTTCAAAACGTAAAGGAAAGGGACCAAGAGTATTAATTATCTCACCAACACGTGAGTTGGCTAATCAAATATCTGATAGCATTAAAACATATTCCCGTTATCTAAAAATATTTTCTGTCACCATAACAGGTGGAATGTCATATCAACTACAAAACAAATTGCTATCAAAACCTGTAGATATACTTATTGCAACGCCCGGAAGACTCCTTGATCTGCACAAACAAAGAAAAGTTAAAATTGGTGATACTGAAATTATGGTTTTAGATGAAGCAGATAAAATGCTTGATATGGGCTTTATTCCCGATATTAGAAAAATTTTTAACGCAACAAATAAAGAGCAACAAATGTTAATGTTTTCAGCGACGCTAGATCCTGATGTATCAAAGATTGCTGAGGAATTCTTAAAGTCTCCTACAAAGATATCTATTGAGCCACAAGCAATTGGTCATACAAATATTGAACAGACTTTGTACTATGTTGATAGTCAATCACACAAAATTAATTTACTCGATCATTTCCTGTCGCAAGATAATGTTAATCAGGCAATTATATTTACTGCGACTAAAAGATTAGCTGACAAATTATCGGACGATTTATATCACAAAGATATTAAAGCTTCTGCCCTTCATGGCGATATGACCCAAAATAGTCGAACAAGAACCATCAATCGATTCAAAAAAAATGGAATAAAAGTTTTAGTTGCAACAGACCTTGCTTCCAGAGGGATTGATGTTAAATACATCACTCATGTCTTTAATTACGACCTTCCACGATTTGCTGAAGATTATGTTCATCGAATTGGAAGAACCGGTCGTGCTGACAAAAAAGGTTTTGCTATTAGTTTTGTTAATGAAACAGATAAGGAACATTTGAGAAAAATTGAACGATTCA
>ERZ1047985.1109-NODE-1109-length-18934-cov-5.230097_pt1 | contig 18934 bp, 20 predicted proteins | sample MGYA00383097_ERZ1047985 | MGnify/ENA primary metagenome ERZ1047985 (study PRJEB29581, sample SAMEA5548367) | metagenome | biome: marine; feature: coastal; material: water | depth 50 m | study: Short-term variability in the microbial, nano- and picoplankton...
ACCGCACTTACCTTTTGTCGTGAACCACCGCTGAGAACACCCAACTGCTAAAAGCGAAATGGTCATTAATACCAGAATTGGTTTTCTCATCATTTATTGGTTTGGTTTCACAGGCCAAAACAAGATCACAGGGATTAGGCAAAACATGACCGTTGTCAATGAGCAGAATAAGAGATGTTAGATTTTCACATGTGTTTGTGTTTTATTAACCCTTATGCCTTCAGTTGAAACTTGCGGATGCGGGATGGGGATGAGTTCTTATATTGCCCGCCGTATGCACATTTCAGAACCTCTAATCACCAACGACGCCATCATTCTGGGCATCCTCATGGGTCTCTTGGGCGTTATCTTTTACACGTCGTCCCTACCCGGAAAATGGAATCGCTTTTATAAAGTAATCCCCGCTCTTTTGCTATGTTACTTCTTGCCAAGTGTCTTCACTTCGCTAGGAATTATCGCTCCAAAATGGTATGATCTCAGCGCAATTGCGGAGCATTTGATTGCTCTTGGTCATCATCTGCCCACCAATTGGAAAACGACAGATTTAGAGGCTGGAATCGCAGCTCTTGGTCTGGGTGAATCTGATCTGAGTGCGTTTAAAAAAGAGTCCAAGCTTTACTTCGTTGCCTCCCGTTACTTCCTACCAGCCAGTCTGGTGTTGCTTACAATAAGCATTAGCATCAAGGAATTGGTAAAGCTGGGACCGAAGGCATTGATCATGTTCCTTACCGGTACCGTTGGAGTTGTCATTGGAGGTCCACTTGCCATACTTACTTTCTCTTACATCTCACCTGATGTAGTTGGTGGTGTAGGACCGGAAGCTGTATGGCGAGGCATGACAACCATTGCAGGCTCATGGATTGGAGGTGGTGCCAATCAGGCGGCCATGTTTGAAGTTTTTCAACCAAGCTCTCGACTTTACTCTATCATGATCACTATTGACGTCATTGTAGCTGAGATTTGGATGGCCTTCCTCCTACTGGGAGTTGGCAGAGCGGAAGCCATCGATCGCTTCTTTAAGGCGGATGCCAGCAGCGTAGAGAATTTGAAGAACAAAATGCATGAATTCAGTCAGAAGCACGCTCGAATCCCATCTATGAACGACTTATTCATCATTCTGGGAATTGGAGCGGTAGGAACTGGTATCGCGCACTTATTTGCTGATTGGCTGGCGCCATTTATCGGCGAGAATTACCCGATGCTGAAAAAGTTCAGTCTTGACTCAGGCTTCTTTTGGCTTATTGTGATTGCAACAACCATTGGACTCGCGTTGAGCTTTACCAAGCTTAGGAATTATGAAGGCGCTGGTGCATCCAAAATTGGAGGAGTATTTATTTACTTCCTCGTAGCTACCATTGGAATGAAGATGAACGTGATGGAAATCTTTGACAATCCCCTACTCTTCCTCGTTGGACTATTATGGATGGCGATACATGTGGGCATGATGATTATCGTGGCAAAGCTGATTCGAGCTCCATTCTTCTTTCTCGCCGTGGGCTCAAAAGCGAACATCGGGGGAGCAGCTTCAGCTCCAGTCGTAGCTGCAGCATTCCATCCGTCCTTAGCTCCTGTTGGAGTCTTGCTTGCCGTATTAGGATACGCCTTAGGAACTTATGGCGCTTGGGTTTGTGGCTTGCTCATGCAGGCAGCTGTAAAGTAGTCAATCGACAATTGTCGATTGGTATTTGTTCAGAACAAAAGGAAGCTCAGGATAAACACAATCGAAAAATAACGCGCAAATGCCCCAGCTGAATAGAAGACAGCGCTGGGCTTGTCCACAAAAAAGATCAGACAAGGCACACCGATTAATAAGAGAAAGAACAAATAGGGTGGTTTGTCGACCCCGCCCACTTCATATTCTTTAAAGTCCTGATTAATGACATGAATTCGAGGAACATCTCGAAAGATTAATGTCTCTGCATAGCTCACATGCGAGTTCAATCCAATCTTATTTCCTGCAGCGCTTGCTACTCTCACAACTGCACCATTCCCGAATTTGATGTTGTATGCCTTCGTAAACTCAAATCCAAGAATATTCCAATTTATAGCTTCCTTCTCAGCAACAAAGCCATGCCTTTCACGAGTAACTAAGAACGAATCTGAGAGTATTAAAAAGAAGAAAACCAGCGAGGTATATGCCATGAACATGGTCCACGGATAGAGAATACTGCCTCTGAACCGCGCAAATTGTCGTGCCTCTCTTTGCAATTCCACCTGCTCAAAACGCTTGGCTTTTTCCCTTGCTTGGCGAATCGCCTCCTCTTTCGAGAGTCGAGTTCGATCTCGATCCCGACCAGAAGGAGTCGAATCCTTGACGTCTTGCGCGACCTCATGATCATTCCATGTCTGATCCGCGGTAATGATGATCTCGTAGGCTTTTTGAACCTGAATAAACAGCTCGTGAGCCGCAGCACTATCGTTGAGATCAGGATGATACTTCAACGCTTTTTTACGGAAAGCCTTTTTCACCTCGTCTATTGACGCCTTGCTATCAAGACCCAAAATCTCATATGCCTTTTCGAATCGCTGCATTAAGTGTCAAACGAAATTAAGCGGTAGAGGTTGATTGAGCCAAAGGATGATTGGGGGAAGAGTACATTTGGATTTCAATGACTTCAGGATTCAATATTGGTGATAAAGTGCGTTTGGTTGATGAGGATGGCGAGGGCTTGATCAAAATTATTGAGGATTCAAAAATTTGGGTAGAAATCGATGGGTTTGAAATGCCCTACACCGCATCTCAGTTGGTCAAAATAGAATTTGACGACCTCATTGCCGATGTTTCAGTAAAAATGAGTCCAAAGGATCGTAAAATGGCCAAAGTAAGTCGACAAAAGTTAGACGATCTTGGCCAGACTGAGCATTCTGTATACGAACTCGATCTCCACATAGAAGAGCTTTTAGACAGATATGACCGCATGAGCAATGCCGAGATCCTGAACTATCAGATGTCAAAGTGCCGAGCCTTCGTTCGTGAAGCTATTGACAAGCGATATCCAAAAGTTGTTTTGATCCACGGGGTTGGCGAGGGAGTATTGAAAGATGAAATCCATCATTGGCTGCACGGCTTGGATCACATTGAATTCCATGACGCTCCTTACCGAACATATGGTTATGGAGCTACAGAAGTGCTAATACGTCGCTAACCTATAGTTTTGCATTGCGAACCGATCTGTCGCTCCTTCGGGAGAGGAAAGTCCGGACAGCATAGAGCGCCGAACCTTTGGAAACGAAGGGTGTCTTTGACACAGAAAGTGCCACAGAAATTAAACCGCCGATGTTGAGCAATCGACAGGTAAGGGTGAAAACGTGAGGTAAGAGCTCACGCGTTGTACTGGTGACAGTACTCTGGGTAAACCTTTCGGGCTGCAAAGCCATGTATACCTGGGCTGATCGCCCTAGGCGATAAAAAGAGCTGCTCGCTCGATCCAGGAGGGTAGGCCGCGCAGATAAATGGCAGATGCTTCACTCTCGGGTGAAGAACAGAATCCGGCTTATAGGTTTGTAAATATGGCCTCGTTCCGCGAAAGCAGAACGGGGCCTTCTTGTTAGTCGTAACTAATCCTCTGGTGGAAAATACCCTTCAACGCCGTCTTGAGGACGTCTTTGGCCGTATTGATGTCTTTAAATGTGAGCGGTGACTCTTCGAACTGTCCCTCACCTCTTTGATATTCAACGATGTTGTCAACCAACGATTCGAGTGCTTCGTGGTCATACTTCTTCAAACTCCGTGATGCAGCTTCCACAGAATCAGCCATCATCAAGATAGCTTGCTCCTTCGTTTGTGGTTTTGGTCCTGGATACGTGAATCTAGTCCGATCCATGTTCGGATCTTTCTCCAACGCCCTCTTCATAAAGTACTGTACCGTACTGGTTCCATGATGTGTCTGAATGAATTGCACGATGTCGAGAGGAATGTTTTGATCACGCGCCTTTTCAATTCCTTGTGTCACATGAGCGATAATGATGGCCGCACTTTCTTCTGGCTCCAAATCGTCATGCGGATTATTCTCCGGCAGCTGGTTCTCAATAAAGAATTGTGGCTCATTCATCTTGCCAATGTCATGATACATCGCTGCCGTTCTTAGCAAAACAGAATTGCCCCCAATTTTAGAAGCGATCTTCTCCGCGAGGTTTGCTAACTGAAGTGAATGCTGAAACGTCCCGGGCGCCTTGATGGCCAGTTCCTTTAAAAGTGGTTGATTGCTATCCCCGAGTTCGAGAAGTGTCGTTTCTGAAATGTATCCAAAGACTTTCTCTACCAAATAGATCAAGGGAAACACCAAGGTGCAGAGCAAACTGTTGATGGCAAACCATCCGAAGTAGGCTGGGTCAATTGCGCCAATGCTTCCATTTTGCGCGACCGTCATGAACGTATAGATGCCAGAATACCCAACGAAGACAACAAGTGCGGTGGCCAACATCCGTGACCTTCTAGTAGAAGAAGCTTGATACAATGTGGCAAATGAAATGGCGCTCACTTGAACAATTGTAAATTCCAGGGGGTTTTTAGAGAACAAAGCGACGATGAGTGCGATGATTAGAAAGCTAAAAAGCGATATACGGAAGTCGTAAAACATCCGAAGCAACAGCGGTGCTATTCCGATAGGTATTGCATAGACCGAAATGGTATCACTGCTATAGGCCAATGATGTCATGATAAAGCAAACACTCAATAAGGTCAGTGACAAGGTCACGGGTCGAGGATCATTAAACATCCGATCTTGACTCAAGTAAACGAACAACATCAGCAGTCCAAGCAAGACAACTACAACTCCCATCTCGCCAACCAAAGACCATTGAAAACCGGTTTCCGAAATGGTTCGTTCTGAATATTCAGCTTTCAGACTTTCTAAGATTCGATAAGCCTTCTCGTCGACTAGGTCTCCCTTATCAATTATGGCTTGACCGCGATTGATCTTCCCTTCTACCGTAATTATTTCGTCGTAAGAAGCAAGCAACAACTTCGTCGTTAGGCTATCATTGAAAATAAGGTTTGGCGTCAAATTCTCAATTAGGACCGCAGCTACATTTTCTTGGCATATCGAATCTACGTTCCCTTGTATCCATGCGCGTATAGAGTCGACAGCGAGTTGAATGTTTTGGATGTCCTTCAACTCTTTGGTCTGAAGCTCTCCGTTTTGATGCAAGAATATTTTTTGGAAAGGTGATGCATTCTTAAGGTGATCATCTTGTTTGATGATTCCCTTAGAAACAGTGAACATCGCATACTCGAAACTGGGGTCACGGAGTGAATCACAATTGGCTGAACTATCCCAGTCTACAGCATCCCAATCACGTAACATTTTGTCCAATATGGCATCTCCCATCGTTGGATCCAGTGAGAAAACAGGGAATTGAGATTCTTGGATTTGCTCCTTTTCAGTACTGAGTTCATCAGCCATTTTCCGAATCCCAAAATCAAAGGGAGCGAAGAGCTTGTCATGCTTCCATGGCTGATTGAGTTGGTATTCGTATTTGAACAACCCAGCTTTTGGAAGGAAGATGAATATGACCAACAACGTAAGCAGGAAAGCTGCAGCCCGTTGTATCAAAGCATAGTTTTTAATCCGATCTCTCCAGCCGTAATTCATCGCGACGAAAATATATCAATGCACAATTATCAATTGACAATTATCAATATTCAATTGGCAATCGTCGATTACCCATCCGAAGCTGTCGATAGACAATGCTCTCAGCATGATGCATATCGCATTTCTGAATAGTATTTTTGCCGCCTCAAAAAATTGAAGATTATGAAAGATGTTGTCATCGTCAGTGCCGTCCGAACTCCAATGGGAAGTTTCATGGGAAGTCTATCGTCCGTCCCAGCCACAAAGCTTGGAGCAGTTGCCATCAAAGGTGCCGTTGAACGTGCGAGTATCGACCCAAATAGCGTTCAGGAAGTTTTTATGGGAAATGTTCTTCAAGCTGGAGTTGGACAAGCACCTGCTCGTCAAGCCGCCATGGGAGCTGGATTAAGTACGGAGGTTCCTTGCACTACAATTAATAAAGTATGTGCTTCTGGAATGAAGAGCATCATGCTCGGCGCTCAGTCGATCATGACTGGAATGAATGACATCGTTGTTGCCGGTGGAATGGAAAACATGTCTCAAACGCCGCACTACGTTTCTATGCGGAACGGACACAAGTACGGAAATGGCAAAATGGTTGATGGAATCATCAATGATGGTTTGATGGATGTTTACACCAATCAATTGATGGGAACTTGCGCAGAACTCTGCGCTAAAGAGCATGAGTTTAGTCGTGAGGACCAAGATAATTTTGCCATCTCATCATACAAAAAGTCAGCAAAGGCTTGGGAGAATGGATGGTTCAAGGATGAAATCGTCCCGGTGGAAATTCCTCAACGAAAAGGAGACCCAATCATATTCGCTGAAGACGAAGAGTACAAAGCCGTAAAATTTGAGAAGATTCCTCAACTAAGAGCAGCATTCGCAAAGGACGGAACGATCACAGCTGCTAATGCTTCTACCATCAACGACGGCGCATCTGCCCTCGTTTTAATGAGCGCAGAAAAAGCTGCAGAACTCGGACTTACTCCATTGGCTAAGATTCGATCATTTGCGGATGCAGCTCAAAGCAGCGAATGGTTTACGACCTCTCCTTCTAAGGCAGTTCCAATCGCAGTAAAGCGAGCAGGGTTAGAAATTGGAGATGTTGACTTCTGGGAATTGAACGAAGCGTTCTCGGTCGTCAGTCTTGCGAACGTGAAGATTCTAGGCCTGGATCCTGAAAAGGTTGACGTTCATGGTGGAGCCGTTTCCATGGGACACCCACTCGGAAACTCTGGAAGCCGAATCATCGTCACCCTCATCAATGTCTTGAAGCAACAAGGTGGAAAGATCGGTGGAGCAGGTATTTGCAACGGTGGAGGTGGCGCGAGTGCCATGGTGATCGAGTTGGTCTGAGTATAGGACGATCAATAAAGTGAAAGGGAGACCGTCTTCTTGATCAGTACTACCGTCTTCTTCCTTTAAGTATTCAACAATCATAATCCGAAACTTCGGACGTTGTTATCCAAACAAAAAAATATGCCTCGGATCATCCTTGTTCTCTCCTTGTTACTCTGCCAGTTGTTCGTCACCGCTCAGTCGACCGTATCCGGACTAAGCAAAAGCATTTATGTCCAGGGCAGGTTTCTGCACCAGCCTTCATCTTTCCGTACAGTCAGTGATATGTCTGGGGGAATAGAATTCCAGAAAAAGGTTTCGAGGCTAAGATTAAACTTTGGCTTAGGGTTGAACTATGGAAACTTCGAATCCCAGCGAAACTTAGATGAAGGAGTTTTATATGTGAGCGAGTTTCGAGGTACGCGTTTTGACTATTTCAATCATCTCAACGCAGAACAGATCAACTTGGAAATTCCGGTAAGCCTCGAGTTTGACTTCATCAAACTTCCCGGTTTCTACATGGGCTTAGAGACCGGTGTAGTTGCCCAATTACTCATGTATTCAAGAACCTATGGTCATACGTTCACGGAGCTCAAAAATGTACACACCACCGTTTTTACGAATCCAATCAAACTATCGACAGATCGCGGAAATTTAGATCATGATGGGCACTACCTGATCAATGATGTTTTCGGTCGAATTGGACTGCGTTCTGGGTTTGAGCTCAGTAAAAAGTTGGGAATGAATATCGGAGTGGGCGTTGAACGATCTCTCTATGGAGGTTCCTATGGCGGTTATGCTCGAGTTGGTTTGGCCTTTTAATCAGCCAGAATCGGTTGATTAATTGTTAGATGCTGAGCGATATCATTCAGAATCGAGTCATCTTCTGCAACTTATTCCTTTAACGACTGTCAGTTAACAAATCCATGAGGTGGAAATCTTGCGGGGATGCCCTCCACGTAATTTGCGGCTGCTTTACAATTTATGGCATCAGAATACGGCATCAGCGTTCTTAGTGTGATTCCTGGACGGAAGGAAGCTGCCGATGCTTCAGAACAAGTGACCCAACTTCTTTTTGGCGAGCATTACGAGGTGCTCGAAAAGAACAAGAAGTGGATTCGCATTCGCTGTGCCATTGACGATTACGAATGTTGGATTGACTTGAAGCAACACTACCCGATCGATCAGAAGTTTGCAGAGCGACTTGAAAAGCAAAAGTTCATTCCTGTAGGACTGGACATGGCTGGCTTGGCCATCCGAGAAAGCAATGGTGACATGATACCAATTCTCTTGGGCAGTTCACTCCCCTTTCTCAAAGATGGAAAGCTGAAAATCGGAAAGGAAGTCTTTTCGTTTGATGGAGCGGTCCAATCAAAGCACGCCCGGAAGAATTCGGAACTCTTAATTCAGCACGCCAGAATACTTCGTAATGCGCCGTACATGTGGGGAGGTCGTCATCCATTTGGGATTGATTGCTCAGGTTTGGTTCAGATCTGCTATAAGATGATTGGCATCAACCTCCCTAGAGATGCATACCAGCAAGCCGAACATGGACATGGCTTGAGCTTCCTCGAAGAAGCACAAGCTGGTGATTTAGCCTTTTTCGATAATGAAGAAGGGCGCATCATTCATGTCGGAATATTACTTGGTGAAAACCAAATCATCCATGCATCTGGTTTTGTCCGCATTGATCGCATTGATCATCAAGGCATCTACAACGACGACATCCGAGACTACAGTCATCGATTGAGGATTCTGAAGCGAATCATAGATTGACTAGATTCGGCTGATGACTCACGAAGAAAGAGAACAACTCATCAAAACAAGTTGGGAGCTACACGGTCAGGTGGAAGCATCCTATTTAAGCAGTACAGCAAAACAAGGCGACTCCGAATGGATCGAACGACAAAGATTCCTTCTTGCTGACATGTCACTGCACCTTCTTCAGACTTCGGTCAAACCCGGCAAGATCAACCTCGACAAACTACGCGATAATCTCCACTCTATTCTGACGATTTCCGATCAGTTCCTACCTACGGCTGAGCTGAAAAAGGCAACTGAGAAACTATACTCTGAGTGAGCCTCTATTTAGCCGCAAGCTTTCGCGCGTGAGGCTTTCCTTTCTCAACGTAGTACTTGAAGTCATCGAGCAATTCATCTCCTATTTTGCCAAGTTTCATTTTGGCAATAGGCGCTAGAATGTGACCAAGGCCTTTCATTTCTGCCTGAAAATCGAGAACGAGATGAGTGCCGTTATTTCCATTCTCCTTCAAGCTCCATTTAGCATGAACTTGCTTCACAATTGGTGGAGTTCCAGACAATGACTTGTACGATAATATATGATTTTCGGCATCGAAACCTGTGAGCTCCTGTTGACCTTTTCCGGTTGTTGCCGTCGTGCTTCTAATTGAATAGTTCACCCCTGGTAGTTTAGGCTCTCCACTCACGTTGGATTCAGAAATAATGCTCGCCCATTTGTCAATTTCTCGAAACTGATTACCGAGCACTTCCCAGACTTCTTCGACTGGTTTTTCGATTGATAGTTCTTTTACGATTTTCATGTCTTCTTGTTTTGGTTAATTTCCAACGATTTGATAAAGCAAATCTGCAGCAGAAAATTACAATTTACTTGTCAATTTGGATCAATGGCTTTCGTGAAATGGTCATTGCGATTCTTTACACACCCCGTCTTCTTCGCTCTGCTCAGAATCCACCCCTCTCAAGAGGGGAAAGCGCGGGGGCTTCGAACAGGAGCCGTTGGCATTTAGCTTTTGGCTATTAGCCGGAAATCTTAGAACCTAGCTAAGAGCCAATAGCGAACAGCTAAAAGCAAGCTTAAGAATCTTTCCCCTCTTGAGAGGGGTGCCCGAAGGGCGGGGTGTGTTTCTCGGGTAATCAGCTAGACCCTAAGAAAGAACGGATAAAAAACCAAGAAAAGAACAAACGAATCTGCAAAAGCTGTTCTACTTATTTTACTGTCCTTTGCACCATCCAAGGCAGCCACTTCATAAACTTGGATTAAGCAATAGCATTCATGTCAGAAACTCAAGATCCAACACAGCGCATTTTAGATAAGATGGGCATTGAATCGCTCAATGACATGCAGCAGGAAGCGCTTTCTGAGATTAGCAAGCTCGATGAGGTAGTTCTGCTCTCACCAACCGGAACAGGAAAGACATTGGCCTTCGTTCTACCGTTGCTCGAGACCTTGAAGAAAGATGCTACCGGAGTTCAGCTCCTAATTCTCGTTCCATCTCGAGAGTTGGCCATTCAAATCGAGCAAGTGATTCGAGGAATGGGTTCAGGGTTTAAAATCAACGCCTTTTATGGTGGTCAATCATTCTCTAAAGATCGAGAAGGTCTGAAGCAGACGCCGAGCATTTTGATAGGAACACCAGGTCGAATCGCCGATCACCTCAGAAGAAACACATTTACGACCAAAAGCATTTCTGCGCTGGTGTTGGATGAATTTGACAAGATGCTAGAAGTCGGGTTTGAGCGGGAGATGAAGGAGATAACTCGATCGCTTAATCACCTGAACAAAAAGATTTTGACGTCCGCATCTCAGAATATGGACTTGCCAGATTTTGTGAGAATGAACCGGGCAAAAAAAATCAACTACTTACATCAAGGCCGTTCCCAACTGGAGCTAAAAGCAATCATCTCTCCTACGAAGGACAAACTTGAAACACTTGTCAAGGCATTGGCCCATCTCGGCAACAAGCCAGGCATCGTCTTTTGCAATTTCAAGGAGAGTATTCAGCGAGTGAGCGAACATTTAGAAGAACATCAAATCACGCATGGATGTTTTCATGGTGACATGGAGCAACAGGATCGCGAACGAGCGCTCATCAAGTTCCGAAATGGAACCCATCAACTCATTGTAGCGACAGACTTGGCAGCTCGCGGATTGGACATTCCAGAAATTGAGTTCATCCTCCACTACCACATGCCCAACCGAGAACATGAGTTCACACATCGGAATGGACGAACAGCTAGAATGCTCAAAGGTGGTACGGCCTACATTCTTCAAGGGACGCAGGAACGAATGCCAGACTATCTAGAAAAATTAGAAACAGAGGAATTGTCTGATTCTCCAATGCCTGCTCCATCAGAATGGACGACATTGTTCATTTCTGGTGGTCGCCGTGACAAAATATCCAAGGGTGATATCGCAGGTCTTTTCTTCAAGCAAGGCGGACTAGGCAAAGACCAACTTGGTTTAATTGAAATCAAGCACGACTGCGCCTTCTTATCTGTGCACAAAGACGTTGTGACTCAGGTAACCGAGAAGTTGGATAACAGCCGCTTGAAGAAAAAGAAGGTTCGGATTAGAGTGATTTGATGGTTATCCAGGGATGGATGCCTTAGAAACACACCCCGTCTCACACCGATGGATCAACGAATAATCCAACATCATGGAGTTGGTCATTTCCAGGAGGAAATCCATCATCCTCAACGGATGAAAGTCCAATCGGAATCACGTATTCTACCGCTGGAATCTATGACGTTTCCTTCACTGCCACTAATGGTTGGGGAAATGATCAAGTGACAAAAAGCGAACATATCACCGTGGAGATTCCAGCTGGGATATTGTTCATCTCGAGATCAGAATGGAAGATATTTCCAAATCCAAATGAGGGGCTATTCACACTTGAAGTTTCTGAATTTGACGGAGACGGTTTAACATTTGAAATTTATAATTCACTCGGACAGAAGGTCGCTTCACAAAACCTAGAATTAATTGATGGGAATCAATTCCCAGTTGATTTAAGAAAATATCCTTCTGGAGTATACACTGCCAAGTTGATTTCAGACAATACATCTGATTCCAAAAGCTTAATTATCGAATAAGATGAAAGTGATTGTAATTCTATTTGCATTGGTTGTTGCCTCGTGCTCAGGACATGAAAAGCAAGAGTCTGCGACTAATGGTAATTTAAGCACCAATGAAGAAGTAGCAGAAGTGACAACCATGAATGCGTATACATCCAATGAAACTTCAAAAACTAACATCGAAGACACCTTGCTTGAAAAACCAGAAGCTGTAAAAGAGACAAAGTCTACAGAATCTGAAGAATCATATTTGGTAATAACCTTTACCAGCAAGGGCTCTGGTATTGACCGAAATGCTAAAAAGAGTGTAAAAGCCTACCTGGCTCAACTACAAGAGGACAACTCATTGAAAGTTGAAATAGAGACGAGCAATTGGGGACGAGAAGGTGAAACGCAGTTTTGCTTAGATCTCGAAACTCTGAACGATGATCAAGTAAAGGCATGTGACGCTAGTATCTCCGAGATTATTGAGCAATCTGAAACAACATTTAAAGAATTCCTGGACAATTGTCCAAATCGTTAAATCATGAAAAGAGGGGGAATACACCCGCTCGTACTATGTGTTGTGCTCTTCTCACTTCGGCGCTTTCGCGTACAGATACGCTGCTAACACACCAAAAATCGCGTTGGGCGTCCAAACAGCAATGAGCGGATCCAGACCGGCGTTCGTGGCATAGACCGTTGTGACCTTCATGGCGAGAATGTAGGTTACCGTCAGTAGCAAGCCAGCGGCAATGTGCACGCCAATTCCTCCCCTCACCTTTCTGCTGCTCATGGCTACGCCAATGACCGTCAGGATGTATGTGCTGAAGGGCAGGGCGTTTCGGCTGTGCTTTTCAATCAGGTAGTATGGAATATTGCTCGAGCCTTTCAAGCGTTGTTCGGCAATGAATTCGTCCAACTCATCCACGTTCATGCGCTGGATGTCTTCCAGTCGGCCCACAAACTCGCTCGGCGAAAATGCCAGTGCCGTGTCTAAACTCTTGCCCTCCTCTACCCTTTCTTGGCCGTTCACATAGGTTCTGATGTAGTAGTTCTCTAAGGTCCAATCGCCGCTCACGCTGTCCCACTTCACGTAGTTCGCAAAGAGTTTTGACTGCAGCTCACCGTCTTCCCAATCTTCGAGCGTAAACTGGTATCCGACTTTATTCTTGTTGTTGAACTTGTCAAAGTAGATCATCTGCCCGGGCGAGATCTGTTTGTGCACACCGTGATTCAGCGTTCGTCGGTAGGTGTTGATGTAAGTATTCTCGAAGTCGATCCGCGTCCTATTCGCCATCGGAACGAGGTAGTTGTTCAAATAAAACGAACCACCCGCCAACAGCGTCGCGCTGACGAAGTAGGGAAACATGAGTCGACGGAAACTCACGCCACTGCTTAGAATGGCCACGATTTCGCTTCTGTTTGCCAATTGGGATGTAAAGAAGATGACGCTCAAGAAAATCAGGAGCGGACTGAACAGGTTGCCATAGAACAGAATGAAGTTCAGGTAGTAGTCGATCAGGATTCCGCCCAGTGGCGCGTCGTGCCGAATGAAGTCGTCAATTTGCTCGCTGACATCAAATATCATCGCGATGGACATGATGAGTCCAAGGATGAAGAAGAAGGTCAGGATGAACCTCTTGATGATATATAGGTCTAGGATTTTCAACTACAGGCGCTGTTTCAATTTAGGAACGACTCCATCCTTCCATTCGCGGAAGTCGCCAGCCAAAATATGTTGTCTTGCTTGCCCGACAAGATCGAGGTAGAAGGCGAGGTTGTGGATACTCGTGATTTGTGGTCCAAGCAATTCTTTGCTCGAGAATAAGTGTCGCACGTATGCCTTGCTATAAGTAGAATCCACGTATGCATGACCGTTCGGGTCCAGCGCAGAAAAATCATTCTTCCACTTCTCATTTTTGATGTTGATGATGCCGTCCCACGTGTAAATCATACCGTGGCGTGCATTACGCGTTGGCATGACGCAATCAAACATGTCGATGCCCAGGGCAATCGTTTCTAAAATGTTGGATGGCGTTCCAACGCCCATCAAATAGCGCGGCTTGTCACTTGGCAATATCTCCGTCACGACTTCGGTCATCTCGTACATCATGTCGTGTGGTTCACCAACACTCAATCCACCAATCGCATTTCCAAAACGATCCGCAGATGCAATGGCTTCGGCGCTTTGCTTTCTCAATTCGGGATAGACGCTTCCTTGCACTATTGGGAACAATGCTTGTTCATAGCCATACTTGCCTTGAGTCTTGTCCATGTGCTCGCAGCATCGCTTCAACCAACGGTGCGTCATGTGCATGCTATCCGTGGCGTATTTCAAATCGCATGGGTAAGGCGTGCATTCATCAAATGCCATGATGATGTCGCCGCCAATGCTTTTTTGAATGTCAATCGCCAATTCGGGCGTGAAGAAATGCCGTGATCCATCGCTGTGCGACTGGAAGTTCACGCCTTCTTCGGTGATTTTCCGGTTGTTGCTCAAACTGTAAACCTGGTATCCGCCGCTGTCGGTTAGAATTGGGCCATTCCAGTTCATGAATTGATGCAATCCGCCTGCTTGTTCTAGAATATCAATTCCGGGCTTGAGGTAGAGATGGTAGGTGTTCCCAAGAATGATTTGGGCGTTGATGTCGTCTTCAAGTTCGCGTTGGTGCACGCCTTTCACCGATGCCACCGTACCGACCGGCATGAAGATGGGGGTTTGGATTTCCCCGTGGTCGGTGGTGATTTTTCCAGCTCGCGCCCGAGATGCTGGATCGGTTTTTTCTAGTTCGAACTTCAAGGGTGTAAAAGTATGTTCTAATTGGGTGAAAGACACACCCCGCCTTCTTCGTTTCACTCAGAATCCACCCCTCTCAAGAGGGGAAAGCGCAGCAATAATTCTGTTCGCAGCAATTTCCAGCGCTAACACTGATCGAAGACCACTGAATAGCCTTAAGAAGTTCCGATCTTTCCCCTCTTGAGAGGGGAAGGCGTTAGAGCAATCAGCTGACCTCGAAGAGCTCCAGCACAGTCTCATTCTTAACCTCTCATCATTAGAAAGCGAAGCTTCCCAGCATTAGGCTGGAACACTTTGGCACCAAGAGAATAAGAATTACCGAATGCAAGTTGGGCAAGAATGTCCTCAACTTGACGAGGAACATAGGGTTTATAAAAGTGTGGAAGCGGTTCGTGCGCAACACGAAAATGCCTCAGGGAAGCTTCAAGGCTTTTCTTTGGTTCTTTCTTTTCGCCTGAAAAGAAAGAATGGAAAAAGAAGCCTTCAAAAGAATGAACAGTATAGGGTTAAGCCAAAAGGAAAGAAGATGAGGTGGTGATGTTGAAGATACACACCCCGTCTTCTTCGCAGAGCTCAGAATCCACCCCTCTCAAGAGGGGAAGGCGTAATGTCGAACATGAGCAATTGGCCTTTGGCTCTTGGCCATTAGCCGAAATTCTTAGAACCTGGCAAATAGCCAAAAGCGAACGGCCAAAAGCGAGCTGCGAGAATCGAGCAGCGCCATCGTTCATAACTATATCCAACCTATTATCCAATAAGCCTTGACCATCTCAAATCGGTTCTTTCCTTTGCAAGTGACGATGTCGAATTCCATCAAGTTACTTCCTGATTCTCTCGCGAATAAAATCGCCGCAGGTGAGGTCATTCAACGACCTGCATCTGTTGTTAAGGAATTGCTTGAAAACAGCGTCGATTCTGAAGCAAATTCCATCAAGCTCATCATCGGTGAAAGCGGCAAGTCACTCATCCAAGTCATCGACAACGGAAAAGGTATGAGCGAGGCTGATGTTCGCATGAGCATCGAACGACACGCCACATCAAAAATCACACAAACAGAAGACCTTTTCAAAATTCAAACGCTCGGCTTTAGGGGTGAAGCACTCGCCAGTATGGCCGCTGTATCTCACTTACAGATCAAGTCCAGACCTGATCGCCGCGATGTCGGTACCGATTTGATTGTAGAAGGTTCAAAGGTGAAGTCGCAAGACATCTGCGCCATGGAAGTTGGAACGACCATCAGTGTCAAGCACCTCTTTTTCAATGTGCCAGCGCGTCGAAAGTTCTTGAAAAGCGACGCGGTAGAAATGCGCCACATCATCGATGAGTTTGAACGCGTCGCCCTCGTCAATCCAGACATTGAGTTTAAGCTTTATCACAACGATCAAGAACTCTTCAACCTACCACAAACCAAACAGCGCCAACGCATTGTCGGGATTCTTGGGAAGTCGTATCAAGAAAAACTTGTTCCTGTGGAAGAAGAAACCGACCTCGTCAAGGTCCATGGTTTTATTGGAAAGCCTAAATGGGCCAAGAAAAGTCGTGGTGAGCAATTCTTCTTCGTGAATGGTCGTTTCTTCAAAAGCCCTTATTTCCACTCGGCCATTCTACAAGCATTTGAAGGATTGATTGCGCATCGCCATCATCCAGCCTACTTCATTTACTTCGAGGTGGATCCCGAAAGCATTGACGTCAACATACATCCTACGAAAACCGAAATCAAGTTCGAAGACGAACGCAGCGTATTCGCCATTCTGCGGAGCAGCATCAAGCGTTCGATTGGTCAATACCACGTCGCTCCTTCGCTTGACTTTGATAAAGAGACCACATTCGACATTGCCCCACCGCCAAAGGGAACGGAGATCCCCAAGCCGGGTGTCATGATCAATACAGAATACAATCCATTCGAATCACAAAAGCAAACCGCTCAGAAAGAATGGGAGCGCGGCTCGTCCTTCCAGCGCGATAACGTTCAAGGATGGGAAAAGCTTTACGAAGGGTTGGATCAAAGCCTAGAGAAGGAAGAAGAAACTCCTTCAACCCTTGAACTCGAGAATGACGAAGATCAAACCGTCGTTCGTCAAATTGGACTGAAATACATCTTAGTTCAGAGTCAAGAGGGAATCTTTCTGCTCCATCAATACCGGGCTCACGTGCGATTGCTCTTCGAGGAGTTTGAAGAAGCCATGACGAGTGAAATGAGTGCTTCGCAACAACAGCTCTTCCCCGTTACGCTCGAATACTCGAAAAAGGAAGCAGCGCTCTTCAGCGGGTTCCTGGCTCCCTTGAACCGAATGGGATTCGAGATCGAACCATTCGGTGAATCAGCCTTCATTGTGAGAGCCGTTCCTGCTGCATGTCCTGAGATCAGCATCGAGGAAGTCATGGGAGGATTTTTAGACGACTTGAAAGGCGATAAACCAACCGATCCAGACAAACTCACGGATAGCGTGGTCAAGAGTCTGGCGAGGCAATCTGCCATCAAGTCAGGAAAGGAACTTCAGGCACAAGAAATGCTATCCCTATTCCGTTCGTTGATGAGGTGTAAAAATCCTCAGTATGATTTAAGCGGACGACCGACATTCATGCTTATGAATGCGGGAATGCTAGATAAAATGTTTGGATAGATGCAGATTGGATCAGGTAGGTGGAGCATGATGCCTCCAGTGGTAAAAAACTTGTTGATACTAAACGGGTTGCTGTTTTTAGCTACACTCTCATTTCAGACTTCGATTGGAATTGACTTACGAGACATGCTCGGGCTTCACTATTTCGAAGCGGAGAAGTTTAAGATTTATCAGATCGTCACGTACATGTTCATGCACGGCGACTTCACCCACATCTTCTTCAACATGTTTGCGGTATGGATGTTTGGTTCAGCCATCGAAAATGTATGGGGAAGTCGGAAGTTTTTGATCTACTATCTACTCACCGGATTTGGCGCAGCGCTGATTCACTACATCACGATCTACATTGACATTGCTCCGGTCATTTCTATGATGGAACAATTGGTAGAAGATCCATCAGCCCAAGCAGCAATCAGCTTTACCAACTCCCACAACTGGGGCAGCTATTTGGATCAGTTCTACTACAAGGACATGTATGACCGCACCTTGGAATACATGAATGGATCCTTGCAAGTATTGAAAGTGGATCCTGAGAACACACAGGCACTGCGCGACACGTCGAACTTCTTTGCTTCCTACCTTGAGCACTTCATGAACCTCCCGAACGTGGTGGGTGCATCAGGATCATTGTTCGGAATTCTACTCGCGTTTGGAATGATGTTTCCCAATGTGAGATTGTTCATGATCTTCATCCCTATACCTATCAAGGCCAAATACTTTGTCATCGGTTACGGCGTCATGGAATTGGTTTCTGCCTTCCAAAACAATCCTGGAGATAACGTTGCGCATTTTGCGCATCTTGGAGGAATGCTATTTGGATATATAATTATCAAGTTCTGGCAGAAGTCAGGACAACGCTGGCGATAGCCACGATTTGGAAACCATGTTAGACGACTTAAAAAAACTATTTAAGGGAAACAACTTCACTGGTCAGATCATTCTGATCAATGCTGGAGCATTCTTGCTTGTCAACATTGTGGCTGCACTAGCTTACGGCGGAGTAGATCGTCCAATACTCAACTGGCTTGGAATGCCGTCATTCATTCCAACCTTCGTAACCAGACCATGGACTGTCTTTACATATATGTTCATGCACGGTGGATTATGGCACCTCATCTTCAACATGTACATGCTGTATTGGTTTGGAAGAATATTTGCCGACTTCCTCGGACAAAAAAGACTGGCAGGGTTATACTTCATGGGCGGACTGGCAGGTGGATTGCTTTATCTGATCAGCTACAACCTCATCTTCCTCGGCGGTGACGAAGTTCAAGGAGCAATTCTCGTCGGTGCATCAGCCGCGGTTATGGCAGTGACGATTGCATCAGGAATTCGCTTTCCTGATTATACGATCAATCTGATGTTCATTGGTCCAGTAAAATTGAAATATGTTGCCCTCGTTGTTTTTCTCCTCTCAACGGTCATCGACTTTCAGAGTAACATGGGTGGAAAAATTGCACACATTGGAGGCGCCGCTGCGGGCTATTTCTATGCTCGTGGATTAAACAATGGCAAGGACTACGCGTTAAGCTTTGTAGACTTTTTTATGTCCATTGGTTCTTGGTTCGACAGAGGCCCAAAACTCAAAGTTGTGAAAGATAAGCCCGGTCAAAAGTCTTCTCGCTCCAAAGCTGCAAAGGCCACTGCGACGAAGAAGGCTGGCGGTGAACACACGGCGCGTGTCGATGAGATTCTGGATAAGATCAGCAAGTCGGGTTATGAAAACCTGAGCAAGGAGGAAAAGGAATTCCTCTTCAACCTCAACAACAAGAAATAAGGCT
>ERZ1047985.1118-NODE-1118-length-18798-cov-7.195220_pt1 | contig 18798 bp, 17 predicted proteins | sample MGYA00383097_ERZ1047985 | MGnify/ENA primary metagenome ERZ1047985 (study PRJEB29581, sample SAMEA5548367) | metagenome | biome: marine; feature: coastal; material: water | depth 50 m | study: Short-term variability in the microbial, nano- and picoplankton...
GTTTGGCCTCGGAATCGCAACGGTTCTGACACTTGTGTTTACCCCCGCCATGCTAGCGCTGCGTGTATGGACGGGCACCTACGTTTTGTGGTTGGCTCGCTTACTTGCACGCCTGTCGTTGGGACGCGGTAGTCGTCTAGCCAAGGAACTAACGTTGCGACGGGCGGCTCGTCGCGCCAAAACGCCGACCATTCTTTGGGATACGGACGAGGAAGATACTGCGTTAACTCCAAGCACACTTCGCGCCGCAGAATAGCTACGAACTGACGGCTATTCTTTAGCTGTCAGTTCCTTTTTTAACCTCAACAATGATTCCGTTTTTTGCGCGCACGGTTAAATGGGCGACAGGCTCGGGCACCTCATCCGGCAGAGCCGCGAACTGATATTCTGTTGCCAATTTAGCCAACATAAGCGGCCCTTCGATCATAGCAAAACCCGCCCCGGGGCAAACGCGCTTGCCAGTGGAAAAGGGGATATATGCGTTTCGCATACATTCCTTACCGTTGTCAGTCTTCCACCGATCTGGATCAAAATCATCTGGGCTTTCCCATTGCCGAGAATGACGATGCAGGTGCCACGGGCTTACCACAATCTGCGCCCCTATCGGCACGTCGCGATCACGAAAGCACTCTGTTTGGGTTGTTTCACGCACCATCATCGGAACGGGTGGGTATAGCCGTAAGGCCTCTCGAAAGACATCGCGGGCCGTTTTCAACTTAGAAATAGCGCCAAAGGTAGTCAAATCCTGTTCACGGGCCTCTATCGCCACCTTGGACTGCCACTCGGGATTAGCGGCCAATAGATAGAGAGACCATGCCAATGCAGATGCACTTGTTTCATGCCCCGCAAGAAAGAAGATCGCAACTTGATCGACCATTTCCTCAGGCGAAAACAACTCTCCCGTCTGAGGATCAGGTGTCGTCATGATCTTCGTGGCAAGGTCTTGAGAGGCTAAACTCTGTTCAATCTCGCGCTGTCTTTCATCGACCAATCCAGTGATCAGTGCACGGATTTTCCTAGCTGTCGACTTGGCCTTGCTAGGATGAAATCTCGGCATCCAACGTGGGATGGGAACAAAAGCAGCAAGGTTCACTATCGGCTGACTTCTTTGATGATCCTTGAACAACTGAAAAACCTCAGTCGCCACTTCGTGTTCAATAGGTATCGAAAAAAGCGTGCGAAAAATCACATCCGCAGCAGCGTGGCTACATTGCTCTTCCAGCTCAACACGCTTGCCGATGGGCATTCGAGCCGCAGCCGCAATCGTAGCATCAGACATAGCCTGAAAACTGTCCTTTAGACGGCCACCCTCGAACGCTGGATCAATGATCCTGCGCTGTTTTTGCCAATGCTCTCCGTTCGTCAGGAAAACCGATTGCCCGAGCAGAGGTCGAAGCCCCTCGGCAATCCGATTGGATTTGGGAAAATCCATCGGGCGTTCTTTCAAAACCAAGTCGACCAATTCAGGTTGGTTGATCAAGTATGATCTGAAAAACGGCGTTTTGAACTCAGCCATCCAAGCACGGTAAAGGCGCTCTGGCTGGGCAGACAATAAATCCTTGCGAAACAGTTTGAGGTATCGCCAAAGCGAAACCTTATCCGGGCGGGAAATGGGTTTAGGCGGTCTCAAGGCGCCATGTCCCTGAACTTGTTGACCGGTGTTTCGATCCGCGTCTTTGAGGGCGCGCGATTTAAAAAGCGATCACTAAGGCTTTGGGGACCCGCAGTGATTTGAAAATAATCGTAATCACCAGGGCGGTCGAATGCACATAGGTACTGAAAATGAAGGCGAAAGTAGCGGCGTTTCAACTCTTTCCAACGCTGTTCAGAAAGAGTCTGGGTGAAAGCTGCAGAAATCACAATCGGCCACTTCTTATTCTCGGTCGCGACACCACTTACTGAAACCGGATCGCAAAGCGCAAATGCGCACCCATCACCTGGCGCCGTCACGTCGAGCCAAAAGATTCTCGACTGTTCTGAAAGCTGTCGTAGGTCTCTTCGCAATTCATCCGCGTCTGGTAGAAATGACATCATTGGAACCACCTGTCCCAAAGACAAAAAACCCAATCTAGGACAGCCTTCCAAGGCGGGGTTGCGCCTCAGAATTTCCGCCAACACATGAACCGCCAAATGCGCACCCGAGGAATGACCGACGATAAGAACCTCATCGCAATCGTCGCTTAGGGCTGCCTCAAGTGTTTCTCGAAACGCGTTCAAGCGTTCGTTCAGTTCCGAAGGATTTGCCCCCCGAAACTGCGAGGAGTAGGCGTAATCCTGCATCAGGTAATAGGCAAAAAGCTTGTTGTCCTTTCGCCGAAACCATTCCAATATCGGCCAGATAATTATCAAACCACCCCAAGCCAGTGCCGGATGTATATATGACAATCCGGTTCCTATGCCCCATGCAATTAGTAGCGCCGCTACCAACTGGAGAAGTAGGAACCCTATTGGATAGAGTGCTGCGATAATCGGCCCCTTGCGCAACTTTGTTAACCGACCCAATGCGCCCGTGGATATGTAAAGCCATGCCGTTTTAGCCAATTGAAAATAGGTAGCAGTAATACCCTTGGACATGCTGTTTTGCACCAAATCCGACCAAACAAGGACATCAATATCGGTCTCGACTGTATGTCCGTCAATCTTGGACGAAACGTGCCACCCATAGGTCCCTCCGCCCTGCTTTGCGGACTGGGAAATGTCGTAACCTGATACCGAGGCCTGAGACTTGGACTCTTTACGATAGAGCTCTCGGTAGCGTCTTGGATGAAAGGGATCGTAGCCGGGTATATAAAACACCCGCCGCTTTTTCACGATCTGCTGAGACTCTGCCTGCATTTGGCCTCCTGCTGGCTGCAGAATAGCGGGGGCGTGGGCTTAACGTAAGCCCTGATTAGCCCAATGTTGCCAGTGCAGGGAAAGTTTCAAGAAGCCAGAAGGAAAACGAGCTGAATGCGCCGGTAAGCAAGGCTATGCCCACAACCAATAACAAAGCGCCCATGATTTTTTCGATCAGTGACATATGGCGCTTCATTCGGTTCATGATGCCGATTGCGCGGGTCAGGAAAATCGCAGCCAATAAGAATGGAACGCCGAGGCCCAAGGCATAAACGCCTAGCAACAAAGTGCCCTTCGCGACAGAGGCTTCAGATGCTGCAAGTGACAATATCGCCCCCAATTGTGGGCCGATACATGGGGTCCATCCAAACGCAAATGCCAGCCCGAGGACATAAGCCCCAAAAGCAGACCCACCCTCTTGTCCGGCGTCAATTCGTGCTTCTCGATCCAGAAAAGGAATTCTGAAAACCGACAGAAAATGCAGACCGAAGATGATGACGATCACTCCAGATATCCGTGAGAACATCAGCTGGTTCTGCAGGAAAAACGCACCGATGACTGAGGCCGTAAACCCAAGCAGCAAAAATACGGTAGAGAGACCTAGCACAAAGAACAGCGCCGTGATGATGATTTGTTGTCGGTCTTTACCGTTGTTCGACAAATCCGAGACCGACACACCACTTATGTAAGCAAGGTAAGGCGGAACGATCGGAAGAACACAGGGGCTCGCGAACGAGATAAGCCCCGCAAGAAGAGCAACAAACATGGCCGGTAATAGCCCTGCGTCGATGATGTCAATTCCGAACATAAGTATGACCTAAGCTGTCACAGTCAAAAGTGCACGTCTCAAAAAGTCACATCTGCGTGGAAGTTTGTAACGAAAAGCCCGCCACAATGGGCGGGCTTTTGAAAGTTATGATTAGCGAGACCACCAACCGCGTCGTTTGGGTTTGGGTGTTTCGTCAGACTGAACCTCGGCGGCTTCGGCCTGTGGTTCTTCTATAACCACGGCTTTTTCAGCTTCAACAGGGACTTCTGCCTTGGCAGGCTCTTCCACCTGAACTTCAACTGCAGGTGCTGGTTCTTCCGTTGGCTCATCAGCAGCTTGCGTTGCTTCTTCAACCGGTGCTTCTGGCGTGACTTCAGTCGGCGCAGCTTCTTCGGCCACCGGTTCAGCGGCTTCTACTGGGGCCTTAGGCTCTGCAACAACTTCATCATCGTCCGCCTTCTTCTTGCGCGAACGAGATCGTCGTGTCCGTGTTTTCTTTGGCTTTTCTTCGGCCTCAGGCTCTTTGTCGTCTGTAACGTCTGAAGGAGATTCTTCAGTTACTTCGGCTTCAGTAGCCTCTGCAGGTTGCTCTGGGTCAGTTTGGTTTGAGTCTTCCGAGGCGTCTGCCCCTTCCTCCCCGTTGCCATTGCCTTTCCGACGACGCCGACGACGGCGACGTTTCTTGCGTGGCGCTTCCTCTTCCGAGGTTTCGACGGGTTCTACAACTTCTTCGTCTTCATCCGCCTCAGCATCAACGGCGCTCATTATCGTGCTATCGACTGACACAACTGGAACATCAACTGGCGCAACAACACGCGTTGCGGTCTTGAATTTCTCAATCGCGAAATCTGGGCTGACCAGCATTGGATCACCTTCGACGCGCACAGAAAGGCCATAACGCCCTTCAATCATCGAAACATGTTCGCGTTTCTGGTTCATCAGGTAGTTGGCAATGGCCACTGGTGCACGCACCAGAACCTCTTTGGATTTACCGCGAACGCCCTCTTCCTCAAGCTGACGTAGGATCGCAAGAGACAGGTTATCGTCTGAACGTAAAAGACCCGTGCCGTGACAATGTGGACATGGTTGCGTGGTCGCCTCGATCATACCGGGGCGTAGACGCTGGCGACTCATTTCCATCAGGCCAAAACCGGAAATTCGGCCGACCTGAATTCGTGCACGATCAGTCTTAAGCTTATCCTTCATCCGCTTTTCGACGGCAGAGTTGTTCTTACGCTCGTCCATGTCGATGAAGTCGATGACAATCAGACCAGCCAAGTCACGCAGACGCAATTGACGTGCGACCTCTTCCGCCGCTTCAAGGTTTGTCTTCAAGGCTGTCTCTTCGATCGAGCCTTCTTTCGTGGCTTTGCCAGAGTTCACGTCAATCGCGACAAGCGCCTCGGTCACGCCGATGACAATATAGCCACCCGATCTAAGCTGGACTGTCGGGTTGAACATGCCACCCAAATAGCTTTCGACTTGGAAACGGGCGAACAAAGGCAGTGCATCTTGATAGTGTCTGACGTTCTTTGCATGCGACGGCATGATCATTTTCATGAAGTCTTTTGCGACGCGATATCCGCGCTCGCCTTCGACCAGAACTTCGTCAATCTCACGATTATAAAGGTCGCGTATCGAGCGTTTGATCAGATTACCTTCTTCGTAGATCTTTGCCGGTGCAACCGACTGCAAAGTCAGTTCACGGATCTGTTCCCACAGGCGTTGTAGGTATTCATAGTCGCGCTTGATCTCAGCTTTGGTGCGTTTGGCACCAGCAGTTCGAACAATCAGACCCGCGCCCTGAGGGACGTCGATGCCATTTGCGATCTCTTTGAGTTTCTTGCGGTCAGCTGCGTTGGTGATTTTGCGGCTGATGCCGCCACCGCGTGCAGTGTTTGGCATAAGTACGCAATAGCGACCTGCCAGAGAAAGGTAGGTCGTAAGCGCGGCGCCTTTGTTGCCACGCTCTTCTTTCACAACCTGAACCAAAAGGATCTGGCGAACCTTGATTACTTCCTGAATTTTGTACCGCTTTGGGCGGGGCTTGCGCACCGGGCGAATGTCTTCAGAGTCATCCTCATCCGCAACGGATTCGATGCTTTCGTCTAGCGCGGTGGCATCGCGCTTCTTAGGCTCGTCTGCATCGCCGTCTTGATCGTCACCGACCTCTGCCTCAGTGGGTTCTGACACGGCTTCAACTTCCGTGGAGGCTTCCTCAGGAGCTTCAGCTACCGTTTTTTCTTCTACAGGTGCCTCGGCAATAGTTTCTTCAGTCTCCGCTGCGCCCTCTGTAGGGGCTTCAGCTTCTTCAGTTATGCCATCCGGCGCATCTTTGGTTTCCGCTTCTTCCGCAGATGTATCAGCTTCAACAACGGGCGTTTCAACAGCCGACTCCTCAGCGTCATCGCCTAGGTCGATTGTCTCCATACCTTTGATTTCAGCGGTATCGACTTCCTTCGTCTCAACAGCATCTTTGTCAGTTGTACGCGCAGCCTTTGAGCTACGACGACGGCGACGAGGTTTTGGCTTTTCGTCTTCTTCTTCTTTTGCGCGCTGCGCTTCCGCATAGGCACGTTCTTCGGCCATCAGGGCTTCGCGGTCAGCGACCGGTATCTGATAGTAATCCGGATGAATTTCCGAAAACGCCAAGAAACCATGACGATTACCGCCATAGTCTACAAAAGCTGCCTGAAGTGAGGGCTCTACCCGTGTTACTTTTGCAAGGTAGATGTTGCCAGCAAGCTGGCGTTTATTTTCGGATTCAAAATCAAATTCCTCGACCTTGTTTCCGTCGACCACCACAACGCGAGTTTCCTCTGCGTGGGTGGCATCGATAAGCATTTTCTTTGCCATGTTTTCCGTTTGCACCTCAGCAATCGCCCGCGCCCAGGAGGCGCCAAACGTTGCGGGTGGTGTCTAGTAAGGGCGATATTTTCGGCGGGCAGCATGACGGCAGCGCCGGATTCGGCACCTGCTCTGTCACTCAATTGCGTCGCGCGCTTCATCGCGTTTCTTCTCCGACGTTTCTTGTGAAACGTCCATTTGTGAGGCCCATTCGGGCTATCTTAAAGCCCCTAAGGGCTGCATCATTCTGTCCGATCACCCATTTCTTAATGAGTTTAGACAGTGAATTCTTTAATCAGGTCATACGCATTTTAACGCAGAGCTCTGCCGCACCACCCTAAATCGGGCCGAGGTCAAATGACAATGGGCAAAATACATTTGCATCGTGTCTTTTCAGGACTTTAGAGATAATCAGATCTCTGCAATCCATATTTGGCCATCTTTTCGTTCAAGGTCCGTCGAGGAAGACAGAGTTCTTCCATCACGTTTATGATCGATCCTTTTTGGCGTCGCATAGTGTTGTCGATTAGCATCCTTTCGAATGCTTCGACGTATTCTTTAAGCGGCTTGCCATCTGCAGTAACAACTGGGCGAATTTCTTCATCGTCTGACATCAACAAAGACGCGATAGTACCAGTTCCTCTGCGGCTTTGCAGAACCGCCCGTTCAGCGACATTCAGCAGTTGGCGCACATTTCCCGGCCAAGGGGCCTGAAGAATTTGTGCGGCTTCTTGCCCATCCAGTTTCGGCGTCACACAGCCGTATTCATCGGCGTATTGCTCACAGAATCTGGAAAACAATGTCAGGATATCGTCTCCGCGTTTTCGCAAGGGTGACAGGGTCAAATGCAATGTCGCCAAGCGGAAAAACAGATCCGGCCGCATGCTTTCTTGGCAGGTTACCTCGGGGTTGCTTTGATTGCAGATCGCAATAATTCGAGTTTCGCTCGGCGTCCCCTGTTCGTTTATCGCCTTTAACAGTTGGGCTTGAATTTCTTCGGTAAGGGTTTCAACGTCCTCAAGCACCAAAGTTCCGCCACGAGCTTCCTCCATCGCGGGTAGCCTTTGATCATCAAGATCATCCGCTCCGAACAAGCGTTTCGAAAGGCTAGCCTCATCAAAGGCGGAACAAGAAACCAAAACGAAGGGCTTACCGCCCCGTGCGCCCGCTGCGTGCAATGCATGCGCTGTCAGGGTTTTGCCTGTACCTGTCTCGCCGTCGATAATGACATGGCCATCCGACTGCGCGAGATCGAGGATTTCTTCGCGAAGGCGCGTCATTTCAGGACTATCACCTAGAAGCTTTTGAACGATCTTGCCGCCGCTCGACAATTCATTGCGCAAAGAACGGTTATCCAGCAACAGACGCCGCTTATTCATCGCGCTTTTAACCAATTTGGTCATCCGGTCAGGATCAAAAGGTTTCTCTAGAAAATCAAAAGCGCCCATTCGCATTGCATCAACCGCCATAGGCACGTCCCCGTGTCCTGTAATCATAATGACTGGCAACGCACTGTCGGTGCCTTTGAGTCGACGAAGGAACTGCATCCCATCCATCCCTGGCATTTTGATGTCAGACACAACAATGCCAGGATAATCTGGGCCGAGAACTTTTAGTGCTTCTTCGGCTTTTGCATAAGTCTCTGTTTCGTAACCAGAAAGCGCAAGCCATTGTGAAATGGATTGGCGCATATCTTGTTCATCATCAACGATCGCAATTTTGTTTACTTGGGTCATTCGTTACTCTGCTGCCTCAGTTTCTTCCATTAAGATAGGAAGTTGAATTTCAAATACAGCCCCCTGCTCTTCACCATTGTGTGCGGTCAGACGCCCCCCAAGATCAGATACGATCCCTGAAGATATCGCCAAACCCAAACCAACGCCGTCACCGGGTTGCTTGGTCGTGAAGAACGGTTCGAACAATTGATCGAGGTTTTCCATCCCCGGGCCATTGTCTCTTACGGAAACGACGGCCATTTCGCCTGCCGCCAAAATGATCTCAATCCCAGGATTCTCAACGCCTTTGGTCGCATCCAAAGCGTTTCGCAGCAAATTCACCAGGACTTGCTCAATCCTCAGCTGGTCTCCGAGAGTTTGAACTGGTTGGTCAGGTTCGACGACAGAAATCTTAACCTGACGCTGTCTCAATTGAGGTTCCATCATGGACAAAGTCGCTGAAATGGAAGCCCCAAGATCCACTGGCTGCAATTCCTCTGCGCCTTTTCGGGCGTAGGATTTTAGCTGCTTTGTGATTGCGGTCATGCGCTCGATCAAGCCGTCAACACGTTGGAAGGAAGACAACGCCTCATCTGTGCGGTTTCTTCGCAGCAATAGTTTAGCGCCTGCAAGGTATGTCTTCATCGCGGCCAACGGTTGGTTTAACTCGTGGCTGATCGCCGCGGACATTTCGCCAAGTGCCGCAAGCTTTGAGCTTTGGGCGATGGTTTGTTCAGCCACGGCAAGGTTTTCCTGCGCACGTTCGCGGGCTGCAATTTCCCGTTGAAGACGGGCATTCAGCGCGCGCAATTCTTCGCTTTCCCTTTGAAACAACGCTAAACGCAATGCATTTTTGCGGTTAAGGATATAGAATCCCAGCGAAAGAAGTATGGCAAACCCCATGATTTCAAGGGCAATAACTGCGTTAACTCGTTCGCGTATTCCGGCATAGGTCGTGAAGCTGGTGATCGTCCAGTTCTTGAACGGCACATCAAGATCGCGGCGCAACACGGCCTCGCCCCTGACATATGCATCTGGCGGCAAGGCGGCCCAGTCTGACGTCAACCGGATCGCCCTTGCAATGGCCCCTTCAGGCGTTTGGCGCTGCAACGCTGCGCCGACCGTCAGCCCGCGCCACTTTGGCTCAGTGGCAAGAATAATCGTCCCGTCAGCGTTGGTAACCAGCACAGCGTCAGAGATACCTGCCCACGCGTCCTCAAACCGGCGAAGGGCAGCATTTGCCACGATGACGCCACCAGCGTCTCCCTCCATCGGGCGGGAATATGTAAATTCAAACCGACCAGCGGCTGATGATTGCATTGAGAATACGGTCTGGTGTTCGCTCAAAGCTTCATGAAACCATGGCTGGCCAGACATTTCGGATCCCAGCATTTCTTGGTCAGTGGCTGCGACGACGACCCCGCTTTCATCCAAAAGCGTCAACGCTGCGATTCCGATTTCGTCCCAATAGCTGGTCAGCTTGTCGGATGTGTTGGCGAAATCTCGACTGGAAAGTGCATCATTCAGATCTGCGTCACGGGCTAACAACTGCGGCACGACCGAATTTCGCTGCAGTTCGCTAAGCAAACTTGCGGAATACAAAGCCAAACGCGTATCGGCACGATCTCGGGTGGTTTCTGTAAAGCGTTGTGTCAGCCAGCTGTTTGTCATCCACACAGTCGCCGCAAGCGCCACGAACAACGCAACAACCGCCATGCGGAACAACACGACTGTTCTGCTGGTGGGCAATTGCGATTGAATGGGTTTTACAGTCTGCACCATCCCCGCAATCTATCGATCACCGGAATGGCGAACAAGTCAGGCAGTGACCAACTGGTCCACCAATGAGCGGAAGAGCGCCGTACCGTCTGTACCGCCATGCGCTTCATCAACACAACGTTCCGGATGAGGCATCATACCAAGCACGCGCTTGTTGGCGGACAAGATACCGGCAATAGCCTCGTCCGAGCCGTTTGGATTGTCTACGTAGCGAAAAGCAACACGTGCGTCGCCGTTCAGACGATCAATAACATCTTGGTCAGCAGTGTAGTTGCCATCGTGGTGCGCCACTGGAACCGAGATTTCCTGACCTTGCGTATACCCTTCGGTATAAGGGCTGTCCGTCGTTTCGACCGTCAGTCCAACGGGCTTACAAATAAATTTCAGGCCCGCGTTGCGCATCAAAGCACCTGGCAACAGGCCCGTTTCAGTCAACACTTGAAAGCCATTGCAAATCCCGAGCGCGTAACCGCCCTTATTGGCAAAATCGACGACAGACCGACAGATGGGAGAGTTTGCGGCAATCGCCCCACAGCGCAAATAATCCCCAAACGAAAACCCACCGGGGATGCCAACGATATCAATCCCATCTGGAAGGCGCGTGTCCTTGTGCCAAACGCGGGTTACTTTCGCGCCCGCATTTTCAAAGGCAACGGCCAAATCGCGGTCACAGTTGGATCCGGGAAAGGTGATAACAGCAGCGTGCATAGCGAATTCCTTTGGGTATTCGACTTTAATAGATCGGTTTAGCCGATTTCGATGTCAAAGCGTTCGATGACAGTGTTTGCGAGAAGCTTCTCGCACATCTGCTCAACCGTTTCTTTCGATGTGCCCTCGGCAAGATCAAGTTCAATCACTTTGCCCTGACGCACACCTTCAACACCATCAAATCCCAGAGCACCCAAAGCATGCCGCACGGCCTCACCTTGTGGATCGAGAACTCCGGTTTTTAGCATGACGTGAACACGTGCTTTCATTTTAACTTCTCCGTAGACAGACTATCGCCTGCTCGTATTTTCGTTTCAGATCAATTGATCAAAGTCGGCTTTGGCATCTGCGTTGCGTTCCGTGGCATCACGCCCAAACGCTGTGCGACCTCAGTGTACGCGTCGGTCAAGTTACCCAAGTCACGACGGAACACATCTTTATCAAGCTTTTGGCCTGTTTCGATGTCCCAAAGGCGACAACTGTCTGGGCTAATCTCATCGGCCACAAGCAAGCGCTGAAAATCGCCTTCATAAACACGCCCAATTTCGATTTTGAAATCAACCAAGCGAATGCCAACGGCCATCATCATGCCCGACATAAAGTCATTCACACGCAACGCGAGGCTTAGGATATCATCCATGTCTTGCTGGCTGGCCCAACCAAAAGCGGCAATATGCTCTTCACTGACCAGAGGATCGCCAAGCTTGTCGTCTTTGTAACAATACTCAACGATTGGGCGCGGCAAAGGCGTGCCCTCTTCTAGACCAAGACGCTTGGAAAGCGTGCCGGCAGCATAATTGCGAACGATGATCTCCAAAGGGATGATCTCGCAAGAACGGACCAACTGTTCGCGCATATTCAAACGCTTCAAAAAGTGCGTTGGGACGCCGATATTGTTCAGACCCGTCATGAAATATTCTGACAAGCGGTTGTTCAACACGCCCTTGCCGTCAATGACGTCTTTTTTCTCGGCGTTGAATGCAGTCGCATCGTCCTTGAAATACTGAACGATTGTTCCGGGCTCAGGGCCTTCATAAAGGATTTTTGCTTTGCCTTCGTAAATCTTTTTCCGACGTGCCATGGGATCTCCGGTGTCGCGGCAGAACTGAGTCCACCTGAATGCTGTGCGCTCTATAGGACAAGGCTTGGTTGGGGGCAAGAAGTCTGGCTGCGACATTGCGCTGTGGATGCGGCAAATCTTCTTTTCTGCAAATAGTCCGAGTTCTATTGGTTGCACTGGCCGACATTCCTAGCCATATTTTAGTTAAACCACGGCTAATGGAGGGTTATATGACCACCTTTGATGATCGCGAAAATGCTTTTGAATCCAAGTACGCGCACGATGAAGAAGTTAAATTTAAGGCAACGGCGCGCAGCCACAAGTTGACTGGTCTCTGGGCTGCCGAGCTTTTGGGGAAATCAGGCGACGACGCCAACGCGTACGCGATCGAAGTCGTCAAATCTGACTTTGAAGAAGCCGGACACGAGGACGTTGTTCGCAAACTTGTCGCCGATCTAGGCGCCAAAGCAAGCGAAGATGAAATCCGCGCAAAAATGGCCGAAATGACAGGCGTGGCGCAGGAACAAATCATGGGTGAGGTCGAGTAAACTTCCCCACATAAAACTTTGAAAACGCTCACCAATTTCGGTGGGCGTTTTTTGTTTGAAATATCATCATAACCATTATGAGCATTCCGAGTTTGCACCCCAACTCATCCGATGCCAAACGAAGTTTGAACAATACTTGGTGGGCGACCTATGGCTGATTTACTCTCTGAACTTCTTTCATCACGCGAATGGCTTTTGGCTGATGGCGCAACAGGGACTCAATTGTTTGCCATGGGGCTACAAGCTGGTGACGCGCCAGAGCTTTGGAACGCAGATGAGCCCGAAAAAATTCGCAAGCTCTACTCGGATCCCGTCGAAGCTGGCAGCGACATTTTTCTCACCAACAGTTTTGGTGGCAGTGCCTCTCGGTTAAAGCTGCACAATGCGCAGGGACGTGTTCGTGAGCTAAACCGACTAGCTGCTGAAATTGGACGTGACGTTGCAGATGCCTCTGGACGCAAGATTGTCGTCGCAGGCTCTGTCGGCCCTACAGGTGAGATTTTCGCGCCTATGGGGGAAATGACCCACGAATTGGCGGTTGAGCAGTTTCATGAACAAGCAGAAGGTCTAAAAGAAGGCGGTGCTGACGTCCTTTGGCTAGAAACAATCTCTGCCCCTGAGGAATACAAGGCTGCCGCCGAAGCATTTGGTCTTTCAGGGATGCCATGGTGTGGCACAATGAGCTTTGACACGGCCGGCCGCACTATGATGGGTGTCACTAGTTCTGCAATGGTTGAAATGGTCGAAAGCCTTCCGACCCCACCTATCGCTTTTGGCGCCAACTGCGGAACAGGCTCCTCAGATCTTCTTCGCACAGTTCTTGGCTTTGCTGCGCAGGGCACAACCCGACCAATAATTGCAAAGGGCAACGCGGGAATTCCCAAATACGTCGATGGCCATATCTGCTACGATGGCACGCCCGACTTGATGGCGAAATATGCGATCATGGCACGGAACTCAGGGGCCAGCATCATTGGCGGTTGTTGCGGCACTCAGCCAGAGCATTTGGTGCACATGCGCGCAGCACTGGAAAACAGTGAGCGTGGAGAACGCCCGACGCTTGAACAGATTGCGGGTGAACTTGGGGCCTTTTCATCGGCAAGCGACGGAACCGGTGCATCAGAGGCAGACGCCCCAAAAAGACGCTCGCGTCGCCGGAAAACCTGATCATTCCTATCAAAATCGACCTAAGCTTCGATCAAATCTCGATAATTCGATAGAAAAGTCGGAAGCGAAACGACCAATGTCGCAATTCGCACAGTCTGAGAACGCAAAAAATATGAATTCTCGATTCAGATGACTAAGGGACTCAGCTTGTCCGCAGTAAAGGAATAACAATCATGTCTGACCAAGAAGACGATATCATCCTGTCGGAACTGGACGACGAAGAACTTGTTCAACAGATGTTTGATGACCTCTACGATGGTCTCAAAGAAGAAATTGAAGAATCCGTAAACATCCTGCTAGAGCGTGATTGGCAGCCTTACGACATTCTGACCAAAGCACTGGTTGGCGGCATGACCATCGTTGGTGCCGACTTCCGTGACGGTATTTTGTTCGTACCAGAGGTTCTATTGGCGGCAAACGCAATGAAGGGTGGGATGTTCATCCTTAAGCCGCTTCTGGCGGAAACTGGGGCTCCTCGTGTAGGATCAATGGTTATTGGCACCGTTAAGGGCGACATCCACGATATCGGCAAAAACCTTGTATCAATGATGATGGAAGGCGCAGGCTTCGAAGTTGTCGATCTTGGCATCAACAACCCTGTTGAGAACTACATTGAGGCACTTGAAGAGCATCAGCCAGATATTCTCGGAATGTCGGCATTGCTGACAACAACCATGCCATACATGAAAGTTGTTATCGACACGCTTGTCGAGCAAGGCAAACGCGACGACTACGTAGTATTCGTCGGTGGTGCGCCTCTGAATGAAGAGTTCGGCAAAGCCATTGGCGCAGATGCCTATTGTCGTGACGCAGCCGTGGCTGTTGAAATGGCCAAAGAGTATTGCGGTCGCAAGCACAATAAGATGACAGCCTAAATAGGCCACACATCAATAATTTAGGGCCGCGATCGAAAGATTCGCGGCCCTTTTGATTTCAGAGGTTGGACGATGTCACCATCAACGCTCCCAAACGATACGTCGCTAACTGACGACGGTCTTTCACCCGAGGGCAAGGGCAAGATTCTTTTGATTGCCTGCGGTGCCCTCGCACGAGAGATCATCGCCCTTCGCGAATTGAACAATTGGACCCATATCGACCTAACATGCCTGCCCGCGATCTATCACAATGCGCCCGACAAAATTACGCCTGCGATCCGAGACGCTGTTGAGAAATGGCGTGGAAGTTATGAGCAGGTTTTCATCGTCTATGCAGATTGCGGGACAGGCGGCCAACTACACGCTGCGTCCGAGGAAATGGGCGTTGAGATGCTGCAAGGCCCGCACTGCTATTCATTCTTTGAAGGCAACGAAGCGTTTGCCGAACGCGATGAAATTACAGCGTTCTACCTTACCGACTTTTTGGCCCGCCAGTTTGAGGCCTTCGTATGGAAACCACTTGGTCTGGATCGGCATCCAGAGTTGCTTGATATGTACTTTGGTCACTATGAAAAACTGGTTTATCAGTCCCAAATAGATGATCCGCAATTGGTAGAACAAGCCAAGTCATATGCAGCGCGGATGGGTCTGGAGTTTGAGCATCGCCATACCGGATACGGCGATCTCTGCAACGAATTGTCTAGATTGAAACCTTAAATCGCAGCGTTCGCGACCATATTCAGACGCTCGACCATTGATCTAAGGCCATTTGATCTTTGCGATGACAAATGCTCATTCAAACCGAGACGCCCAAGCTCAGAAAATGCGTCAACCGCAGCAGCCTCTTTGACGCTCAGATCGTTATAGAGTGCCGCTAGAACGGCAATCAGCCCACGCACGATCATCGCATCGCTGTCACCTCGAAACTTGAAAACCTGACCGTCAATTTCTGGGTGCAACCAGACTTGGCTAGAACAACCGTGCACTTTGGTCGAGGGCACTTTCAGCGCCTCTTCAAGTGCCGGCATCGCCTTTCCAAGATCTATCACATGGCGATAGCGATCTTCCCAGTCGTCAAGGAACTCGAAATCTTCAACAATCGTTTCAAATGCTTTGGACATAATGGCCCCTTGTTTTGGCTTAGACTTCGACGATCTTGACGGCACTGCCATGGGCCGAAAGCGCAATTTCACCACGACACAAACGCATTGCATCCTGTCCAAAAACTTCGTTTCGCCACCCTTTAAGGGCTTTCACATCACGTTGGCCCGCAGCGATACCATCGAGATCTGCCGATGTTGCTACCAGTTTCTGGGCAACACCCGTTTGCTCGGTTTTGGCCTTAAGCAACACGCGCAAAAGATCCGCTAAAGCTGGATTCACTTGCAGTTTGTCGCGCGACACGTCCGGCTTCGGGGCATCTTCCGGCGGGCATTCCAGACCCACCTTAATCGCATTCAAAATGCCCTCGGCGATTACACCCTTACGGGCTTCCCGCAAAAGCAACCGCGAGCGTCCCAAGTCTTGTTCAGTTTTTGGTTTGGTCGAGGCCAATTCAACAAGCGCATCATCCTTGAACACACGGTTACGCGGTACGTTATTTGTCTGTGCGTGCGTTTCGCGAAACTTAGCCAGTTCGCGAACGATGGCCAGAAACTTGCCTGAGTTCGTGCGGGTCTTCACGCGCTTCCACGCATTTTCAGGACGCACAATATAGGTTTCTGGATCACCCAATATCTGCAACTCTTCGCGCAACCATTTCTCACGGCCAGTTTTACGAAGCTGATCGCGCAAGAACTCATAAACAGTGCGCAAATGGGTAACGTCAGCAAGGGCGTAGGTCTGTTGCGCGTCCGTCAGGGGACGCCGGGACCAATCCGTAAACCGAGAGCTTTTATCGATCTGTTCCTTGGCGATTTTACGAACGAGGGTTTCATACCCAACCTGTTCGCCAAATCCGCAGACCATTGCCGCTACTTGTGTATCAAACAATGGCTTGGGCAGAACGCCTGCGTCGATCTGGAATATCTCAAGATCTTGGCGCGCGGCATGGAAAACTTTTACAACGGCTTGGTTTTCAAACAGTTCATACAAAGGCGCTAATGATAGCCCCTTGGCCAGCGGATCAAGTAAAACGGCGTCATTCTCACCATCGCCAGCAACGGCCAACTGAACCAAACACAGTATCGAATAATACGTGCGCTCTCGCAGGAATTCAGTGTCGACGGTGACGTACTCAAAATCACTGGCATATGTACAAAACTCAGCCAGTTCTTCAGTGGTTTTTAGGATTTTCATTCAGACCACGTTCCAAAGATCGTTAGACAATTGCCCCGCCTATACCGTCTCTTTGAGGGCTTAGCAAATGGGTGCCTTTTTAGGCGTCGCTGACCAACCTGTCGGCAAATTTACGTAGCATCGCTGGATAGAGAATGTGTTCTTCTGCCAACACACGTTCTGCTAGCAATTCCGCCGTGTCATTTTCCAAAATCGGTACGGTACGTTGCCCCAACATGGGGCCTTCATCCAGCTCGACAGTCACCTCATGGACCGAGCATCCAGCGACCTTATCACCGGCTTCTATCGCACGTGCATGGGTTTTAAGGCCGCGATATTTCGGCAATAGGGACGGATGGATGTTGATCATCCGTCCTTCCCATTTCGAAATGAATTCTTCCGTCAAAACCCGCATAAAACCAGCAAGGCACACGATATCAGGTTGATATCGCTCTAGCGCTTCATTCAACTTTTTTTCGAATGCAGCACGATCACTGCCAAACGGCCGATGGTCCACAACAGCGGTTGCCACACCTTGGCGCTTGGCTTTATCCAAGCCACCAGCATCAGAATTGTTGGACAATACCAAACAAGGCCTCGCCGGATGATCGCCGGTCATGCTTTCGAGAAGGGAAACCATGTTGGACCCCCCGCCAGAAATGAATATGGCGACCTTTAGGGTCACAAAAGGGATCCGCTATAGCGGACACCTTCTCCTGCTGAGACGACGCCCAAACGACAAACAGTTTCGCCAGCGCTTTCCAAAAGCTTGATGACCTCATCAGCTTTGGATGCCTCGACGGATAACACCATTCCAATACCTGCGTTGAACGTCTTAAGCATTTCGCTTTCAGCCATGCCACCCTGCGCGGCCAGCCATTGGAAGACCGCTGGCAACTGCCAAGAATTGAGGTCGATATCAGCGCCCAAACCCTCAGGCAGAACCCTCGGAAGGTTTTCGGTAAGCCCACCACCGGTTATGTGCGCCAATGCATGAACGCCCCCGGCCCTTATCGCAGCAAGCGTTTGCGTGACATAAAGACGTGTAGGCGCAAGTAACGCGGCCCCAAGCGTTCCCTCACCCCATGGGCAATCTGCATCCCATGCCAAACCAGACTGGGCGACAACAGCGCGCACAAGCGAGTAGCCGTTTGAATGAACACCATCAGACGCAAGGCCAAGCAATACATCGCCCTCAACGACGCCAGCAGGCAAATCCATGCCGCGCTCCATCGCACCAACTGCAAATCCTGCCAGATCAAAATCACCAGCTTCATACATGCCGGGCATCTCCGCCGTCTCACCACCGATCAGTGCGCAACCAGAGAGTTCACAACCCTTGGCAATGCCTTCGATAATACGAACGGCCGTATCCGTCTCAAGCTTACCCGTCGCGAAGTAGTCGAGAAACAATAGCGGCTCTGCCCCCTGACAAACAAGGTCGTTCACACACATGGCTACAAGATCAATGCCGATCGTATCGACGTTGCCTGTATCAATTGCAATTCTCAGTTTTGTGCCAACACCGTCGGTGGCAGCAACCAAAATAGGATCGGTATAGCCCGCGTCTTTAAGATCAAACAAAGCCCCAAAGCCACCGAGCCCTGCCATAACGCCGGAACGTTTGGTTTTCTTAGCTGCCGGTTTGATGCGTTCAATAAGATCATTCCCCGCATCAATATCAACACCAGCATCCGCGTAGGTGAGTCCGTTTTTCTGCGAGGTCATGGCACACTCCTTATCATGTCGCCGTGCGATTAGCCCATCGGCGCAAAAAGGGCAATCTGAAAGCCTTGACGCGGGATAGCTTGGTGCTAAATACGGTCCCATGGCGGGCCTGTAGCTCAGTTGGTTAGAGCAGAGCGCTCATAACGCTTTGGTCGTAGGTTCGAGTCCTACCGGGCCTACCAGACAGTCTTCGGCTGCCAGCCGCAATTCCACTTACTCAATATTACCGCCTATTTCCCGACGGTTAGAGGGGTGGTTGTGTTATATTGCGCATTGGTTTGGCGCTGAGACCGGTAGATGCGGGCGGAACTGTGCACGACACGCCAAACGTCTCAGTGAGTGTCCAAACTATTTTTATAGTGCATCATTTGGATGTGTTGTGTGTGGAGAAATCAAGTTTCAACAAAAAAGTGCGCGCTGATCTTCCCAAAGAAACGGCAATTTATCCAGGCGCTTCAGTTTGGTTGCGGACAATTCCATAGTCTGACGA
>ERZ1047985.1126-NODE-1126-length-18751-cov-5.359061_pt1 | contig 18751 bp, 15 predicted proteins | sample MGYA00383097_ERZ1047985 | MGnify/ENA primary metagenome ERZ1047985 (study PRJEB29581, sample SAMEA5548367) | metagenome | biome: marine; feature: coastal; material: water | depth 50 m | study: Short-term variability in the microbial, nano- and picoplankton...
TCGCCCACCCGAAAAAGTTTAAAATTGCCTTCCGGATTGCAAATAATGTTTTGCGAATATCCGGAAATCAACGCCTCCAAATCTACTTCTCCACCATTGCTCGACTGTTCACGTAAGCCCAGATAAAGTTCGTCCAACGGCAAAGTTCCATGTTCCACCACAATTTGCTCTACGTAGCGCTCAATATTTGCGTGAGTGTATTCGTTGTAGAGCACAGCAGTCAATCCGGAATTGTTGCGGCGAACTTCAATCAAACGATGATTGAGCGTGATTGTCACCTCATTTTCGTATAATGCTCGCAGATACGCAGGATAGTTCGTTCCGCCTACATCCGGAGCTATGATCCGTTCCGGAGTTACGTATTCCAGTTTAGTTTCGGAATTTGCCAAAAATTCTGCACATGAAATTCCGGGATGCTGACCGTTGTCATCGAACAATAAAATATTCTTTTTTGGTTTCACAGTTCCCGCTAGAATATCCCAACCCGGAACCACCAAATCAGCTCCTTTCTGCAAAAATTCTGTATTCGGCAAACCACCAGCAGCAACGATAACAACATCAGGATTTTCCGCCAGTACGTCTGGAACTTCCGCGTAACAATTGAAACGTGATTCAACGCCGAGCCTTTGCACTTCCGCGAAAAGCCAATCCGCGATGCTGATTGTTTCACGACGCCGTTCAACTTTCGCAGCTAAAAGAAGTTGCCCTCCTGGACGGTCATTCGCTTCAAACAAAACAACTTTGTGACCGCGCTCCGCACAAACACGAGCTGCTTCTAATCCGGAAGGTCCAGCGCCGATTACAACAATCTTTTTCACACTTCCGGAAGTTTTCGGAACAAGGTGCGGCATCGTTTGTTCACGACCGGTAGCTGCGTTGTGTACGCAAAGTGCGTCACCGTTTTCATACAAACGGTCCAGGCAGTAGCCCATTCCTACACAGGGCCGTATTCGCTCTTCTTCGCCGGATTCAATTTTTGCAACAATGTACGGATCTGCCATGTGCGCACGTGTCATTCCGACCATGTCCAGCAGTTTTTCTCGCAATGCGTGCCGTGCCGTTGCAACTTCGTTTATACGTGCGGCATGAAAAACCGGAAGTTCAAATTCACGTTTGATCGCACCGGCAAATTCAAGTTGCGGACCTGCAGGAGTTCCCATGTTTGGAATGATGTGTGACAAACCTTCCTGTGTATCAATATGCCCCTGAATAACATTGATAAAATCCAATCCTCCTGTACTGACCAGCATTTCGCCGATTTTGAGTCCTTCTTCTAAACGTAAACCACCGTCCAAGTGTCTGTCCAAAGCTTCATCAAAAACCATGCGGATTCCGACGATGTAAGTACTGCCGACTTGCTTGCGGATTTCCTCTAAAACTTCCAAAGCAAAACGTGCCCGATTTTCCAAACTTCCGCCGTAACGATCGGTGCGGAAATTAGTTCTTGGAGACCAAAACGCATCCAACAAATGTCCGTAAGCTTCAATTTCAACACCGTCCAAACCACCTTGTTGACATCGTTTTGCCGCGGCTCCGTAAGCTTTGACAATTCGGCGGATGTCTGTTTCCTCAGCAATTTTCGGAAAACCCCGATGTGCCGGTTCACGTACACAGGACGGTGCCACAATCGGCAGCCAGTCACCGGCATTGGAAACGCTTCTGCGCCCGAGGTGTGTAATTTGACACATCAAAGCTGCACCGTGTCGATGAACCCCTTCCGCCATTTTTTGGAAATACGGAATGATCTCGTCATTTCCCGCATACAAATTTCCAAATACCGGCGGCGAATCCTGAGACACCAGCGTTGAACCACCAAACATTGTCAGAGCAATTCCGCCTTTAGCCTTTTCCTCATGATACAAACGATAGCGTTCTTTTGGTAATCCGTCTTCTGAATATGCCGGCTCATGGCTTGTACTCAGAATCCGGTTTTTCAAACTCAAATGCTTGAGCTGAAAAGGCTGCAGTAATGGATCAGTCGAATTCATCCTTGTTAATAACTTGCATCCGGAAATGATTCTTTTCTTTGGCGGATAAACGCCAATAAAGCTTCATCCAGCGCAGGATCCATTGCCGGCATTTCGTATTCGTCGAGCATTTTTTTCCAGATTACGTTAGCACGCTGAGCGGTATCCAGATTACCGTCCGCTTCCCATTGTTCAAAACTGTTGTTGTCTGCAACGCTGGAGCGGAAGAACGCAGTTTTGAAATTTTCCTGTGTGTGTTCGCAGCCCAGAAAATGTTTGCCAGGTCCAACTTCACGAATTGCATCCAATGCCTGTCCGTTTTCAGAAAGATCAACTCCTGCTAAAAAGGAGTGGATCATTCCAGCCTGGTCAATGTCCATGATAAATTTTTCGTAACTCATCGACAATCCTCCTTCGAGCCAACCTGCGGTATGCAGCATAAAATTTACTCCGGCCAACATGGCGTGCTGTAACGTATTTGCCGCTTCATATGCAGCTTGTGCATCCGGAACTTTTGCGCTGTTTAAACCACCGCCACTTCGGAACGGAACCCCAAGTTTGCGAGCCAAAGCCGCTACGATATAAAGTACAAGTTGTGGTTCAGGTGTTCCAAAAGTCGGTGCTCCGGACTGCATGGACATTGAACTTGAAAAAGTTCCAAATATCACCGGCGCCCCCGGACGTACCAACTGCGCAAAGGCCATTCCGGAAAGTGCTTCTCCATAAAGCTGAGACGCAGTACCAGCGACTGTGACTGGAGACATTGCTCCTGCAATACAGAACGGTGAAACTATACACGCCTGATTGTTGCGGGCATATATTTTTAGTGCACCAATCATGGTGGCATCCCAGACCAAGGGTGAATTAGCGTTTATCAAACTGGTGATTACAGTATTGTCCCGCACAAATTCTTCCCCAAACAAAACCTTGGCCATATCAACTGTATCTTGTGCACGTTCCGGAGCAGTGACTGAACCCATGAATGGTTTGTCACTGTAACGCATGTGCGTATAGACCATGTCTAAATGACGTTTGTTAACGGGCAAATCAACCGGTTCGCAAATCGTTCCTCCGGAATGATGCAGAAAAGGGGTCGAATAAGCTAGTTTGACGAAATTTCGGAAATCCTCAATTGTGGCGTAACGACGACCTTTTCCCAAATCACGTACAAAAGGCGAACCGTATGCAGGCACCAAAACCATATTCTTACCGCCAATCCGCACACTTTTTTGTGGGTTACGGGCGTGTTGGGTAAATTCCCTGGGTGCGTTATCCTGAATGAGTTTTTTGCAAAGCCCTTTTGGAATCCTCACGCGTTCCCCGTTTATGTCTGCTCCTGCATCTTTCCAAATTTGCAGTGCTTCTAAATCTCCTCTGAACTCTACACCAACTTCCTGCAGAATAGTTTCTGCATTTGCTTCAATCAAGGCCAAACCTTCTTCGTCGAGGATTTCGTAAACCGGCACATTTCGTGTAATGTAGGCTGGTCCTTGAGCGACAGGAACACTTTGTGCGGCCTTTCTGGCGGCACGTCCACCTCCACGTTTTCTTCCTTGATCAGTCATGTTTGTTTTTATGCTGTTGGTACTTGCTGTACTTTTAAGAATGCTAGTACTGATGTCACACTATTATTGAGTGATAATTTTAATACTGTGCACATCTGCATACTGAATGCCAAAGTATAATATATTGATAATACATGATAAAAAATTGACATCTCTAAAAATAAGAACTAATAATTCCGCTTTTAAGACTAGTTTTGGGTTGAAAATTAAAAAGTAAAAGCTGTGATGCTATGCTCATACAGTAATTAATTAATTATTTTAATAAAATTAGTACTTTATGAATGTGTAGTTCTGTCTTATGACGAAGCTTAAGTAAAGGACAAAATACGGAACTCTGAGTTCCGAATTAAAAAATATAAGAATTTGCAGTTCCTATTTCTCTCGAACTGCACAACGAGAAGTCAAAACGCCTTTATCCTGTTGCAGCAATGGCAATAAATTTCTAATTATAAGAGCTTTGATTCCACCTTGTGCTTGAGAAAGATGATTGCTAAGATTCCAGTCAGCATATCAGCAAAATAAAAACGCAAATATTTATTTGTGAGGCTTAGAAAACTAATGAACCACATAACGGACTATGAACACAGACGAAATTAGCGCAAATCAAATTATTGAGTTAGCACACAAGACCGATTCAGGACTCGGAGAGCGGGCAAATCTAGGTATAATAGTGCTTAGCTCGGATCAAACACTGGAGTATGAATTTCGCACTCTTTTGAACTTTGAAGGTGTTACGCTTTATCATTCGCGTATCCCAAATGAGATGGAGATAACAAAGTCATCATTGGCAAAAATGGAAGCGGACTTGCCGGTTGCTGCGGCTTTATTGCCGAAGTCTTTTAACTTTAGTGCGATTGGTTACGGCTGTACCTCTGGTGCAACAATTATTGGAGAAGATCGCGTTGAAAAAGCAATTCAGCGTATACACCCTGAAACTCCGTGTTCAAATCCTCTGACTGCCTGCAAAGCTGCTTTGCGTGCTCTGGGACTCAAGAGGATCGCGCTGTTGACACCTTATGATCCTGCTATTACCATGGAAATGCGGGACAATCTCCTAAAGTCCGGCTTTGAAATTCCCGTAACCGGATCATTTTTTGAAACCGACGATTTTATTGTCGGTAGAATTTCCTCTGATTCAATTCTTACAGCTATTGAAAAAATTGGTGCGAGTGCGGAATGTGACGGTGTTTTTGTTTCTTGTACAAATTTGAGAGTAGCGTCAATCATTGAAGAAGCGGAAGCACGTTTAGGCAAACCGGTGACGTCCAGTAACCATGCGCTGGCCTGGCATTTACTGCGCCTGTCCGGAATTAAGGATTCCCCTGAAAACTTCGGCAGCCTCTTTCAAAAACAGTTAAGTGTTAAGTTTTGAATAATTAACTCTGCAAAACAAAGTTCAAAAATGTCAAAAACTCATTACGATACAATCATCATCGGTGGAGGCTCAGCAGGTTGCGCTCTGGCCAACCGTTTGAGTGCTGATCCTTCCCACAAAGTACTGGTTCTGGAAGCCGGACGACCGGATTATATCTGGGACATTTTTATCCACATGCCTGCCGGTTTAACATTTCCAATCGGTAACAAATACTATGACTGGTGCTACGAATCTGAACCGGAACCTTTCATGAACAACCGTCGTGTTTTTCATGGACGTGGTAAAGTTCTGGGAGGATCGAGCAGTATCAACGGCATGATTTTTCAGCGTGGAAATCCAATGGACTATGAACGCTGGGCCGCTGATTCCGGGATGGAAAACTGGGATTACGCACACTGTCTGCCCTATTTCAAACGCATGGAAAATTGTTTGGCGGGTGGGGATGATTTTCGTGGCGCTGAAGGACCCTTGATCATGGAAAGAGGGCCTTGTGAAAATCCGTTATTCAGTGCGTTTTTTGAGGCCGTGCAGGAAGCAGGTTATCCCTTGACCGATGATGTGAACGGTTACAAACAGGAGGGTTTTGCGCGCTTTGACCGCAACCTCCATCGAGGCCGCAGAATGAGTGCGGCAAGAGCGTATTTGCATCCGGTCAAAAATCGTCCGAATCTCACTGTTCAGTGCCGGACACTGACTACCAAAATTCTATTTGAAACAAAGAATCTCGGGGGGACAACGCGTGCTGTTGGAGTAGAGTATTCCAAAAGTCAGGGTCGATCCGAAAAAGTTTATGCCGGCGAAATCATTTGTTGTGGAGGTGCAATCAACTCTCCGCAACTTTTGCAACTTTCCGGAATTGGCAATGCCGCAGAATTGGAAAAACTTGGAATTGATGTCGTGCATGATTTGCCTGGAGTGGGTGAAAATATGCAGGATCATTTGGAAGTCTATATCCAATATGCCTGCAAAAAACCGGTTTCCATGGCTCCCGCCTTGAAATGGTACAACAAACCATGGATCGGTTATCAGTGGCTTTTTCACCGTAAAGGTCCGGCCGCCACTAATCATTTTGAAGCCGGAGGTTTTATTCGCAGTAATGAGCAGGAAAAATATCCAAATATCATGTTTCATTTTCTACCGCTTGCTATCCGTTACGATGGTTCTTCTCCTGGTTCAGGACACGGTTACCAAGTCCATGTCGGGCCAATGTATTCGGATGCGCAGGGTTCCGTCAAAATCAAGTCCACTGACCCGAGAGTTTATCCAAAACTGCGCTTTAATTATTTATCCACTGAGCAGGATCGTCGTGAGTGGGGCGAAGCAGTGCGTTGCGCGCGCAATATCTTGAATCAACCGGCCTTTGATCAATATAATGCCGGAGAGTTGTCACCCGGTCCGGAAGTTGAAAGTGACGAAGAAGTTTTGAAATGGGTGGCAAAAGATGGCGAAACCGCGCTGCATCCTTCCTGCACCTGTAAAATGGGGACTGACGAAATGTCCGTGGTTGATCCGGAAAGTATGAAGGTACACGGAGTTGAAAACTTGAGCGTGGTTGATGCTTCCGTAATGCCTTACATCACCAACGGAAATATCTACGCACCTGTGATGATGCTGGCCGAAAAAGCGGCGGATTTAATTTTAGGTAATTCTCCGCTTCCAGCAGAAGATACTGAGTTTTATCGTTCAGGTTTGGAGTAATTATTTGTTATTTCAATATTGATAAACCTGTAAAAAGTCCAAATGGCACACTTGTTTGTCATTCTCGCGAAAGCGGGAATCCATTATTTCAGACACTTACAAGTTCCTGGATTCCCGCTATCGCGGGAATGACAACTTTTTTAAATCTTCATTGTTAACCAGCTGAAATTGAAACCAACTCAAAAGGTGAACAGTTAGTTGAAGTTCAGATTGTAGAATTGTAGAATATATTTTTATGAAATTCCTGTGCAGTAGTCTCGATTATACGGTAATTATCAACTTGTCATGGAAATTTGCCTGATTAAGCTTTATGTCTAGAAACATGCCTGATAAACCGGATAATAGCGGGTTTAACGGGCATTATGCCTGATAATAATAAGTTATGCTCAAACAAAAATGGAGTCGTTAATGAAAATCATACCAAACATCATGTCAGGCATCCAACTAACAGGTCACGGCGATTTGGATAAGTTAGTGCTGCGCAATGATATACCCGTTCCCAATATAGGGCCTCGTGATGTTCTTATTAAAGTTAGTGCTGCTGGCGTAAATAACACGGATATTAATACTCGGACTGCATGGTATTCAAAGTCTGAAGGAAATAGTGGTGATTCGAGTTGGTCTGGAGGTCCAATTCAGTTTCCCAGAATTCAAGGTGCAGATGTTTGCGGTAGAGTCGTTGCTTTTGGTGAGCAGGTTGATAAAAGAATATTAAATGAGCGTGTACTTGTAGAACCATGCATCCGTGAAGCTGGTGGATCGACTTTGGAATTACCCTGGTATTTTGGTTCAGAGTGCGATGGTGGCTTTGCGGAATACACAGTTGTAGCTGCCAGACATGCCTATCAGATCACTCGCCCATTCAGTGATGTTGGACTGGCATCATTTCCTTGCTCGTACTCCACAGCTGAAAACATGCTTACACGTGCCAAAGTTACAGCCACCGATACTGTTTTAGTTACGGGTGCATCGGGTGGTGTCGGATCAGCCGTAATACAACTCACTAAAGCACGAGATGCAAAAGTCATTGCAATCACCAGCGAGTCAAAAGTAGCTGATATCTTAAGCCTTGGTGCTAACAAGACTCTCGACAGAAACGAAAACATTGTTCAAGCACTTGGCAAAAACAGTGTCGATGTAGTTATCGACTTGGTTGCTGGTAGCCAATGGCCAGATCACCTTGAAGTTTTGAAACCATTTGGTAGATATGCTGCAGCAGGAGCTATCGCTGGTCCGCTTGTCGAATTAGATGTAAGAACTCTTTACCTGAAGGATCTAAGTTTGTTTGGTTGCACTGTTCTTGGTGAAGAGGTATTTGGCAATCTAATCAAGCGAATAGAAGCAGAGCAAATCAAACCCTTAGTTTCAAAAACCTTTGCTATATCACAAATAGCCGAAGCTCAACAACAGTTTGAATTAAAGAAGCATATTGGTAAGTTGGTAATTGACTTATCAATTGTAAATTAAGTGAAAAGCATAACAAACGCATCAAAGGGACCTGCCTCGGCAAATTTAGGTTTTATCTCATTGGTTTTAACGGGAATTATGTAATTTATAGGTGTTTGCAATTCATCCAGCAGGCCCCTTATCGCGGCGTTATGTGCACAAGGAGTTAAAATGATAAGTCACATTGATCATGTGGTTCTGACGGTTTCTGATATTGAATCTTCAGTGGAGTTTTATCGTCGTGTTTTACTTATGGAAGAAATTACCTTTGCTAAAGGGCGTAAGGCATTAAAATTTGGGAACCAAAAAATCAATCTTCAAACATTAGGGCAAGAGCCTAGAAACGAAGCCCAAGTTGGTTCTGGAGGTTTGTGTCTTATTACTAGTTGGAACTTGAAGGATATAATAGTTCATTTGGAGAACGAGAATGTGGAAATTGTAGAAGGTCCAGTTGCTAAGTCTGGAGCTGTAGGTCAAATTGAGTCTGTCTACTTTTTGGATCCAGATAATAATTTGGTGGAAATCAGCGTTTACAATTAGCAATTGTACTCTAACAATCCGTTTAAGCTGAATTCAGCGATGAACAGCTTGATCCATAGTATCGGAAATCCATTGATTCAAACTTTTTCCTTCAGCCATTGCCACCTCCGCAATTTCTGCATGTAAATTTGAAGGGACACGCACATTAAATTTTCCCGAATAAACTTTTTGAGGAACAACACCATCTTCCTTACACATTTCAAGGAATACTTTTAGTGAAATGGAATCTTCTTTTTTTAGCTTGTTAATATCATTGGCATCAAGGCGTTTTGAAACTATTTTCATTTTATACTTCAAACGGGGTTATTTGTCTGTTCCTCACTTTACAGTGGCTGTCAGTGGTTCCGGAACAGTTGGGTTCCACGGTTGTTCACGGATAGGCAGGTGGACAACAGCGGCGACTATTCCGAGTGCGATGGCGGCCAACCAGATTGTGGTGTAGGATCCAGTTGAGTCATAAACGCGACCTCCCAGCCAAATTCCCAAAAATGCACCAAGTTGGTGACTGAAAAAAACAATCCCCCAGAGAGAGGTGAGGTATCGTGTTCCAAAGACTTGTGCAACAATCCCGCTGGTGAGCGGGACGGTTGCCAACCAGAGAAAGCCGATGGCGGCGCCAAAAACGATGGCTGTGAAGTCACTGAGTGGAATCACAAGAAACAAGCTGATCACCACGACCCGCAGTGCATAGAGCAAACTGAGCAGCAATTTCTTGCTCAACGAATCCCCTAAACGACCAAAAATAAGTGAGCCAAAAATATTGAAAAGTCCAATCATCGCCAGAGCCCAGGAAGCAGCACTGGCGGAAACTCCCTCTCCCTGCAAAAAAGCGGGCAGGTGGGTACCGATGAAAGCTACATGAAATCCGCAGACGAAGAATCCTAGATTAAGCAGCAGGTAACCGGAATGAGTTCCGGCTCCACTTAGTGTTTTACCCATGCTTAATTCCGGCTCTGATTTCGATGGAGAATTATTTTCCGCAGAAGAAGGCTTACCCGGAAGGCCGAGTGCCAGCAGTGAGGCCACAATTAACATCCCACCTGCCGTCGCTAACGCGCTGTTCCAACCGTATCTCTCAATCCAGAACTGAAGCAGAGGGATCATGATGAACATTCCGATTGAGAAGGCCACCGTGACAATTCCAAAGGCCGTGCTGCGACGCTCCGGTGGAGCTACCTGTCCCACTGCACCCATTACCACGATCATTCCTGAGAAACCGATTCCGATTCCGACAACAACTCCGAGGTTAGCATAAAGTTGCCAGGCGGTTTCGCTTTGGGAAGCTAGCCACAATCCCCCTCCATAGATCACACCTCCCAACAAAGCTACTTTACGGAATCCAAGCACGTCCGCCAGTACTCCGAAAAACGGCAACGCAAGAATCAGTTGCTGCCACGCGATTGCAAGGCTGAATGTTTCACGATCCACCCCCAGCGAGAAGGTGATTGGTTCGAGGAACAAACCCATACCCTGACGCACACCCATGCTAAACATGATCGACAGGGAGGCGCAGCTTAAAACGAGCAGAAATCGATTATTTTGTGTCATTTTACTTTTCAAGATTTACTTCAATTTATGCTGGCTTTAAAATTAGAATTTGTCTCAGCGGATCATTTTATGCGAACAGTAGTTGATACGCAAGTGTCATTTGGACCAAAAAACCTGCAAAGAAGGCAAGGGTCCGGATAGCCGGAAGGTCCGCAATGTACACAACACTATGAGTCAGTCTTGCATATAAAGAAGATCATGGATGCCATAGCGGTGATTTCGTTCTGCTTTCCCAAAAAGACCACGGTTAGCACCAAGGAACAAAAGATCACCAAATTTTCGACCGCGTTGTTATGCGGCCGCTTGGCACGAGTGGCCCACTCTGCCTTGAGGCGATATTCCGGATCGGGAGTTTGCTGTGTATTCCACAATCCTGTTTCGAGTATTTTGTATACAACGTACGGAACACTTTCAATCGCTCCTTATCTGGACAAAATCGATGTGTTTGCAACTTCTGATCACAAGTTTCTGTTAAATGCTGCTCGGGGCATGGGTTATTGTTACATCAGTAAAAGCCTACAAGATAGAATTGTTCCGACAAATGCTGGATGGAAAGCCGGAGCCGTACCTTTCGAAAGCTTCTATGGGCCGAATATGCAGCTCTCACAAACTGCCTCGTGCTTCGACAATCCGATAAGTTGGTTGGCGGCCATCGGAGATGAGGCTGCGTTGTCACTCTTTGGCCTGTTCGGAGTTGATGCCGTGTATGCCAGGAATATTGATCTAGTCCGGGCCTTAAGTGATCGTCTCGCAGAAATTGGACAACGACCGATTGAGCTACCAGCAGCAAATCAGAGTACGATTGTAGCTATTCCACTTGACGATGCAGATCCTGCGTAATTACTAAATCATCTGCAAAAGGTAGGAGTTATTTGCTCTGCTAGGGACGGGAATCTTCGGGTGGCTGTACATTTCTACAATAATTTCGATGATATTGATCGCCTTGTCGTTGCACTTAAAGACTGGTAGGTCCTTTATTCATCCTCATTTTACCTACTGAATATTATTTCTCTGTATAATAGAGTTGACATAAGACAAATCGTATATACAATATAACTATGAATTATGAATGGGATGAGAATAAGCGGCAAGCGAATTTCATCAAACACGGAGTTGATTTTTCAATAGCAGAAGACTTTGAATGGGAAACAGCTTTTGAAACGATTGATGATCGACATGATTATAGTGAGGTCCGGTGGGTAGCATTAGGCTACATCAAAAACCAATTATACGATCTGATTTATACACGCCGTTTTGATAACATTCGTATTATAAGCTTACGTAGAGCGAATAACCGAGAAAGAGAATATTATGAAAGAGAAACCTGACCATGTGTCTCAGAACGATTGGGATGAAGTAAACTCACCCCCTCTTTCTGAAGAGATATTAGCTCGAATGCAACCAGTGTTTAAAGCTCACCCTGAAATTCCTCGTAGAGTACGTGGCCCTCAAAAAGATCCTACGAAAATGGCTGTTTCTATTCGTTTGAGTCCACAAGTGGTTGAGTATTTCAAATCTCGAGGAAAAGGATGGCATGCACAATTAGATGAAGTACTAAGTGAATACGTGGCATCACACAAATAGACTCACTAGGGCTAACAAGCAGATAGAGTTGACTAGAGGGGGCACATTTCAGCCCTCTGTTTATCGGTATTTAAAACGTTTTAGCTTCGGCAATGCTCTTGAGTTTTCCCCTCTATCAACTCATCCTTGACGTTATCATCAGGAAGCCCACTAACGGAGATATGCGTCTGAAAATAATGAGATTTCAGCACTTGCAGCTAGATGTTATCAAAGAAAACAATTTAAAAAGGCAGTGATAAATATGGGAATTAATATAGACAATTTAAGTGAAAAGGAATTAATCGATCTTAATCATAAAATAGTTGAGCGTTTAAATTTTAATGCTCAAATGAAGCATCATTCAAAAATGATGGAATTTAGTATTGGAGAAAAAATCTCATTTATTCCAATTGGGAATGAGATTAGGTTTGGTGTAATCACAAAATATAATACAAAAACTATCTCAGTTATGACTGATGATGGAATGCGCTGGAACGTCTCACCAAATTTATTAAATAAAATAAAAGACGCTAAAGCTAAAGTGATTCAGTTAAATCGAAAGAATAAAAAGAATTCATGACAATTGAGTGTTCCTTTAGTTGGGGCATCCTGAATGAACAGTGCGAAAAAGAAAAATATGTTATATATTCAGGATGTTCCTTGTAGACAAAGCTAAGAGATGGTCATCATTCCGCAAAAAAAATAAACAGCGGATATTCTCGGAAGACTTATGTTCTGAGGGTTTGCCATTAGTCCAGCTCAATTGCTTTGTCCGGAATCCAGAATATTGTTTTCGAATAATATACTCTTCTATAATAAAACAGATTATCAAGATATTTTAACTGAAAAATAGTTTTTAGAAATGCCCATAAAGGAAACCAATGAACCCCTTAATTATTTCACTCTAAATAGAAAAAGGAGACCGATGACAAAATTTACAAATAAGGCTAATATTGTTCATTTGTAATACAGAAAAACCATCCTCCATTGGTTACTTTTTTTATGCGTGAGATTCCACTGGCATAAATCTTTGCTACCGCTGCGAAAGAGGTTGAGCATTATCGAACAGCATTGGAATAGCTTCTCTTACAATAGTCCGGAAATGCAACTTATAATACTAGAACAGAATAGCAAATGATTAAAGACTGGTCTTCTACATTTGAAATAACCAAAAAATATCTCAAATATCTTTACGAGCAGTTTAAGGAGGATAGGATAATCTTCCACTCTGGATATCTTTCATACGTCACACTTCTTTCAATGGTACCGCTGTTTGCGGTCATGTTCTCGGTTTTTTCGCTCTTTCCGTCTTTTCAGGAATGGCGAGGTGACGTGGAGGTTTTTGTCTTCAATAATTTTGTGCCAACTCTGGGAGAGGAGATTCGGGGGCACTTTGTTAAATTTGTAGAAAACGCAAGCAAGATGACTCCGGTTGGTATCGCTGTCCTCGTAGTGGTTGCGCTGTTACTGATTTCATCGATAGACCACACTTTGAACCACATCTGGCGTGTACGAAAGAACCGTCGATTGGTCGTCTCCTTTTCGATTTACTTGGTGGTGTTGACGCTCGGCCCTGTGCTGATTGGAATCAGTCTCATAACCTCATCATATCTGCTCTCTTTAAGCGGTATTGGAGAAAACGAACTGCAAGCCGTCAGGAATCTTTTATTAGCCACACTGCCTTATCTGGCATCCTTCCTGAGTTTTCTGTTACTATATTTGTTGGTACCTAACACCCGTGTTCATTTTAGGAGTGCCTTGAGTGGAGCATTAATCGCGGCAATCTTGTTTGAGCTTTCCAAATACGCTTTTGCCCTTTACTTCACTCATTTTCCTGTTTATCAAGCGATTTATGGTGTACTCGCAATTATCCCTCTACTCTTCATTTGGGTCTTTGTTTCCTGGGTTGTTATTCTGGTAGGTGCTCAGGTGGCGGCAAGTCTGGATGTTTTTTTGGCTAATCAAAGAAATGTTGTAAATCAGGAATTAGAATCTACGTACACATAATACCTAAAAATAATTCGAGCAAAGAGGGAAAGCAGAGAAAAGAGAAAAAGAGGTGACTCTTACTTTTCACCCAGTTCCGGCAATTTCAATATAACGCGTTTCCAACTCGACTTGACGGGCAACTGCAGCCGGCTCAAGATCCATCTCTGCCGGCATGTCCTGCATGAAATGATTGTAGATATCTCTGCCTCTAACAAGCATTGCGGAATCAATATAATTCTTTGTTTGGCTCACGTGGGAAGCAAGGTACTGAGCATTCAGGCCGATACGCCGGTCTTTGCTGTTATTTGGCAGGGAGGAATGCAAAGTCCATCCATGGTGGAAAGATGCTTCACCCGGCTCAAGCGAACACATCACTGCCTTGTCCTCATCTACATCCTTAACAGTTTGACCCTGTAAAAGCACATTAGTCTTATCTTCAGTAAAGTCATGGACTTGGCGACCATTTACGTGGCTTTCTGGGATCATACGCATACAACCGCTATCCTCAGATGCTGGCGAAAGTGCCAACCACATGGAAACTTGATCGTCATGGCTCAATCCCCAATAATTTAAATCCTGATGCCAACTGACGTGAGACTTAGTTCCGGCTTCCTTCACAATATAGGTGACGTTATAGAGCAGGATGTCAGGTCCTATGAGTTCCTCGATTAAATCTAATACCGCCGGGAGTGTTGCTAATTGAAGTGGAGACCGTAAAATGGTGTGTACCTTGGATTTGTAATGCAACGGTCCAAATTTGGATTCTGTGATTTCCATCGCTTTTCGGTGTCTTGTCGCCTCTGCTACTTCGAGCATCTTGACACCAGAGATAAAGCCATCCTTTAGATAGGTTTGCTTTAAGTCTTGATAATAATTATTTTTCAACATCTCATTTTTTATCATTCAAATCAAAAGTGATCCGTGTTTCTTTGAGCACTTTTCAACTCAAACATCCCTTAATCTCAAATTATCAGGATCATACGTAGCATCCTTGAGGACGGTTGCAGGGCAGTTTTTGCCAAGAATTCGAATATCGAATTTAGTGCCGGGTTCGGTATATTGAGGTTGAACGTAGGCAAAGGCCAAGCTCTTGCCGACTGTGTGTCCGTATGCACCGCTGGTGGTCATGCCGATTATTTTTCCGCCAGTTGCCGTGGATTCAGGATCCAAAACAGGTTCGTTGCCAAGACAATCTGAGTCAGTAGTCTCAACTGAAACATAAACCAGCTTTAGTGTGACGCCCAGTAATTTGCGGGAAAGTGTGGCTTCGCGACCGAGAAAGCATTTACTGAAATCGACGAAGCGTTCCAAGCCTGCTTCCATCGGTGTAATTTCGGTGGTCAGCTCACTGCCCCAGCCTTTGTAGGCTTTTTCCATCCGGAGTGAATTCATCGCATAAGTGCCGAAATTGCTGATACCGTGGTCGTTTCCGGATTTCATCAGGGCATCGTAAAGGGTTTTCATTTTTTCTATAGGATGGTGCAGTTCCCAGCCTAGTTCGCCCACATAAGAAACGCGGAGTGCCCGCACAGGTATTCCGCAAACTTCGATGTTTTTCGCCCGCATCCAGCGGAAAGCTTCATTGCTTAAATTTGCGTCAGTCAGTTTGGCCAGAACGTCCCGCGACCTCGGGCCGGAAAGCACTAAGACTCCGTAGTCATTGGTGACGTTCCTGATGCTGACCTTTTCGTTAGGAAGAAGATGTTGATCGAGCCAGTCATAATCATGTAATTCTGCGACTGCGGCGGATAGCACGTAAAACAGGTTTTTCTCTAATCTTGTAATTGTAGCTTCACACTCAATACCGCCTAGCTCTGTGAGCATGTGAACCAAAGCTACTCCGCCTCCTACGGAACTTTCGGCGTCACGTATTGGAAGACGATTTGCACAAATCCGGTTCAGAAAAGTTTCAGCATCTTCTCCAGAGATTTCATATTTAGCAAAACATGACATGTCGAGCAAACCAACTCTTTCACGCACTGCCCTGCACTCTTCAGCTACGACTTCAAATGAGTTGTTGCGTCGAAAACTGTATTGCTCGCCTTCAGCTTTTGTGTCAAACCATTTGGCACGTTCCCAGCCAAAAGTTTCAGCAAAAACAGCACCTTGCTCTTTTAGTTTTTCATAAATTGGTGTCGTGTGTACCGGACGCCCCGCCTCCCTGAATTCACCAGGATAATGAGTGGCGTACATGTGCTCATATTCGTCAATTGATTTGTCGAGAGTATATTTCCCGTTTGCCCAATCTCCGTAACGCCGCGGATCCATTTCACGCACGTTGATTTCGGTTTGACCATGTACCATCCATTGCGCTAGGTATTTTCCGCATCCAGGTCCCTGCGTTATGCCGATACTGGCCGCACAACACATCCAGTGATTGCGTAATCCAGGAGCAGGACCAAGCAGAAAATTTCCGTCCGGAGTATGTGTGATAGGGCCGCTAACGACTTTTTTAATTCCGGCAGTTTCGAAAACCGGCAGACTTTTTGCGGCTAACTCCAAATGCGGTTCGAGCCGTTCCAGATCAGGAGGCAAAAGCGCATTATCAAAACCCCAGTCGATACCATCAAGTCCCCACGCTTCGGCCTGCATTTCGTACGGTCCAATAATCAAACCGCTTTGCTCCTGCCTGTAATAACAGGATGCACGAGGGTCACGTACAACAGGAAGTTCCTTTTTTAGCGCAGCGACTTCAGGAATACTATCCGTAACCAAATATTGATGAACCATGTTGACCATCGGTAATTTAAGACCGACCATTTCTGAGACTTGAGAACAAAATGAACCGGCAGCATTGACCAGGTGTTCGCAAACAATATTACCTTGTTCCGTAACTACTTCCCATTCTCCTGAAGGCAAAGCGTTGATGTCTGTAACCCTGTTATTACGAACAATCTCCGCACCACGATTTTTGGCGCCGATAGCCATGGCATGAGTCACTCCACTCGGATCTGTGTGTCCGTCACCGGTGGTGTAGGCTCCCATCAAAACGCCGTCTGTGTTCAAGAGCGGGTGTACCTCCCTGATTTCATCAGGTCCCAACAAATGACATTCCGCACCGATTTTATCTAGAACACCTTTCACATAATGAAACCAATCGACTTGATCTTGATTGACCGCCAAACGTACTGCACCGCAGCCGTGCCAACCTGTGGACTGCCCTGTTTCTTCTTCCAGTATTTTGTAAAGTTCCGAGCCGTAGTAATGAATTTTTGCCATGCTCAATGAACCGATGAAATGCGGTATCAAACCGGCGGCATGCCAGGTTGATCCGGAAGTCAACTCACCTTTTTCAACTAGTACAACATCGTTCCAGCCTTCTTTGGTCAAGTGATACAACAAGCCTACGCCCATTGCTCCACCTCCGATGATTACGACTCTTGCATGTGTTTTCATGAAATGTCCCTGGCCTGCATTCTGTTTCTGGGTATCCGAACAGGAAATTGTTCCCTGATTTTCTGATCGGTCTCTTCGCTCCAGTTCTTTGGAAAATGGTTTTTCAGGATTTCTTTAACTTTTATGTGGGCACGTTGAATGACATCTGTTGAACCTTGTTCAATCCAGTTATTGATATTTTCACGGTCACCAACAAGAGGATAAAGATAATCCGATTGCATTCTACTCAAGGTTTGCTCATGACCTAAATAGTGTCCGGGACCGCCCAGACAAACATCACGTATCGGTCCAAGTCCCAGAGTTTCAGCATTGACTTCTATTCCTCTGACTGTGCGGTTAATCGCGCCTAGCATATCGTTGTCAATAACGTAACTTTCCAGGCAGCATCCCAACAGACTGGCATGCATTCCTGCAGATTCATAAACCAGGTTTGCTCCGGAATGTCCTGCTAATGAAACAGTATAGCCCTTTTCATATCCTGATTGCGCATCAGGAATTTTTGAATCTGTCATACCTGCGGCAATTCCTGAAGGCAAATCGTAGAACTGTGCCATTTGTCCACAGGCTGCCATCAGGACTGCTTGTTCACCGCTGCCTCCACTCATGGCTCCTGTGCGTAAATCCGAAACGAATGGCCACGCCCCAAAAATCGCGGGTGCACCTTCCTTAATTGCGTTTACATAGACAAATCCCGCTAAAACTTCTGCCACGGCCTGTACAACACAACGAGCCAGCGTAGCCGGTGAAGTCGCTCCAGCCTGTCCTGCGGAAAGCAGTAAAATAGGCATTCCACCTCTTACTCCGGCTTCCAGACATGCACTGGCGTCTTCAGCAAATTTCAAAGGCGGAACTACATGACAAACTGACATACTCACAAACGGCCTCTCCCGCCATGCTTTTTCGCTACCTGCAATTAGATGCAGCATTTGTAAGGCTTCATCTACATTTTCAGGAAATGAAAAACTTGTACCTACATGTTTTTTTGTGCCTGAAATAGAAGCGTAACAAGTGTTAAAATCCATTTCACGGACATCTTCCAAGTCTCTGCAGACGATTGATCTTTGAAAAAAATGGATATGTTCTAAACTATCACAAACACGCGCAATGTCAAAAAGATCTGCAGAGGTTGATTCACGGTACTTTCGGCTGATTGGGTCAAGCATATGAACCGCAGCTCCAGCAGTACCGAAATGAACTCTTTTGCCGCTTAACTGCAGATCGTGTTCCGGAGACGCTCCGTAAAGCGTTATGTTACGACCTGCTTTTGCTAAACTTTCTTTGATAACTGAACGTGGAAATAGCAGTCGTCCTTCGGCTGAAACAGTGCAGCCGATTGCAGTGCAAGCTTCAATACAAGTAGGAATTGCTTTGTCCATACCGATCGTTTCCAGGACTTCCAGAACCGCTTCATTGATCTTAGGCAGATCCTCTTCTTTCAAGGGCTTAAAAAGTCCCCCTTCTTGTCCGGGCCGGACAGGTTTCATGTTTTCCGGCAGAGCGGCTGCCCTTTTAGCTTTTCGGGCATTTCTGCCGCCCATGCGGTGTCCTGAATTTGTTGCCATTATTGTCCTCCTAAGAGTGTTTACAATGCTTTGTTGCTTGTTCTACGTCGACGTCTACGAACTTGATTTGTGTCTGAATTATTATTCATGTTAGTTTCAACA
>ERZ1047985.1137-NODE-1137-length-18616-cov-11.906471_pt1 | contig 18616 bp, 12 predicted proteins | sample MGYA00383097_ERZ1047985 | MGnify/ENA primary metagenome ERZ1047985 (study PRJEB29581, sample SAMEA5548367) | metagenome | biome: marine; feature: coastal; material: water | depth 50 m | study: Short-term variability in the microbial, nano- and picoplankton...
CTATTTCTTCTTCACTATCTTCAACTTTTACAACAGCATGTCGGTGTGAAAAAGTCCCTCTTTCTACATCTTGTCCACTTATTCTGACGTGGTAACCTTCTTTTAAAAGTGTCCCATAAGCAAGGGTTTCGGCCATCGCCCAATCTAGGGCATTGGTATCAAAATACATTTTATGCCGAGCTGTAATAAGTCTTTCAATTTTTCTTAAAAACTTTTTGTCAGAAGGTAATTTAGAAATTGTTTCTGCAATCTCTGTAAGCTGATCTAATGGAAAAGTTGTATCAACTGGTTGCATCATTTTCTTTTCTTGTGCATGATGAAATCCTTTCCACTCATCTTTCATTATTGCAGTAATAACTGCTTTGTTCTCCTTACGAGAATCTTCTAGATCTTCATTCAATTTATTTTTATACTCCGCTTCAAGTGTTTTAATATGTCCAACTTCAATTACCCCTTCTTTTTTTAGTTTATCAGCATAAATATCTCTTGAATTTAAATGTTTAGAGATTGCTTTGTACAACTTAGGTTGGGTAAATCGGGGCTCATCTCCCTCATTGTGCCCATATTTTCTATAGCCTAATAAGTCAATAAATACGTCTTTTCCAAACTTCATTCTGTACTCTAAAGCGAATGTTGTAGCATGGACTACTGCTTCTGCATCATCTGCATTTACGTGTAATACAGGAGATAAAGTAACTTTACCCACATCTGTACAATAGGTGGATGATCGAGCGTCTAAATAGTTGGTTGTAAATCCTATTTGATTGTTCACTACAATGTGAATGGTTCCGCCAGTTTTATATCCATCAAGAGAGGCCATCTGTACCAATTCATACACCAAACCTTGACCTGCAATTGCTGCATCTCCATGAACTATGATAGGTAAAACTTTTTCTATATTGTCTTTATAATGTTTGTCTTGTTTAGCTCTTACGATACCTTCAACAACTGCTCCAACTGTTTCTAAATGAGATGGATTAGGAGCAATATTTAAATTAATTTCATTACCATGATTTAATTTTCTTTTAGAAGTCCAACCTAGATGATATTTAACATCCCCATCAAAAATATCTTGTTCATAATCTTTACCATCAAATTCACTAAAGATATCTTTAGCACTCTTTCCAAATATATTGGTTAAGGTATTTAATCGTCCTCTGTGAGCCATCCCCATGACAAATTCCTTAACCCCCTTATCTGCTGCAGTTTTTATAAGAATATCTAATGCAGGAATTAAACTTTCACCGCCCTCAAGAGAAAATCTTTTTTGACCTACGTATTTAGTGTGAAGAAAACTTTCAAAAGAAACTGCATCGTTTAATTTTTTTAAAATAAATTTCTTTTGATCTAGCGAGTAATTGGGTTGATTGGAATTTACATGTAATTTTTCTTGAATCCACTTTCGTTCTTCAGGTTGACGAATATACATATATTCAACTCCAATTGAATTGCAGTAAATAGAATGTAAATTTTTAATAATATCTTCTAAAGACGCTTCTCCAATTCCAACAATTTCTCCAGCCTTAAAGACTGTTTTTAAATCAGACGTTGACAAGCCAAAATTTTCAAGATCCAATGTTGGAGAGTACGTTCTTCTATTTCTAACTGGATTTGTTTTTGTGAACAAGTGCCCTCTGGTACGGTAAGCATCAATTAATTTAATTACTTGAAATTCTTTATAAACATTAGCGCAAATAAGTTCCTCGTCTTTGACTAAACCCAACGATTCGTTTGAACCATTTTCAACACCAAAATCAAAACCTTGAAAAAAAGACCTCCAACTAGGCTCTACCTCGTCTGGAGTGTTTAAATACTTATCGTAAAGTTCTGCGATAATTGTTGGGTGGACCGCGTTAAGAAATGAATATTTATCCATAGTTGGATTTTAGTAATCTATATTGATTGAAAACGGTGCAAAAATACAATAATTACAATTAATTTATTCTTAATTTTTATATATTTAGACAGTTACAATACTAAATAATCTAATTATGAAAAAATATTTTACATTGATACTCTTGTTAATTTGTTTTTCTTGTTTTAATGGCTATGGGCAGGAAGAAATTAAAAACATGCAATCAAATTTTTGGAAACAAGTTCAAATTGGAGGAGGTATTGGCTTAAGTTTTAATAATAATTTTTTTAGCGGCTCGCTTTCACCAAGCGGCGTATACAGATTCAATGAGAGATTTGCGACAGGAGTTGGTTTAAGTGTTTCCTACAATAGTCAAAAATATGTTTATGAGTCGTATGTTTTTGGCACTAGTATTATCGGTTTATTTAATGTTATACCTCAATTACAAATATCTGCAGAATTTGAGCAATTATTCATAAATAGAAATTTTGAAGATACGATCATAGTGACTGGTTGCAATACTGCAAATTGTGACGAAAGTTACTGGTATCCTGGTTTGTATCTTGGGGCTGGATTCAGCTCAGGTCCTGTAACAATTGGTGTTCGTTTAGATGTACTTTACGATGATTATAAGAGTATTTATGGTAGTGCTTACAATCCATTTGTTAGAGTTTACTTTTAATCAGAATTTCAAATGAATTAGAGAATTGTATAGTTCTGTTGTCATATATTCCTAACTGATGGTGATTAAACTTTCCTCTTCATTAATTGATCACTAAAAGACCTTAATAAATTTTTATTGGTTTTACTGATGTTTAATTTTTCAATAATAGTATTTGCTTTTTGAGTAAAATTAGCAATCTCGTCTAGGGATTGTTTTGCAGCACCTGATTCTAGATATAATTTTTTTACATCAATAATTTTTTGAGATGGGTCCTCAGGAGTCTCAGAAAATAACTTTACTAACTTTTTTTTATCTTTTTCATTGCAATTTGAAAGTGCTGTTAAATAAAGATATGTTTTTTTATTTGAAATAATATCGCCTCCCACTTGTTTCCCAAAATTTTCGGGATCTCCAAAGCAATCCAGGTAATCATCTTGTAGTTGAAAAGCGATTCCTATATTTTTTCCAAACTCATAACTATTTTGTTTACATGCATCTGAAGCTTCAGCAACAATAGCTCCCATTTGCATTGCAGCTCCCAACAATACGGCTGTTTTGTACTCAATCATTTTTAGGTATTCAGTTATAGATACATCCATTCTAGTTTCAAAATCTACATCGTATTGCTGCCCCTCACATACTTGTAATGCAGTTTTACTAAAAAGTTTAGCTAATTCACTAAACATTACGGGTTCGTAATTTTCAAATAACTGATAGGCTAATATTAGCATTGCATCCCCAGATAAAATACCTGTATTTAAATCCCATTTTTTGTGAACTGTTTCTTTACCTCTTCTTAACGGAGCTTCATCCATAATATCATCATGAATTAAGGAGAAATTGTGAAACAACTCTAGCGCTAAGGCCGCAGGTAAGGCATTTTTATATTCTTTATTAAAAAAATCACAAGACATTAGCGTAAGAATCGGTCTTAGCCGCTTACCACCAAGAGAAACAATGTAACGTATCGGATTGTAAAGTTGCTTTGGTTCTTTTACAACTACTATTTCATCAAGATATTCTGTTAATGATTTAGTGTAATCTTCAATTCCTTTCATTATCAAATTTTAGACAAAAATACTATTCAAAATTTCAATTTAATGTTAAAAACTATAAAATCAATTTTCAATATTATTAAATTTATGTTAATACTTAGGAAACTTATTTTGTTTTAAAAGTTTCCTTAGTATTTTTGCAATCTAAAAGTTCAACAGTTTGAAAGAAAAAATCTTAAAAAAAGCAATCGATTTATTTATAAATTTTGGATTTAAAAGTGTGACTATGGACGATATAGCATCTGAAATGCACATTTCTAAAAAAACAATTTATTCACATTTCAATAATAAAACAAAATTGGTTGAAGCTGCAACATTTTGTGTATTTGAAACTATTTCAAACGAAATTAATTGCATTTGCGAACTTCAAAAAAATCCAATTGAAGAGTTATATGAAATAAAAAAATCTGTGATGCTTCATCTAAAAAACGAAAAAACTTCTCCCCACTATCAACTTTGTAAATACTATCCTGAAATCAATGAATCCCTGAAAAAAAAACAATTTGAGTTAATGCAAGCTTGTGTTGTTAATAATTTTGAAAGAGGAATTGAGATGGGTTTATACCGCACAAATCTAAACGAAGAGTTCGTTTCAAGAATTTATTTTTTAGGTATTACTGGAATAAAGGATGAAAATTTATTTCCAACAAACGTTTTTACAAAAACCAAAATCATGGATAATTTTCTCGAGTACCACCTAAGAGGAATTATTACTAAAGAAGGACTATACACTTTAAATACAATTATTAAAAATAATATAAATGAATAAAGTATTCATATTAATTAGTTTTTTCCTAATTACCACGACGAGCAAAGCACAGGAAAACAAGACCTATAAATTTACTTTGGAGCAAGCCATTAATTTTGCCTTGGACAGTAATTATACGGCGATTAATGCTCGTAAAGATATTGCTAAAGCAATTAAAAAGAAATGGGAAACAACAGCATCGGGGCTTCCCCAATTAAACGGGAACATCTCTTATCAAAACAATTTAAAACAACCTACTACCCTAATACCAGGAGAAATTACTGGAGGTGATTCTGGAACGTTTATTCCAGTAATCTTTGGCACAAAAGAGAATGCAAATATTGGCGTATCACTTAGTCAATTAATTTTTGACGGCAGCTACTTAGTAGGTTTACAGGCCGCTAAAACATTTTTAAATTACTCTCAAAATGCAGATGAAAAAACGCAACTAGAAGTTAGATTAGGGGTGATTAATGCGTATGGGAGTGTTTTACTCTCTGAAGAATTAATTGATATCATAGACTTAAATATAAAAAATTTACAAAACAACTTAAACGAAACTACAGCATATTACAAGAATGGATTTGTAGAGGAAGAAAGTGTTGAACAATTAGAGATCACGCTGCTTGATTTAGAAACACAACTAAAAAATTCCAAAAGGATGTTTGTAATCGCTCAACAAATGTTCAATTTAGCTTTGGGAATTGATGTTGAAAGCGATGTTATTATGTTAGATAATTTAGATTCATTAACCCAACAAAATATTCGCCTAGATTTTTTAGAAAAAAATATAAATATAGAAGATAATATTGATTTTAAAATTGCAACCAATTATAAAGATCAACGGTTGTTAGAATTAAAATTAGAAAAATCCTACTCGATACCAAATTTAGCTGCATTTGTTAACTATGGAACTCAAGCTAACAGTGATTCGTTTACTTTTTTAAGTAATAATCAAAAGTGGTATCAATCATCTTTACTTGGAATTAATATGAATATTCCTATCGTAAGCAGCGGTATGCGAAGTGCTAGAACTCAACAAGCAAGAATTGCACTAGAGCAAGCTGAAACAAACCTAAAAGAAACTTATCAAAATATTTTATTAGAGATTAATACTGCAAAAAATAATTATCGATTTGCTATTGAGGTATATAACAATAACAAAAAGAATTTAAATTTATCGGAACGTGTAGAGAAGAAAAACCAAATCAAGTTTCTAGAGGGTCTTGCTACGAGTTTTGATTTACGTAATGCTCAAATCCAGCTATACAACGCTCAGCAATCTTATTTTGAATCTATGCTGAGAGTGATAACAACTAAAGCAGATTTAGAAACGGTATTAAACACACCACAATTAAAAGAAATCAACTAAACATTATAAAAAAACCGTAATGAAAAATATAATTCTATTAATCACATTTACACTACTCATCACTTCTTGTGGAGGAGATTCAAAATCAGTAGAATCTATCATTGAAAGTAATGATTTAACAAAAATCAGAAAAAAAAGAGATGATCTAGCTGCTAAACAAAATGATTTAAATAACAACATTAAAATGATAGATGCTAAGATTAAAAGTTTAGATACTATCAAAAAATATCCATTGGTAACTGCATTTAAAGTTAAACAAAAACGCTTTGATCATTATCTTGAACTTCAAGGTAGTGTTGCAACAAAACAAAATTTAATTCTGTACCCTGAATTTTCTGGCTCATTATTAAAAATTCTAGTATTTGAAGGTCAAAATGTGTCGAAGGGTCAACTTCTGGCCTCTATTGATGATGGGGGGATGTCGCAACAAATTGCTCAAATGAAAGTTCAACTAAGTTTGGCTAAAACAACCTTTGAAAGACAAAAGCGTTTATGGGAACAAAAAATAGGAAGTGAAATTGAATTTTTACAAGCAAAAGCAACCTATGAGGGACAGCAAAATGCTGTAAACCAAATGCAATCTCAGTTAGAGAAAACCTCAATTAGAGCCCCTTTTTCGGGTGTTATTGATGATATTATTACAGAGGAAGGGACCGTTGTTGGCGCAGGTATATCACCAGTTTTCCGACTAGTAAACCTTGAAAAAATGTATATTGAAGCAGAAGTTCCTGAAGGATACCTGAGTAATGTTACTTCAGGAAAAATGGCAGAAGTTTTCTTCCCAGTTTTAAATGAAAAATTAATTACAAAAGTGGATCAAGTAAGTAATTTTATTAATCCTGGTAATAGAACCTTCAAAATAAACATCAATATTCCTAACCAGGATAGACATATAAAGCCAAATCTCACAGCAAAAATTAAAATCAACGATTATACTAGTAAGGAAGCTGTATTGATACCACAAAGTATAATATCAGAAAACTCGTTAGGAGAACAATACATTTTTTTAGCACAAGACATTAATCCTGAAAATGAAGCAATTGCTAAAAAAATCATCATAAAAACAGGTAAAACGCAAGGAGATTTTGTAGAAATTCTAGAAGGGTTAGTTAGTAATGATGTAATTGTAAATGAAGGAGCTCGAAACGTAAAAGATGGACAAGACGTGAAAATTCTAAATACAGAAACTAATGAGTAAAAAGGAAAAAAATATTAATAAAGAATTTCGTTTATCCTCTTGGGCTATTAATAACAAAACTACCATTTATGTTATGATGGTCATTATTTTGTTGTCAGGGATTTCCGCTTATTTTAGCATGCCTAGAGAAAATTTTCCTGAAATTAAAGAAACCAAAATCTATATAAATTCAATTTATCCAGGAAATACCGCAGAAGATGTCGAAAAACTAATTACAACACCGTTGGAAGACGTTTTAAAAACCGTCAGTAATGTTGTGGAGATTACCTCAACATCACAAGAAGATGTCTCTATGATTATTGTTGAATTTGACGAAGACATAGAAGTTGAATTAGCGAAACAAAAAGTAAAAGATGAAATAGAAACAGAAATATCTGGTGAAGACTGGCCCACCTTTAACGGAGCTAAAGTAGATCCTAATGTGTTTGATTTAAGTATGTCCGAGGAGATGCCCATCTTAAATATAAATATTTCTGGAGATTATCCTGTAGAGAAACTAAAAGAATACGGCGAATATCTTGAAGATGAAATAGAGAATTTACCTGAGATTAAGCAAGTAGATATTCGTGGTGCACAAGAAAAAGAGGTAGAAGTTGCTGTAGATATTTATAAAATGATGGCTGCAAAAGTTAGTTTTCAAGATATCATTGGAGCTATAAACAACGGAAATGTCACCATGTCTGCTGGAAATTTTATTACAAGTGGGCAAAGAAGAACGATTCGAGTGTTAGGAGAGATTAATTCTCCAGCAGACCTAGAAAACTTTGTTGTTAAATCTGATAACAATAACCCCATTTATCTTAAAAACATAGCTTCTATAAAATTTAAAGAAAAAGAAAGGACTACCTATGCAAGAGAATTTGGTCAGCGAGTTGTAATGCTTGATGTAAAAAAACGAGCTGGAAAAAATATGGTGGCAGCAGCAGATAAAATTAAAGTGATTCTAGAAAAAGCAAAAGAAGAGGTATTCCCAAGTAATTTAAAACTTACTATTTCTAACGATCAATCTTCAAAAACAATTGGACAGGTTGATGATTTAGTTAACAATATACTATTTGGAATTATTTTAGTGGTGAGTGTATTGATGTTCTTTTTAGGTTTTAAGAATGCATTATTTGTTGGCTTTGCAATTCCCATGTCCATGTTTATGTCGCTAATGATTCTAAGCTATTTAGGCTTTACTATGAACACAATGATTCTTTTTGGTTTAATCATGGGGCTTGGTATGTTGGTAGATAACGGGATTGTAGTTGTCGAAAATGTATACCGTTTAATGGACGAAGAAGGAATGTCTCGAATTGATGCTGCGAAAAAAGGTATTAGTGAGATTGCTTTTCCTATTATTATATCTACAGCAACAACCGTTGCCGCTTTTATTCCTTTAGGTTTATGGCCGGGAGTAATGGGAGAGTTTATGATTTATTTACCTATTACACTATCGGTAGTATTAGGTTCGTCATTATTTGTTGCTATCTTTTTTAATTCTGTGATAGTTTCTCAATTTATGAAAACTGATGACACAGAAATGCCCCTTAAAAGAATTATCATTTTATCAAGTGTTGTTTCAGGGATTGGCCTTATTATTTTCTTAATTGGAGGAGCCTACAGAGGTATAGGTAGCGTAATGATTTTTACAGCTATCATGTTGTGGGCTTACAGATTTGGGCTAAGAAAATTAGCAAATCGTTTTCAAAACCGAACAATTCCGAAGTGGGAACGTTTCTATGAAAAAACACTCCGAAGAGCTTTGAGTGGAGCAATGCCTTACGTCCTTACTGTAGGAATAATAATTTTACTTTTTGTTGCTTTTGGAGGCTTTGGCTACTCCATCGGTTCACAAAGGACTAAAGTAGAATTTTTTCCAGACAACACTCCGAATCAAATAATAGTTTACATCGAATATCCTCAGGGTACCGACATCGAAAAAACCAATCAAATTACTAAAGAAATTGAAAATCAGGTATATCATATCTTAAATGATTCTGAAAACATGGATGGTGATTATAATTTTCTAGTTGAAAGCGTCGTTTCCCAAGTTGGAGAAGGAGCTGGCAATCCACAAACGGATGGTGGATCAACAGCAGAAATGCCTCATAAAGCTAAAATTACTGCCTCAATGACTGAGTATAAGTATCGACGTGGAGCAGATAGCAAACTATTGAGGGAAAAAGTACAAAAAGCTTTGGTTGGAATATATCCAGGTGTTTTAATATCCGTTGAAAAAGATGAAAATGGTCCCCCGGCAGGACCCCCTATAAATATAGAAATTGAAGGGCCTGATTATGCTGAATTAATTTTGGTTGCAGAACGAATGAGGAATTTTATTAACTCGAAAAATATTGCAGGAATTGATGAACTAAAAATTGATGTAAATAAATCTAAACCTACTATGCAGGTAGAAATTGATCGACAAAAAGCAGGGGAATTAGGTGTTAGCACTGGACAAGTTGGTCAGCTTTTACGAAATTCAATTTTTGGATCTAAAGCAGGTATTTATAAAGAAGATGGTGAGGATTATGACATCTATGTCCGTTTTAATAAGGAGGACAGGTACAATACCAATGCTCTCTTTGATCAAAAGATAATATTTAGAGATCAAGCAACAGGAAAAATTAAAGAAATACCGGTCTCAGTAATCGCAAAACAAAAAAACAGTTCTGGATTTAGTGCCATAAAACACAAAGGCACAAAACGTGTTGTTACTGTTTATTCTGCGTTAGCTCCAGGATATACGGATGCAGGAGTTATTGTGTCTAATATCCAAAGTGAAATGAAAAATTTTACTGAATTACCAAATAAAATTAAAATAGATTATACCGGACAAATTGAGGAGCAAAATAAACAAATGGCATTTTTATTAGGAGCTTTTTTTACAGGGCTTGGGTTAATATTTTTGATTTTAATTTTCCAATTTAACTCAGTATCAAAACCTGCTATAATAATGCTTGCAATATTTTTAAGTTTAATCGGTGTATTTGGTGGTATTGTAATCACCGGAAGTGCTTTTGTGATCATGATGACAATGATGGGAATTATTTCACTCGCAGGAATTGTTGTTAATAATGGTGTTGTATTACTTGACTACACGCAGTTATTAATTGATCGAAAAATGATCTCAATGGGAATGAATGATAAGGATTTATTAAAAGCTGATAGTATTAAAGAGTCAATTATAGAAGGGGGAAGAGCAAGATTACGTCCTGTACTATTGACTGCAATAACGACTATACTAGGATTAATACCTCTAGCGATAGGTTTGAACATAAACTTTTTTACCTTGTTTACCGACTTTAATCCTAATATTTATTTTGGAGGAGACAATGTAATATTTTGGGGACCTTTAGCTTGGACTGTAATTTATGGTCTTGTAATAGCTACATTTTTAACCTTAATTATTGTCCCCGTTTTATTTTTTATTACCCACAAAATAAAATTAAAAATTCAATCTCTAAAAGGATTAACAAACTCTATTTACTAATAAAAAACCCCCTTATTTAAATAAGGGGGTTTTGATTTAATTATTTTAGTTAATTAGAAGCTAAATGAAACTCCTCCATTAATTATGGTACCATTAAATCCAAATTGATTCACTTCCCATGGGTATTTAAAACGACCCCCTAAATCTGTTACAAAATCGCCTTTTGTATCAATGGTATCAGGATAAACGTTAAATAGATTATTAAAAGCAACAAAAGCTGTTACCTTACTATTGAACTTATAATTAACTATCAAGTCTGTCAATACTTTACCTCCAAAAGTTTGGTCGTATGCAGCGTCATCAGTTGGAAGATTACTTCCACCTGGTCCAAGTGGTGCACCATTTAATCCATTATCAGAATGTTGCCAAGTTACTTCGCCAAAGTAAGTATTATTCAAAGTGAAATTCCATTTATTAATATTGTAATTTAATCCTAAAATGGCTTTGCTTTGTGGTCTTGAACTAGTTATTCTAGATTCTTCTTTGCGGTTAAAAATTTCATAACCATTATCAGCCAAAATTGCAGGAGTAGAAATTTCCCCCTCAATACTTGTTTTATTATAATTATAAGCTAAAGAAGCTCCAAAAGTACCACTCCCAAGATTTACTCTATTTAACGTGGCAACAATATCAATACCTGAAGTTTTAGTGTCTACGGCATTGGTAAAGAATTTTAAACTGGTAACGTCATAATCAATCAAAATTTCTTCTACGGGATTTATAGTTGTATCGTCTCCATCAAAACCAATTTCTCCTGAAAACAGTACCCTGTCGTCAACCGTGACTTGATAAAAATCAGCAGTAACTGCAATTTTTGGAGTCACTTTATACGTAATTCCTGCTGAAAAATTTTGAGAGGTCTCTGCAGATAATTGCGGTACTCCCAGTCCATCTCTTATCACAGGATCTACATTATTAAATGTTCCTTGATTAGAAACGGTTCCTCCCGAAATCAAAGTTTGTATGTTACTTAAATAAATTTGATGCAAGGATGGTGCTCTAAATCCAGTTCCTAAAGAAGCTCTAAGAGCTCCCCTATTGTCTCCAAGAATATACCTACCACTTAATTTCCAAGATGTATTATCTCCAAAATCGCTAAAATCCTCATATCTTATGGCTCCTCCAAATAATAGTTTATCGGTAGCATCCCATTCTACGTCCGCATACAAACCAGCACTTTTTCTATCTTCTTTTAAAGCGTTTGCAGGTTGTAAGCCAGGAAAAGATTGAGCGCCTCCATCAATCCATGATTCTTCTTGACCAGCTACAGCCTCAAAGGTTTCTTTTCTCATCTCTGCACCAAAACCAACATTAAAGTTCCCAAAAGTTCTATTAACATCTAGGTTAGCTAACATACTACTAAAAGAGTAAGCCCCAACATCAAAACGAGTTGGACTGTCATCACCTAATGAAACGTTGATACTATTTCCAACTTCGTAATCGACTGCATTTCTCCCATAAGTTCCACTAACATCAACATCAAATCCGAGAAGATCTAATTCGACCCCAACGGTATTGTAATTATCATTTACTTGAGTTTCAAATGTAGGTTGAAATCCTTGATATTCACCAACTCCATCATACAAGGGATTATTTTCAGATCCTACCCAATATGGAGCTCTATACAAGGCGTAACTTGTTCCTTCTCTATAGGTATAACCACCAAATGAATATAACTTAGCTTTTCCATCACTAAGTGGAATTCCAAGATTATAAAATAAATCTCCTTTTTGTAGTTTAGGCTGTCCAATAGTCATCCCCAGATCTGGATTTTGACTAAGCCAATCTCCCCAAACAGGATCATCTGCTTCTACACCAAACAATACATCGCTACCCGGTGATCCAGCTCTATTGGTCTCTTCTTGCTGGTAATATCCTAAGGTTACATTTAAAAACCCTCCATTATCACCAATGGCAAAACCTGTATTTACATCTGCTCCTAAATTAAACCCATCACCTTCTGTAGTAATTCCTGTTGTAAGATTTACATTGGTTGTTCCAACATTTTCTCTTAATACCATATTAATAACACCAGCAATCGCGTCTGAACCGTATTGTGCTGAGGCTCCATCTCGAAGTACTTCAACGTTTTTTAATGCTGCTGCGGGTATACTTTTTAAATCTACTCCAACTTCCCCTTTTCCTGGAGTATCATTTATGTACACCAGTGCACTTTGGTTTTTTCTTTTACCGTTCACTAAGACTAAGGTTCTACTTGGCCCTAAACCTCTTAAATCTGCAGGGTCAAAATGGGCTGTAGCATCAGAAATCGTTTGATTCGTAGAATTAAAGGAAGGCACTTTATAAGTTAACATTTTGTCGACCGTTTCTTTTCCGGTGCTTCTTAATTCCGTTGCGGAAATATTATCAATTGGGACCAGTGAAGTCATAGCTGTTCTCGGCTTTGATCTGTTTCCTACCAGGACAACCTCGTCCAATGCAAGACCTTCGTCAAGACTGATTGAAATCATTTGAGATGAATTAACTTCTATTTCTTTGGTGACAGAGCCCGTAGATGAAACTACAATTGTTACTGGTAAGGTCTCAACGTCAATACTAAAATTGCCGTCAAAATCAGTAATAGTACCGATGGAGGTACCTTTTATCAAGACATTTGCTCCTGATAGCGCTTCGTTAGTTCCTGTTTGGTTTACAGTTCCTTTAATAGTCTCCTGCGAAAAAGCAAAAAGAGGTAAAAAAAATAGTAAAAACAGAATAAAATTTTGAAAAGTGTTGTTTTGTTTCATAATTTGTTTTTATTGTTCTTCACTAATGTACTAAAGATTATGGAATAATTACCTATTCGCAAAGGTTTATAATCTATATGGAGAATTATATCCTTTTAAATATCAATGTAATAATTTTTTAAAAAGAGTATAATATGCTCTTTTATCTTACTAAATTTGCAGTTCATGTAATGTTACTCTTAAGTAACGTTACGTAATAAAAAAATAAAATGTTTAGAAGTCATACTTGCGGTGAATTAAGAGAAAGTCACATAAATGAATCGATAACCTTAGCTGGTTGGGTTCAAAAATCCAGAGATAAAGGATTTATGATTTGGATTGATTTGAGAGATCGATATGGAATTACACAACTTATTTTTGACGAAGAGCGTACCTCTAAAAAACTTATAGAAAAAGCTAAGTTATTGGGAAGAGAATTTGTGATCCAAGTTCATGGGACTGTCATTGAAAGAGCTTCTAAAAATCCAACTATTCCAACTGGTAATATCGAAATTTTAGTTTCAGATTTTTCTATTTTAAACGAATCCTTAACACCCCCTTTTACAATTGAGGATGAAACTGATGGAGGTGACGATATAAGAATGAAATATCGATATTTAGATATAAGAAGAAATCCTGTTCGTGAAAACCTAGTATTTCGCCATCAGGTAACTATGGCTGTTAGAAATTATCTATCAAATAAAGAATTTGTTGAAATAGAAACTCCTTATTTAATAAAATCAACACCCGAGGGAGCAAGAGATTTTATAGTTCCTTCAAGAATGAATGAAGGCCAATTTTACGCCTTACCACAATCACCTCAGACCTTTAAACAATTGTTAATGGTTGGAGGTATGGATAAATATTTTCAAATTGTAAAATGTTTTAGAGACGAAGATTTAAGAGCTGACAGACAACCTGAATTTACACAAATAGACTGTGAAATGGCATTTGTTGAGCAAGAAGATATTTTATTAACTTTCGAGGGGTTGACGCGCCATTTAATAAAAAAAATTAAAGGAATCGAGATTAGTAACTTTCCAAGAATGACTTATGATAGTGCAATGAAATTGTACGGGAATGACAAACCTGATATTCGTTTTGGAATGGAATTCGGAGAGTTGAATGAATTTGCAAAGCATAAAGATTTTGCAGTTTTTAACAATTCCGAATTAGTTGTTGGAATTGCTATCCCTGGTGGGAATAATTATTCTCGGAAAGATATAGACAAACTAATCAACTGGGTAAAACGTCCTCAGATAGGTGCCTCAGGAATGGTTTATTGTAAATGTAATGAGGATGGAACTTACAAATCTTCTGTAGATAAGTTTTATACTCAAGAAGATCTTTCGAATTGGGCAGAAGCTACAGGCGCTAAAGCAGGTGATTTAATTTGTATTCTTTCCGGCGAAACCAATAAAGTACGAGCGCAATTAAGTGCTTTAAGAATGGAAATGGGAGAGCGTTTAGGTTTAAGAAAAAATGACGAATTTGCCCCTTTATGGGTAGTAGATTTTCCTTTGTTAGAATGGGACGAAGAGACTGAAAGATTTCATGCGATGCACCATCCTTTTACTTCACCAAAACCTGAACAAATTGAGCTGTTGAAAACAGCTCCAGGATCAGTTAAAGCTAATGCGTATGATTTAGTTTTAAATGGAAATGAAATTGGAGGAGGTTCTATACGAATTCACGATAAAGAAACACAAGCTATGATGTTTGAATATCTTGGTTTTTCTCCCGAAGAGGCAAAAGCTCAATTTGGCTTTTTAATGGATGCCTTCCAATACGGAGCTCCACCTCACGGCGGTATAGCATTTGGATTGGATAGATTGGTTTCGATACTTGGAGGTCAAGAAACCATAAGAGATTTTATTGCGTTTCCAAAGAATAATTCAGGAAGAGATGTTATGATTAATGCTCCTTCATATATAGATGATCAGCAATTAAAAGATTTGAATTTAAGATTGAACGAAAAATGAAATATTTGATAAAATTTCTGTTAATTATTTCTTTTATTGGGCTTTGCCTTGGATTTTATGTTAAGCTTGAAAATAATGTGAGTGGTGATTACTTAATTGGAGTATCATTGATGTTACTGATGTTTATTGTAATGCCTTTATTCATTTATAATCGGTGGAAAAATAAAGATATAAAAGATTATATGTTAACAGAAGAAAGTATAAAAAAAATGAGAGCGTTTAATAATTCTAAGGATAATTGAAATGCTAAGAAAATTTTAATCACAAGTTTTTAGCACAATTATTTAATAAATCTACTATATTTGCTCATTATTAATTTTTTTTTAAATAAAAATGGAAGGTACAGTAAAGTTTTTTAACGAATCAAAAGGTTTCGGATTTATAACAAATGATGACACAGGTAAAGACATCTTTGTTCACGTAACCGGTCTTAATGGCGAAGCATTAAACGAAGGAGACAAGGTAGAATACGTAGAAGAAGAAGGTCGAAAAGGAATGGTTGCAGGTCAAGTTCGCGTAATCCACGACTAAGAAATAGAAGCCACGATTTTATAAAAACTCATTTGCTAAAGCAAATGAGTTTTTTTTTAGTTCAAATTTCGTTTCTCAATAAAGAATCTTTTAATAATGTTAGATGACTCTTTTTCTAGAATACCTCCTATTATTTTTGTTTTAGGATGCAGCTTTGTCTTTAAATTAATACAACCTCTATCCTTATCTTTTGCGCCATAAACTATCCTTGAAATTTGGCTCCAAAATAAGGCTCCTCCACACATTTGACAAGGCTCTAAAGTCACATACAAAGTACAATTTAATAGATACTTACCTCCCAAAAAATTTGCAGCAGCTGTTATAGCCTGCATTTCTGCATGTGCAGTCACATCATTTAATGTTTGAGTTAAATTATGCCCTCTGGCGATAATCTGATTTTCACAAACAATTACAGCACCAATAGGAACTTCGCCTTTACTTAGCGCTTCGTTCGCCTCAACTAAGGCTTGTTTCATAAAATAACTATCACTATGAGGTTCTATCAAGGGATTCCTTTTTTTGTAAATTCAAAAATACAACATCAAATCTGTATCTTTACAAAATGCAGAAGTCAATTTTAAATAACATTCTTTACCCTGAAGATCTTCGTAAAGTTTCACTAGAACAATTACCGGAACTAGCAGCAGAAATTAGAAAAAAAATAATTGATCTTGTGGCTGCCAAGGAAGGACATTTGGGGGCCAGTCTGGGAGTTATTGAACTGACGATAGCTTTACATTATGTTTTTAATACTCCAGAGGATATTATCGTGTGGGATGTTGGACATCAAGCTTACGGTCATAAAATACTAACGGGCAGAAAGAATAAATTTCATACCAATAGACAATTCAATGGAATTAGCGGTTTTCCAAAAATGTCTGAAAGTATATACGATGCCTTTGGAACAGGTCATAGTAGTACTTCTATATCTGCAGTATTAGGGATGGCCGTTTCTTCTCAACTCGCCAAAAATTTTAAAAGACAACATATCGCAATTATTGGTGATGCATCTATTGCGAGCGGAATGGCGTTTGAGGCTTTAAATCATGCCGGAGTAACAAATACTAACTTATTAGTAATTTTAAATGATAACGCTATAGGAATTGATCCAAGTGTAGGTGCATTAAAAAAATATTTACTAAAAGTAACTCTAGATCAAACCCCTAATACCGATAATATTTTCGAAGCTTTAAACTTTAACTACTCCGGTCCTATTGATGGACACAATTTAAATGATTTAGTTGACGAACTTAATCGATTAAAAAAAATCAATGGCCCAAAATTATTACATATAATTACAAAAAAAGGAAAAGGCCTGAAACAAGCAGAAGAAAATCAAGTACTCTACCATGCGCCTGGAAAATTTAATGCTGCTACAGGAGAGATTCAGTATAAGAATGAGAAAGATATACCGCCAAAGTTTCAGGATGTTTTTGGTAAAACATTGGTTGAATTGGCAACAATAAATAAAAAAATAATTGGAATAACTCCCGCAATGCCCACTGGAAGTTCATTGAAATACATGATGGAAATATTTCCTAAAAGAGCGTTTGATGTTGGAATAGCTGAACAACATGCAGTCACTTTTTCAGCTGGAATGACCACACAAGGAAATATTGTATTTTGTAATATTTATTCAACTTTTTTACAAAGAGCTTACGATCAATTAATTCACGATGTTTGCCTACAAAACCTACCGGTCATTTTTTGCTTAGATCGAGCTGGTTTGGTTGGTGAAGATGGCGCAACACATCACGGTATTTTTGATATGAGTTATTTACGATGTATACCAAATTTAATCATTTTTGCTCCTAGAAACGAGGTAGAACTTCGAAATATTATGTATACTGCTCAATTAGGTTTAAAAAAGCCAATAGCGATTAGATACCCCAGAGGAAGAGGAAAAATTATTTCTTGGAGAAAACCATTTTCAAAAATTGAAATTGGAAAAGGATTGCAACTGAAAAAAGGAAATAACATTGCTGTTTTAACTATTGGCAGCGTCTTAAACAATGTTATTGACGGGATAACTAAATGTCAAGACCCCAAAGAAGTCTCTTGTTATGATATGCGTTTTATCAAACCCATTGATGAAGTATTATTGCATCGTATATTTAAAAAATATAATATCATAATCACTGTAGAGGACGGGATTGCAATGGGTGGTTTTGGGAGCGCTGTCAATGAGTTTTATATCAAAAATAATTACAAAAAAACGTTAAAAAATATTGGTATTTCTGATGAATTTCCAGATCAAGGATCTATTGATCAATTACAAGATATCGTTGGTATTTCCGTAAATAAAATAACCCAATTGTTAAACTCTTACCTATAAAAAAAAGCTGTCATGAAAGACAGCTTTTTTTTAAAAATACTTATTTAAAACGTATTATTTTTTTATCACCAATTTAGCAGTGTGATTATAATCTGCTCCGCTTATTTGTATAATATAAAGTCCTGTTGTTAAACCTTCTACATTCAAAGAAACTGTATTTTGTAAAGAAGTTTTTTCGGTATATACTTCTCTACCATTCATATCATATATAGAAACTGTTCCTGCACCAAAATCTAATAACGGTTGTATATTAATTTTTCCATTTGATGGATTTGGATAGATGATAAAATTATTTTCTAATAAATTATCATTAGTCCCTAAACCACCACAAATTACAGGAAGATCAAATGCTTCAACTTGGTCTGCACGATTGAATGAATTTCCTTGGTCGGCACTAAATCCACAACCTCTATTAGCAAAAGCTTCCCAAATTAAACAACGATTTACACCATCGTTTGCTAATTCATCCGCTTCCAATATGGCATCTCTTCCGTCAACAAATCCGGGAGAACAATTTTGCAATTTCATACCATCCATTACTAATTGGATAGCTATATTATTACCACCTGTTCCATTGTATAGATCTGGATCATATCCGTATTCATCAATTAATAACCAAGTCATATCCCAAAGCATCGTAGCCCAAACAAATCCAATTCCGTGTGGTTGAGA
>ERZ1047985.1160-NODE-1160-length-18478-cov-15.925039_pt1 | contig 18478 bp, 20 predicted proteins | sample MGYA00383097_ERZ1047985 | MGnify/ENA primary metagenome ERZ1047985 (study PRJEB29581, sample SAMEA5548367) | metagenome | biome: marine; feature: coastal; material: water | depth 50 m | study: Short-term variability in the microbial, nano- and picoplankton...
CTATAAAAGGAGAAGAGAAGGCTTATTAAGAAATAAAGCATGGTATTTAAATGGATTTATATTTTAGGCAGAGACTTTAGAAACCGGTCGTCTAAAAGTATTCAAAAGTTTTTATTACAATCCAATACATATACCCTAAACCAATTGGAAACTTACCAATTAAAAAAATTAACAGAGCTAGTTAGTCATGCTTATAATTATTCCGAATACTATCGTAAATCATTTGATAAAAAAAAGGTTCATCCAGCAGATATAAAAAAGCTGTCAGACTTAGAAAAGCTTCCAATAATTACAAAATCAGAATTAATCTCCTTTAACGCTGAAATACATTCTAAATTTAAATTTAAAAAAACGTTTACTGCAAAAACTTCAGGAACTTCTGGAGAATCCCTTACTTTTTTACGAAACGAATATTCAGACTCTTTTAACCGAACTGTAATAAACCACAATTACAGTGATTATAATGTAAAACCGTGGCATAGAAATGGGTATTTCTGGGGTTTTTATAGTTCATTTATACACCAAATAAAAACGAAGTGTTTAGATATTTTACAAAATAGATTCAGGGTGTTTTCGTATTCAGAATCTGAATTAACTAAGTTTATAAAAAAATTAAAGAATGCTAAATATCTCCATGGGTACTCCTCTAGTATTTATCAAACCGCAATAGCAATAAATACTGGTAATCTTGAAAAACCAAATAATATTTTAATGGTTAAAGGGACCTCAGAAAAAATATTTGATTATTATCAACGCGAAATCATAAAAGCATTTGGCACTAAAATGATTAGTGAGTATGGCGCTGCGGAATCTGGAATTATTGCTTTTGAATGTCCTAAAGGAAACATGCATTTAAACATGGAAGGCGTTATTGTTGAAGAGGTAAATAACGAAATACTCGTAACAAATTTGCATTTGCTATCCTTCCCAATAATCAGGTATAAACTTGGGGATTACATAAAACTAGCATCAAAAAACACATCATGTATGTGTGGAAAAAATCATGTAATACTATCAGAAGTTGTTGGCAGAATAGGGGAGACCGTTTATGGTATTAAAAATAGTTATCCTAGTTTATATTTTTATTATATTTTTAAAAACATATCTAAAAGTCATAAACTCAATTTGGAATATCAGATCATTCAAGAGGAAAAAGGAGAATTGGTATTCAATATTGCTTCTGTTTTGACTAGGCATGAACAGAAAATATTAGATGACGAAATAAACAAATATTTTAAAAACGATATACATTATAAAATTAATAGTAATGCTGAGTTTAAAGTGCAAAAAGGAAAGAAAAAAAGTTTTATTTCTCACATAAATTAATGGAATCAAAAGATCTTGTTTCAATAATTACAGCCTGTTATAATTCTGAAAATTATATTTCGGAAACTATAAACAGTGTTTTTAATCAAACGTACCAAAACTGGGAACTGTTAATGGTTGATGATTGTTCTACAGATAGCACAAAATCTTTAATTGAGGAATTTCAAAAGACAGAGAAACGTATTAAGCTATTTCAATTAAATGAAAATTCTGGAGCTGCTGTAGCTAGAAACAAAGCTATTAAGGAGTCCAAAGGGACGTTTATAGCTTTTTTAGACAGTGATGATAATTGGTTGCCTAAAAAGTTAGAACGACAACTAGAGTTTATGATATCTAACAATTATAATCTCACTCATACCGCATATGAGTTAATAGATCATCAAGGAAATAGCTTAAACAAAACTATAGTACCTGCTAAAATTCTTGGTTATAAGGATATGTTATATTCTAATAAAATAGGCTGCTTAACAGCCATCTATAATCAAAGAAAAATCGGAAAAAAGTATATGCCATTATTAAGAAAAAGACAAGACTATGCGCTATGGTTAAAAATTTTAAAAACAGGAGAAAAAGCGTATGGTTTAGCAGAGGTGTTGTCTCAATATAGAAATACGGAAAACTCTATATCTGATAATAAGCTAAACTTAATTAAGTGGAATTGGAAACTATTAAGAGAAGTAGAAAATCTATCTTTCATAAAATCAGTTTATTACTTGTCATGCAACATAATATTCAAGTTTTTAAAAAGATAAATTAATAAAAAAAGCTAATTTTAGCCTTTTGAAACAAATAGTAATTATAAAAATATATTAGTGAAATAGTAGCTCGCTTAATAGCAACCATTTTACACGTTAAACAATAAACTCCATGAATATTTTAATCTTAGGTTCTGGCGGAAGAGAACACACTTTTGCTTGGAAGATTGCTCAAAGTCCAAAATGCGAAAAACTATTTGTAGCACCAGGGAATTCTGGAACGGCTCAAGTAGCAACAAACATAAATATTGGTGTTACTGATTTTGCGGCAATAAAAGAATTGGTTTTAGATAATCAGATTGATATGGTTGTTGTTGGCCCCGAAGACCCCTTAGTACAAGGGATTCACGATTATTTTTTAAATGATGATGCTATTAAACAGGTGTCGGTTATTGGGCCTCAAAAAGCAGCTGCTGAATTAGAAGGGAGTAAAGAATTCGCTAAAGAGTTTTTATACCGTCATAACATTCCAACAGCCGCTTATGAGAGTTTCACTAAAGAATCAGTAGAAAAAGGCTATGCTTTCCTAGAAACGTTAAACGCACCTTATGTTTTAAAAGCAGATGGATTAGCAGCAGGAAAGGGTGTTGTTATTTTAAATGATTTAAATGAAGCTAAAGCGGAATTAAAAAGCATGCTGGTTGATGCTAAATTTGGCGAAGCGAGTAAGAAGGTAGTTATTGAAGAATTTTTAGATGGGATTGAGTTAAGTTGTTTTGTTTTAACTGATGGGGAGCATTACAAAATCTTACCCACAGCTAAAGATTATAAGCGCATAGGCGAAGGCGATACGGGTTTAAATACAGGAGGAATGGGAGCCGTATCTCCAGTGCCTTTTGCCACAGACGCCTTTCTTAAAAAAATTGAAGAACGCATTGTAAAACCTACAATTAACGGTTTTAAAAAAGACCATTTACCTTATGTTGGTTTTGTGTTCATTGGACTTATTAAGGTTGGTGACGACCCCAAAGTGATTGAATATAATGTGCGAATGGGAGATCCTGAAACAGAAGTAGTTTTACCAAGATTGAAAAATGATTTTGTTGAGATCTTAGAAGCTATGGCTAACGGTACTTTAGATAAAATCAACATCGCGATTGATGACCGTGCTGCTACAACAATAATGTTAGTGTCTGGAGGTTACCCTGAAGCGTATGAAAAAGGTAAAGAAATTACTGGAGTTGATTCTATTAAAGATTCCATTCCGTTTCATGCTGGTGCACAAATAAAAGACGGAAAAATTGTAACTTCTGGTGGTCGAGTTATGGCTATTACATCTTATGGGAGCACTTATCAAGAAGCCATAAATAAATCCTACCAAAGTATAGAAAAACTACATTTTGATAAGATGAACTATCGTAAAGATATTGGATTCGATTTAAACTAATGTCTTAATCAAAGTAGTTTTACAAATAGGAGTGAGAAGAAATACTTTTATCTTCTTCATTGTTGTCATTGAATTTTTTTAGTTGTAACATCCAATAAACCATGGCAACAAATCCAATAATTATAAAAATCCAAGACATGGTATTTGCTGCAAACCAGTTTTCAAGTTCTAATGCTCTTAAAGCATCAAAAGGTGCAAAAATCACATCAACAAATAAATCTTGTATAGCGTAAAAGAAATCTTTCATGTTGTATTTATTTATTATATACAAACCATTTTATAGTTAGTATATTTACGGAGCAAAAATACAAAAACCGTTAATGATAACAAGCTTTTTTAATAAATCTAGACCAATATATTTTATTATTGTTTTTTGTATTGCGCTTTTTGCTTTTGTACTACCCAGAATTAATAGCGTAAATGAAACAATAACGTTAGACCTTGTGCTAAAGCAAACGGTACTATTGATTACAATTTTCGCTTCTATTTTACTTTTAAATTTTATTGTTAATAAGAACAGTTTGACTAACAGGAACAATTACGAAATAGTCTTGTTTAGCCTCTTTTTATTATTCATAACGCAAACTACAAGTCACTCAAATGTATTGCTGTCTAACCTTTTTGTTTTATTAGGTTTAAGAAGGATTGTTAGTTTACGCGCCCCCAAAAACACAAAGAAAAAACTTTTTGATGCTGCTTTTTGGATCGCTATTGCGGCATTATTTTATTTCTGGTCTATTTTATTTTTTATTTTAATAATCTTATCACTTGTTTTATATACTGATAATAATATCAGGCATTGGATTATACCTTTTCTGGGAGTATGTGCCGTTTTTATTATTTCTTGCAGCGTCTCAGTAGTTTTGTATGATAGTTTTTTTGAGATAATTAATATATCTCCAGAAATTAGTTACGATTTTAGCAACTACAATTCCGTTCAATATTTAGTCGCCATTACCGTGTTATTGTCTTTTGGGATCTGGTCTTCAATATTTTATTTACAAAATATAAAAAAGAAGAAAAAGGCTTTTAGGGCATCGTTTAAAACCATCATTTTAGCAGCCATAATCAGTTTTGTTATCGTTATACAAGCACCAGATAAAAATGGAAGTGAGTTTTTATTTTTATTTGCTCCTTTGGCAATTATTATAGCGAACTACATTGATATTGTCCAGGAAAAATGGTTTAAAGGAATCTTTTTAGCGGTATTAGTTATTGCTCCCTTTTTGTTATTACTGTTGTAGTTTTTCACCAAAAGCCAAATCACCGGCATCACCAAGCCCAGGAATAATATAGCCTTTATCATTTAAGGTGTCATCAATGGCAGCAATCCATAAATGCGTGTTGTCATCAAAGTTTTGTTCAACAAAGTTAACACCTTCTTGAGCTCCAATAACACTTATTAAGTGGACTTCTTTAGGGATACCAAAAGGCTTTAAAGCTTCAAAAGTTGCGACCATAGATTGTCCTGTTGCTAACATAGGATCTGCTAAAACAAGCGTTTTGTTTTCTAAATTAGGGCAGGCTAAATATTCTACTATAATTTCAAAACTTTCAGGATCATGTTTATGATGTCTATAGGCAGAAATAAAAGCATTTTCTGCCGTATCGAAGTAATTTAGTAATCCATTGTGCAATGGTACACCCGCTCTTAAAATAGAGCATAGTACGATATCGTTATCTGGTAAATTAATAGTACATTTTCCTAATGGTGTCTCAACAAGTTCAGTTTTATAGCTTAAGCTTTTGCTCATTTCATAGCCTAAAACTTCTCCTATACGTTCAATGTTTCGTCTAAAACGCATACTGTCTTTTTGAATACCAACAGCTCTAATTTCAGAAATGAAATTGTTCAATATGGAATTTTGAAGTGATATATTATGAATGTTCATGTGTCGAAATCTAATTTAGAAATAGTAAAGTTAATGAAAGCCAAGTTAAAATGTATTCTTAAACACATTTCATTATTTGGTAGCGGTTGTTTTGTACAAAATTCTTATATAATTTTCGTAATTTTGCATTATAAAACGCTACAACTATGTTTACAAGCAAAGCCAATAAAATTTTCCAAGAAGTCATTGAAAAATACCATGTAATTAACACTGTAGATCAACCTTTCGAAAACGCTTATCCGGAAAGTGATTTATTAGAGCATTTGTTGTATAGAAAAAGCTGGATAGACACCGTTCAATGGCATTATGAAGATATTATTCGTGATCCACAAATTGACCCAATAGCTGCATTAACATTAAAACGTCAAATAGATGCTTCTAACCAGGATAGAACGGATATGGTGGAGTACATTGACAGTTATTTTTTAGAAAAATATAAAGATGCTTCTGTAAAAGCGGATGCAACCATCAATACAGAAAGCCCTGCTTGGGGCGTAGATAGATTGTCTATTTTGGCCTTAAAAGTGTACCATATGAATGAGGAAGCTACGCGAAACGACGCTTCTATAGAGCATAAGATTGCTTGCCAGACCAAGTTAGATATTTTATTAGAACAGCGTGTTGACTTATCGACTGCAATTGATACGCTTTTAAGTGATATTGAAAAAGGCGACAAGTATATGAAGGTTTATAAGCAGATGAAGATGTATAATGATGATGAGCTGAATCCTGTACTTCGTTCTCAGAAGTAATAATTAATAGGTACATGGGATTGTACTGGCAGTCTTAGTGGCCTGTACTGAGCGCAGTCGAAGTATCGAAGACGTTTTCAAATGAAATATAATGCCCAAACCATCTAAAAACATTCTAGTCATACGTCTCTCAGCTATGGGAGATGTAGCTATGACAGTTCCAGTTTTGCGTGCACTTACTCTAAAACACCCTGAACTTAGAATAACTGTTTTAACACGAGCTTTTTTTAAACCATTTTTTAGAGATTTAGAGAACGTTGATGTTTTTTCGGCAGACTTAAAAGGCCAACATAAGGGTGTCTTTGGTTTGTATAAATTAGCAAGAGCGCTCAATAAAAAGCCATTTTATATGGCTGCTGATTTACACAATGTGCTTAGGAGTAAAATCCTAAAGAAATTTATTGGCTGCAAACGTTTTATTTCTATTGATAAGGGTAGAAAAGAAAAAAAATTACTGACTTCAGGTAAAGTATTTAAACAACTTAAAACAACGCATCAAAGATATGCTGATGTCTTTGAGGAATTAGGTTATAAGGTTGATTTGTCTAACCCCAGTTTCCCTAAACGGGTTGTGTTAAGTTCTAAACTTCAAAAATTAATAGGTGATAACCCAATAGAAACTATTGGTATTGCGCCTTTTGCAGCTCATGATGGGAAAATGTATCCTTTAAACTTAATGAAGGATGTTGTTGAAAACCTATCCAAAGATTACAGAATTATTTTATTTGGAGGAGGAAAAAATGAGTCAGAAATTCTCAATAAATTCGAAAATAACTTGGAGAATACCTTCAACCTAGCTGGAAAAGTATCTCTTGATGAAGAAATGGATGTCATTTCAAATCTTGATGTAATGCTCTCTATGGATTCTGGAAATGCACATATTGCGGCTATGTTAGGTGTTAAAGTAATCACTATTTGGGGTGTTACACATCCTTTTGCTGGTTTCGCACCATTCAATCAACCAGAAAACAATGGGTTAGTTGCAAATAGAACCACGTTTCCATTAATACCAACTTCGGTATATGGGAATAAATACCCAGACACGTATACAGAAGTTGCAGGCAGTATAACTCCTAAAATGGTCGTTGATAAAGTTAAATCTATTATTTAAATAAAAAATTTAATACGCTGTATTAAAGTGATATAGAAATTAAACATCATCATAATCAATTACAATACTAGGAGTTGTTGGATGTGCTTGACAAGTTAAAATTAAACCTTCAGCAATTTCACTTTCGGTTAAAATATTATTTTGCGTCATAGTAGCTTCGCCTTCTGTAACTCGGGCTAAACAGCTACTGCAAATTCCGCCTTGGCAAGAATAAGGGGCGTCTAAGTCCTCATCTAAAGCAGCTTCAAGAATGGTTTGCTTCTGAGACATTTCAAAAGTTGTAGTCTCATCATCTACAGTGATTGAAATTTGAGTGCTACCAGCGGAAGCAACATCTTCTTTAACGTCTACAGGTTTAGCAGCTTTAAAAAGTTCAAAATGAATACGGTTTTCATCAATATCATGTTCGGTAAGAACATCTTTAACGGTATGAATCATAGCTTCGGGACCACATAGGTAAAAGGCATCAACTTCAACATGTTTATGTTTATTTTTCATCACATAATTAACAGTGCTTTTTTCTATTCTTCCAAAAATAGAATCGTCTTCATCTTGTTGGCTAAATACGAATTGAATTGAAAATCGATCTTTATACGCATGTTGAAGTTCCAAAAGCTCATTGAGAAACATGGTGTCTTTAGTGGTTTTATTACCATAAACCAATATAACTTGGCTATAGACCTCTTCTTCTAAGGCGCATTTAACAATACTTAAAATAGGAGTAATGCCACTACCTGCAGCAAAAAGCGCTATGTTTTTAGTTTTCGAATCGTTTGGTTCAAATATAAATCGCCCTTTAGGTGGCGCAACTTCAAGAGTATCACCAACTTTCAAAGTGTTATTTGCGTAAGCAGAAAACGTACCATCATTTACTTCTTTTACCGCAACCTTTAATTCTCCACTTTTAGGAGAAACACAAAGTGAGTAATCACGACGTACTTCATGGCCATCTATAACTGTTTTTAAAGTAATATACTGTCCTGCTTTAAAGGCAAAAGAGGCTTTTAAATTTTCAGGAAGATTAAACGAGATACTAATTGATTTATCGGTTTCTCTTTTTATGTTTTTTACTGAAAGATTATGAAATGATGACATATATAATAGTTTTGAGCAAAAATAGTGAAGCCTATAAAATTTAGCGCATTTTTTTTGGATAAAAATAATACATAATTATTTGATGCATAAGAATACTATGTATATATTTGAACCACTATGAAACCTTCAAATTTATACAAAGGCAGTTTAACAACCATTATTTTAAAACTCTTAAACGAGAATGATAAAATGTATGGTTACGAGATTACTCAAAAGGTAAAACAAATAACAAAAAATGAGCTTCAATTAACCGAAGGGGCTTTGTATCCAGCATTACACAAATTAGAAGCTCAAGGTTTATTGGGTGTTGAGGTTGTTAAAATTGGTAATAGGGTTCGTAAATACTACCGATTAACGGAAGTCGGGACAAAAGTAACCGTTAAAAAACTTGCTGAATTAGAGAGTTATATTAGAAATATGCGTGCTTTGGTAAACCCTAAATTTCGAGATGAATAATATGGAATCAAAAAAATATGATTTAAAAGTGTAACAATTACAACCCTATTAACACTTACTTTTAAGAAAACTAAAACTACCAAATATGATAAAACGTTTTTTAAGTTTAGAATGGAAGGCTTTTTTTAGGTCTGCCAGTTTTGGGAAAAGTTTAGGCATTAAAATTTTCATGGGCTTTTTAAGCCTATATTTTATCGCCATGTTTTTAGGAATGGGTTTATTACTATTCCCTGGCCTTAAAAAGGTTTATCCAGATCAAGATCCGTTGTTAATAGTTAACAGCTTTCTTTTTTATTGGATTTTAGCCGATTTAGCTTTGCGTTTTTTCTTCCAGAAACTTCCAGTAATGAGTGTAAAGCCACTACTAACACTACCAGTAAAAAGAGGTTATGTGGTAAATTATGTTCTAGGTAAATCAGCATTGTCCTTTTTTAACTTCTTACCATTATTCGCTATTATTCCGTTTGGAATTACATTACTATTTAAAAATTATCCTGTATCAAATGTTTTGGTGTGGATGCTTGCGTTAGTCCTAGTAGTACTCATCATAAATTTTTTGAATTTTATCATTGAAAGCTTTTCTGCAGAAAAAGAATTATCCTTTTTACCTGTAATTTTAATCGTTGGTGGCTTATATGCTCTGAATCATTTTAATATAATTGCCTTTAACGAAATAATGGGTAGCGGTTTCAATACTATCTATAACTATCCCTTCTTAATCATTGTGCCTTTGGGAATTCTTGTAATGTGTTATGTGTTCAATTTTAAACTGTTGAGACAAAAGTTGTTTTTAGATAGTGGGTTAAAAGCTAAAATTAAAGAAGTAAATGCATCAAATTTAGAATGGACCAAAAACTTTGGGGATATTGCTCCGTTTATGCAGCTTGATTTAAAGTTAATTTGGCGAAATAAACGCACAAAATCCTCAGTTTGGATGTTGGCTATAGGCCTATTGTATGGTTTGTTTTTCTATCCGCAGCCTACGTATCAAAATATGCCTTGGTTTTTTGTTTTTATTGGTGTGTTTTCAACCGGGATATTTCTAATCAACTTTGGGCAGTTTATACCCGCATGGGATAGTGGTTATTACAAACTACTAATGAGTCAGAATATTAAATATGAGCAATATTTAAAGTCAAAATTCACTCTAATGGCCGTAAGTGTATTGATTTTGTTTGTTTTGGGTATTCCATATGTCTTTTTCGGATGGAAAATATTATTGGCACATTTTGCAGCAGCCATTTATAATATTGGGGTTAACACGCACGTCATTCTACTGGGGGGCTCTTTTAATAGAAAAAAAATAGATTTAAGTCAAAAGGCGGCATTTAATTACCAAGGTACAGGCGCCGTACAATGGCTAATTGGTATTCCTTTATTGCTTTTGCCAATGGGATTATTTGCAGCATTTTATTTTTTAATAAGCTTTGAAATAGCTTGTTTAGTATTAATAATTTTTGGAGTAATAGGGATTGTATTTCATCAAAAATTAATGAAAATAATAACTCAGAAATATTTAGAATCAAAATATAAAATGATTGATGCTTTCGATCAAAATAACTAATAGAATAAATCATGATAACAACTTCTAATTTATCAAAGAAATACAGTGGAAACTTAGTTTTGGATATTGAATCTTTAGAGATTCCAAAAGGTCAAAGCTTCGGTTTAGTAGGTAATAACGGTGCAGGAAAAACAACATATTTCAGCTTGCTTTTAGATTTGATTCAACCTACAACTGGTTATATCAAGAATAATGATGTACAGGTAAATAAAAGTGAAGACTGGAAGCCTTTTACATCTGCCTTTATAGATGAAAGCTTTTTAATTGGCTATTTAACCCCTGAAGAATATTTCTACTTTATAGGCGAATTACGTGGACAAAATAAAGCGGATGTTGACGCACTTGTGTCTCAGTTTGAAGACTTTTTTCACGGTGAAATAATTGGGCAAAAGAAGTATTTACGTGATTTAAGTAAAGGAAATCAAAAGAAAGCAGGTATTGTTGCAGCGCTTATTGGGAACCCTGAAGTCATTGTTTTAGATGAACCTTTCGCTAACCTAGATCCAACAACTCAAATCCGGCTTAAAAATATTATTAAAGAATTATCTGAAAAACAAGATGTTACAGTATTAATTTCAAGTCATGATTTAATGCATGTTACTGATGTTTGCGAGCGTATAGTTGTTTTAGAGAAAGGCGAAGTGGTAAAAGATTTAGCTAAAAGTGCGGCTACTTTACAAGAACTTGAGGAGCATTTCGCTAACTAATCCTTTTGTTTAAAAGTCATTACAATTTTTAGGTAAATACAAAAAGATGCTTATTTTTACAGTTCTATATAATAATAACTCCGGATTATAGTTATTAATTAGACTAAAAACACCAGCATTGAAAACACCTTCTAAAGCCTTACTTCTAGTTATATTCTTAACGTTTCTTGCATTAAGTTGTTCTAGGAAAAAGGATAAATTTATAAATAGAAATTTTCACGCTATTACTGCAGAATTCAATGCACTTTATAATGGTTATACCGCTTTAGAGCAAGGTAAAAACACACTTAATGATGCGTATTTTGATAACTATTGGGAAGTTTTACCCATAGAACGCATGCAGATTTTTGAGGACATTGTGCTTCCAGGTCAATCTAAAAACGAAAATTTTTCGAGAGCTGAAGAGAAAGCTGCGAAAGCTATTCAAAAGCATAGCATGAATATTGATGGCAAGGAGAATAATCCGCAAATGGATGAAGCTTACTTACTTTTAGGAAAAGCTAGATATTTCGATCAGCGTTTTGTGCCCGCATTAGAAGCACTTAATTATATTCTTTACAAATACCCAGCAAGCGATAAGATTAATCAAGCTAAGGTATGGCGAGAAAAAGCAAATATTAGGCTAGATAATAACGAGCTGGCTATAGAAAACCTAAAGCGTCTTTTAAAACAAGAAGATCTAAAAGGGCAAGATTTAGCAGATGCAACATCCATACTCGCGCAAGCTTATTTAAATACCAAATCTATTGATACTGCAATTACGCAATTAGAAATCGCATCAAGTGCTACAAAAAATAATGATGAGCGCGGGCGTTACCGCTTTATTCAGGGTCAGTTGTATAATGAACTGGGTTATAAAGATAGTGCTAATATCGTTTTCGATAAAGTGATTGAGCTTAACAGAAAAACGCCTAGAATCTATATGATTTCTGCGTATTTGGAAAAAATCAAAAACTTCGATTTTGATAATGGAAATAAGCTAGAGGTTAGCGAATTACTTGCTGAACTTCAAGAAAATAGAGAAAACCGTCCATATTTAGATAAAATTTATCATCAAATTGGTGCGTATCATTTACAAAATGGTTCAGACTCGTTGGCGGTAGCATATTATAATAAATCTTTGCGAACAAATAGTCGAGATAAGTTTTTAAAAGCTAAAAATTATGAAACATTAGGTGATATTAATTTTGACGCATCAGTTTACGCCGATGCGGGAGAGTATTATGATAGCACCATGAATAATTTGGTTCTTAAATCGAAACCTTATCGTGTTATAAAACGTAAGCGCGATAATTTAAAAGATGTTATCTTTTATGAGTCTATCGCCAAAGTAAATGACAGTGTTTTAAGTTTGGTGAATTTAACGGAAGCAGAAAAGTTGGCTTATTTTGAATCTTTTGTTGAAGATTTAAAAGCTAAAGCCGAAATAGAAAAGGAAAAACAAGAAGCCACCGAACGTAATAGTGGTTTAGCAACCGTTAATAATATTGGAGGGCAACCAAATAGAGTTGGACCTCAAAACCAATCTACTGCATTTTATTTTTACAATCCAACTACCGTAGCTTACGGAAAAAACGAATTTGCAAAAATATGGGGTGATAGGTCTTTAGAAGATAATTGGAGATGGTCTAGCAAAGGGATGTCAAGTGAGCCCAATAATAATGCTGCTATAAATGTTGTAGCTGCTGCATCAGATGAAGAACGTTTCGATCCTCAATTTTATATTTCTAAAATCCCTTCCGAAGAAAAAGAAATAGATAGCATTTCTAAAGAACGTAATTATGCTTATTACCAATTAGGGTTGATTTACAAAGAGAAATTTAAGGAGTACGAGTTATCAAAAAGTAAGTTTCAAAATTTATTAAATAGCAATCCTGAGGAAAAATTAATACTACCTTCAAAATACAACTTGTATAAAATTTATGAATTGTTAGGTGAAAGTGATGAAGCTATAATTGCTAAAAATGATATTATTAGTAAATATCCAGATTCTAGATATGCGACCATATTAAATAATCCGGAATTAGTTACTGAAAGAGATGAAAACAGTCCTGAAAGTTTATATGAAGCACTCTATATTCAGCACGAAAACCAAGAATATGCCGATGTTGTTTCAAAAAGTGAAGCGTATATAAAAACTTTTGATGGCGAAGCGATGGTTCCAAAGTTTGAATTATTAAAAGCTACGGCTACAGGTCGTTTATATGGTTATGAAGCGTATCAGAAAGCAGTGAATTATTTAGCAATTACCTATGCTAATACTCCAGAAGGTAAGCAGGCACAAAACATTGAAGCTAATATTTTACCTAAATTAGCAAATAAAGATTTTATTGAGGAGACTGATAGTGTTTCTGATAACTATAAAGTTATATTTCAATTTAAAGACATGGAACCAGAAGCTATTTCAAGCTTTAAAGAAACCTTAGATACCGTTTTGAAAAATATTAGGTATTATAAATTGAATGCCTCAATAGATGTTTATAACCCAAACATAAAATTTGTAGTGGTTCACGGATTAAAAACACCACAAGTAGCAAAAACATTTGATCAACTATTAACTAAAGAGGATCAGAAGAAAATAAAAGTCCCTTATTTTGTAGTATCATCTACGAATTATCAAATCATTCAAATTCATAAAAATTTGGATGCTTATTTGAATATGGATAATAATTAAACTTAACACATTATGTTCTCTGATAACAAAAAAGAAAAACAAATGACAGAAGGTACATCAAGCCAAAACATTATTGCTCAAGGCACTAAAATGGTTGGCGATTTTAACAGCGAAGGCGATTTTAGAATCGACGGAATTATAGAGGGAAATATTAAAACTTCAGGAAAAGTAGTTGTTGGTAAATCCGGCTTAATTAAAGGCACTTTACATGGAACTGACGCTTATTTTGAAGGTAAATTTTCGGGTAAACTAGCTTTGTCAGGCACATTAACCTTAAAATCATCTGCTCATATTGAAGGTGAAGTTGTGGTTGGTAAATTAGCCGTTGAGCCAGGAGCCACATTTAATGTAACGTGTGTTATGAAAGGCACCGTAAAAGAAATGAATAATGGCGGACAATCACAACAGCAAAGAAAACCAGAAACAGGGAAAACAGCTTAAAAACGTTGCTATTCTTTCTGGAGTTGCATTTCAAATGGGTATTACAATATATCTGTTTGTTATGTTAGGCAAATGGCTGGATTCTAAATTTAACGACGGAGATAAATTGTTTATCATTATTACAACACTTTTAGGAGTTGCGATTTCATTATATGTGGTTCTTAAACAGGTTAATAGAATTAAATATTAATGAGTAATCCTTTTATAAGTTTTGCAATAAAAACAGTTATTCTATTAACAGTTGTTTTTGCTATACATTTGCTTGTTTTAAATGTTTTACAGCTTTCTTTATTCGAAAACAGAATTGTACTATCCTACATAGTTAACCTTGGTTTAGTTATTGTTATTTTCGGAATTCTTTATCTATTAAAAGAAAAGTATAAAAGTCAATTAGGGTTTCTGTTTTTAGCAGGGAGCCTTTTAAAATTTGTCGTTTTTTTTATTCTATTTTACCCGTTTTATAAATTGGATAATATTATAACTAAACTAGAATTTGCAGCGTTTTTTGTGCCCTATGTTATAGGCTTGATAATAGAATCTGTTAGCCTTAGTAAATGGTTGAATAAACTAGATTAGTATAATAAGTGAATTATCTTAAAACGAGAGATGAAATAAAAAGCAAATTTGTTTTGGTTTTTGATATAAAAACATACCTTTGCACCGATTTTTAAGCCACTATTACTTAAAGCAATATGCGAAGAAAAATATCTTTAAAACCAATTACATTATTACTGCTTTTAATAACCTTCATTTCTTACGGGAAGGAACAAGAGGTACACGGTGAGCCAAAAACCGACAGAAAAACAGAAATAAAAGAATATATTCAGCATCACTTAAAAGATTCATATGACTTTGGGTTGTATTCTTATACATCAGATGAAGGAGAGGATAAGCATGTAGGTTTTCCGTTACCAGTTATTTTATGGGATAATGGGTTAAAAGTATTTTCATCTTCTAAATTTCATCACGGAGAATCAGTTGCTGAGGTTGGGGGCGATTTCTACAAAGTACATCATTCAAAAATTTATAAAGTGGATGGTGCAGATGGAAAAATTCTTGAAGACGACCATCATCACGCTACAAACGAAAGACCATTAGATTTTTCAATTACTAAGAATGTTTCTCTAATATTTTTAGTATTTGGTATTATGTTTTTTATGTTTAGCAGAATGGCTAAATCATATAAAACAAACAATGGGATGCCTAAAGGAACTGGTCGTTTGTTAGAACCAATTGTGCTTTATGTGCGCGACGATATTGCACGACCAAATATTGGCGAAAAACACTATAAGAAATACATGAGTTATTTGTTAACGGTATTTTTCTTCGTTTGGATTGTTAACTTGTTTGGTTTAACTCCAATAGGGATGAACGTAACCAATAACATAGCTATTACGTTATGCTTAGCACTTATGACCTATTTAATAACCACGTTTTCAGGAAATAAAAATTACTGGAAACATATTTTCTGGATGCCAGGTGTGCCTTGGCCAATGAAAATTATATTAGCGCCTATTGAATTATTAGGAACCATCATCAAGCCATTCGCATTAATGATTCGTTTATATGCCAATATTACTGCAGGACACGTTGTTTTAATGAGTATTGTGGGGATGATATTTTTATTCCAAAATTGGTTAGGAAGTGGGTTATCGTTTTTGTTAGCGTTTGTATTAGCTATTTTAGAGTTGCTTGTCGCAGCTTTACAAGCCTATATTTTTACAGTACTTTCAGCATTATACTTTGGTATGGCGGTTGAAGAACATGACCATGAAGAAGGTCATTAATAAATTGAATGTTTAATTAATTATATATATATATTATGGAAATTCCAGCTATCGTAGGTGCAGGTTTAGTAGTAATTGGAGCAGGTATTGGTATTGGTAGAATCGGTGGTTCTGCTATGGATGCAATCGCTCGTCAACCTGAAGCTACAGGAAAAATTCAAACAGCTATGCTTATTGCAGCAGCTTTGATTGAAGGTATTGGGTTTGCTGCTTTATTTGCAGTATAAAACAAACAAAAAACAGCTATGACGGTTGGTTATAGCTGTTCTTTTAATTAAACATAAGTTTTTTAGAAATATAAATTATTATGGAAAAATTATTCGAAGACTTTTCATTAGGATTGTTTTTTTGGCAAGCTATTTTATTCATAGCTTTAATTCTGCTTTTAAAGAAATTTGCCTGGAAACCAATTTTAGATTCTGTTAATGAAAGAGAAGAAGGAATTAAAAATGCATTAGATTCTGCTGAAAAAGCAAAGTTAGAAATGCAAAACCTTCAGGCTGATAATCAAAAGTTATTAAAAGAAGCTAGAGCAGAGCGTGAAACGATGTTGAAAGAAGCACGTGATATCAAAAATAAAATGATTGATGATGCTAAGGGAGAAGCTCAGGAGCAAGCAAATAAAATGATTCAACAAGCGCAAGGAGCAATTGAAAGCGAAAAGAAAGCAGCTATGGCTGAACTTAAAAATCACGTTGCAGGTTTATCTTTAGAGATTGCTGAAAAAGTAGTGCGAGCTGAATTATCTAACAAAGACAAACAATTAAAATTGGTTGAAACTATGTTAGATGAAAAATCATTAAACTAAGATATAATGGCAGGAGCAAGAGCAGCAATACGTTACGCAAAGGCAGTGTTAAGTTTAGCAACAGATTTAAAATCTGCGGATGCTATAAATAAAGACATGAAATTAATTGCTGATACAGTAGCAGATAGTAAAGAGCTAAGTGATATGCTTCAAAGTCCTGTAATACCATCTTCAATAAAAAAATCAACCTTATTAGAGGTTTTTAAAAATTCTGACAAAACAACTAAAAGCTTAATAGATACTTTAATTACTAATAATCGAATTGATATTTTAGGTCATGTGGCTTCAAAATACAATCAGTTATTTGATGAGTCAAAAGGTATCCAATTAGCAACTGTGACTACAGCAGTAGAATTGACAGCAGATTTAAAGAAGAAAGTTTTAGCAAAAGCTAAAGCACTAACAGGAAAAGATGTTGAAGTAGAAAATAGTATTGATGAAAGCATTTTAGGTGGTTTCATTTTAAGAATAGGAGATGTGCAGTACAACGCAAGTGTTGCAAATCAACTAAACAAATTAAAAAGAGAATTTACATTAAACTAAGATATTCGTATCTAAATAAACAATAAGATGGCAGAAGTAAAACCAGCTGAAATATCAGCAATCTTAAAACAACAACTTTCAGGTTTTGAGGCTAGTGCTTCATTAGACGAAGTAGGAACTGTACTAACTGTAGGTGATGGTATTGTACGTGCTTATGGATTAGCTAATGCGCAATATGGCGAGTTAGTAGAATTCGAAGGCGGATTAGAAGGGATTGTTCTTAACCTTGAAGAGGATAACGTAGGTATTGTATTATTAGGGACTTCTGTAGGTGTTAGAGAAGGGTCTATTGTAAAACGTACTGAGCGTATCGCTTCTATTAATGTTGGAGAAGGTATTGTTGGACGAGTTGTAGATACATTAGGTAATCCTATTGATGGTAAAGGACCAATCTCTGGAACGACTTATGAAATGCCTTTAGAGCGTAAAGCTCCCGGCGTTATTTACAGAGAGCCCGTAACTGAGCCATTACAAACAGGAATTAAGGCCATTGATGCTATGATTCCGGTTGGTAGAGGGCAAAGGGAGTTGGTGATTGGTGACCGTCAAACGGGTAAAACAGCAGTTTGTATTGATACCATCATAAATCAAAAAGAATTTTACGATGCCGGTGAGCCTGTATATTGTATATATGTTGCTGTAGGTCAAAAGGCTTCAACAGTAGCTTTAATTGCTAAAAATTTAGAAGAAAAAGGCGCTTTAGCATACACAACAATAGTAGCTGCAAACGCATCAGATCCTGCTGCAATGCAAGTTTATGCACCTTTTACAGGAGCATCTATTGGTGAGTATTTTAGAGATACTGGTAGACCAGCTTTAATTGTATTTGATGATTTATCAAAACAAGCCGTAGCTTACCGTGAGGTATCTTTATTATTAAGACGTCCACCGGGACGTGAAGCATACCCTGGTGATGTATTTTATTTACACTCAAGATTATTAGAGCGTTCTGCAAAAGTGATTAATAATGACGCAATTGCTAAAGAAATGAATGATTTACCAGATTCGCTTAAGCCTATCGTTAAGGGTGGTGGTTCATTAACAGCATTGCCAATTATTGAAACACAAGCAGGTGACGTTTCAGCATATATTCCAACAAACGTAATTTCTATTACGGATGGTCAGATATTCTTAGATGGTGATTTGTTTAACTCTGGTGTTCGTCCAGCAATTAACGTAG
>ERZ1047985.1161-NODE-1161-length-18462-cov-5.150867_pt1 | contig 18462 bp, 11 predicted proteins | sample MGYA00383097_ERZ1047985 | MGnify/ENA primary metagenome ERZ1047985 (study PRJEB29581, sample SAMEA5548367) | metagenome | biome: marine; feature: coastal; material: water | depth 50 m | study: Short-term variability in the microbial, nano- and picoplankton...
CGCTATCACGATGCCTGTTTTAGGTCCGTGGCGGTCAAAAGCTACAGTGAACGCTTCAACGATTGCAGTTCCAACAGGATCTGCAGCCAGCGAAAGGCATGGTAAGTCGTCGATTTGTTTCTGTAGGGAGTCAGAATTGACGGTGACCCATTGTGAGTCAGCTGGTTCGGTTGAATACAAGCCTAGCGAGTGTTTGGTCAAATAGAGACCATTGGCCGTCACTAAACCAAATCCCTTGTCGCGCTTACGCAAGCGCGCAGTCATTTCGGCAATGCCGTGCAAGGAGTAATTGTTTCCGGGGCCACCCATATAGGGCAAGCCGCCGGTCACGGTGACACCACGTCGGTCCTGCGCAGAAAGGCCAATTTCATTGCAAGTGACCTGCACAGCACAGGGGAAGCAACTGTAAAGGTCGAAATCTGTCACCTCATCGATATCGACCCCCGTGGCCTCTGACAGCTTACTCCAGCCTAGACGGATAGCTGGAGATTCATGCAGACCAGGACGCTCACTAATGTGCCATATGTCGTTGAGGTCGACACCTCCGCGAAGGTATATCCACTGGCTGGAATCAATACCCAGTTCGCGAGCCTTACCCACTGTGGTCATCACCACAGAAGCACCCATATCCACCGCCAATATGGAGTTCATAGACTTGGTGTAGGGGTAGCCGATATAGCGGTTTTTCTCTGTAACGGTGCGCACCTGCTCAGCACTCAGGGCTTCTTGTGCCCAGGCGATTGGATTCTTGGCCGCCACATGACTCATGGCACTGCAAAGTTCGGCGAGCGCGTCCTGGTGCTCCTCTTGAGATCGGCCCAGGTGATGTCGCAAACTACTTTCAAACAAAGGGTAGGTATTGATCGGTTCGTAAAGGCTATATAACTTCTCGGTTGCGTTCAGACCATCTCGTTCCTTGCCAATTGTTGTGGGTTCGGCTTCCTGCTCACCTGCCCAAGCTGATATGTCATCGCCTGTTCGAAGCGATGAAAACAGGCTGGCTAATAGCTCCGCGCCCGAAATGAGCACAGCGTTATGTTCACCTTCAGCTAACTTCCTGGCAAAGTGATTGACCAGGTATTGAGGTGTGTTGCCGCCAATGACTCCCTGGTAAAAACAGGCGTTGGAGATACCCAGCCGCTGAGCTGCATGCTTACCCGGGTTCCTTGGAAACAAGACTTTCGTGCCGGGGTCGGTATCCGCGATAAATCGCACTATCGCAACAGCGTCAATGGCTTGAACTACAGTATCAGCGCCCGCGTCGGCGAGCGCGAGCCGGGAGACTTCAGTGATTGCGTCTATGGGTGTTCTGCTGGTGTCTGGCTTACGCCAAGTTTGTTGTCCTGCACCAACAATAATGGGTGTGTTATCAAAGCTTTTCATTTGTCGGTAGCACCACTTCACTTCTGCACAAGGGTTTCGGGTCAAAACCTTATAGACAGAGGGCTCAAAAATCTACCCGAACCAGCGTATAGCGCGTATTTTAATCACCTGTAAGTAGCCATGTGCTCATGGCTATAAGTAGGGTGCAATGTCAGGCCATAAATATTGCGCATTGAAGTCATTGGCCAGCTGGCACTGTCGTAGTATCGTGTTTTCATCTCAGAGCGAGATCATTGAATAAACTGGAGTTGGAAAACGCAAATGAATGAAACCGTTTTAGTGGAATTTGATAGCCGGGTTTGCAGGCTGACTCTCAATCGGCCAACCGTGCTGAACGCTCTGAATCACGAAGTGTTTTCACAGTTATTGGCAGCGATAGAGTCTATCGCTGCCAAGGGTGACGACGTGGGTTGCGTCATTTTGAGTGGCAGCGGTAAAGCCTTTTCTTCGGGGCATGACCTTAATGACATTAGTTCGGGTGAAGAAGCTCAGCATGCCGATTTTGAAGCTTCTGTGCTGGAGGCCCTGGCGTCATTGCCGTTGCCGGTTATTGCTCAGGTGCATGGCTACTGTTTCACGGGTGCGCTGGAGCTCGCTCTCGCTGCCGACCTTATTTTCGTAGATTGCGACACAAAATTAGCCGATACCCACAGTAAGTGGGGGTTAAGTCCAATCTGGGGCATGACCCAACGTCTACCCAGGCGTATAGGTGCGGCGCGCGCCAAAGATATGATGTTTAGCAGCCGACTTGTCCCCGCTGACGAGGCGCTACAAATAGGCCTGGTGGACCGAGTCTGTCCCGTCATTAGCCTTGCAGACGAAACCGCTGAGTACGCCCGCAAACTGGCGGAAAATTCATTGCACAGCCACCAGGTCTGCAAGAGCATCATCGAGGCCACCGATGGTTTTCGCATTCACGACGGGCTGAACTACGAATACAAAAATAGCCCTGGTGCCTGCAGTGACATGGCAGAACGACTGGCCGTTTTTCAGGAAAAAGCCGCCGCAAAGAAAACGACTCGCTAGAACTGGGCCTGCACTGAGCTCTGCAGGTAAAAGTTTTGGCGAGGCTGTAAAATAGCGTGCCGATAGCTCGTATAATGATCGTCCAACACTTCAATTACGGTACATCCAATGTCACTAAGTTTTGATTCTGCAAGACTGCCCAACCCTGATCTGACAGAAGAGCATGAGGCCTGGCGTGAACAGCTGCGCCGCTTCATCGACAGAGAGATCATGCCTCACGTTGACGAGTGGGATGAACAGGGCTTTTTGCCGGAAGAGCTGTGGGGCAAGGCCGCCGAATTTGGGCTGCTTGGCCTGGGTTACCCCGAGCAATATGGCGGCATCGAAACCGGTATAGATTTATATCATCACAATATCCTCAGTGAGGAGCTTTCGCGCACCAGCCTGGGAGGACTGCCCAGTACCTTACTGTCCCACGGCATCGGTATGCCGCCGGTCGTTGCTTTTGGCAGCGAGTCGCTTAAATCGGAGATCATTCCCCCGGTGCTGGCGGGTGAGAAAAGAATATGCCTGGCGATTACTGAGCCCTCGGGAGGCTCTGATGTAGCTAACCTCCAGACCACGGCAGTGCGTGATGGCGAGCATTATATCGTCAACGGTAGCAAGACATTCATTTCCGGCGGCATGGGCTCTCATTGGGCGACAACGGGCGTACGCACGGGAGGCGAGGGCGGTAGCGGCGTTTCTGTGCTGGTCATCCCAATGGACCTTGAAGGCGTTAGCCGCACGCCCCTGAATAAAAAGCAGGGCTGGTGGTGCAGCGATACTGCCACCCTGTACTTTGATAACGTAAGGGTACCCGCTGGAAATTTGCTGGCGGAGGAGGGCAATGGCTTTCTGGTCATCGCCAACAACTTCAACGATGAGCGTCTGGCCATGGCAGTTATGATGGAGGCCTTCGCCCGGGTCTGCCTCGAAGATGCCGTTAACTGGGCCCAGGAGCGCAAGACCTTCGGAAAGAGGTTGGCGGATCATCAAGTAATAAGACACAAAATTGCAGAAATGAAGCAACGGATTAACGTCTGCCAGACCTACATCCAGCACTGCACTCGTCAGGTGATCACGGGCACGGCTGACTTCGGCGATATCGCACTGCTGAAGGTCCAATGCAGTCAAACGATGGAGTTTTGCGCCAGAGAGGCGATGCAAATTCTAGGCGGAATTGGCTATATGCGTGGCAATCGTGTGGAAAGGATTTATCGCGAGGTGCGGGTCAATGCGATTGGCGGCGGCTCCGAAGAAATTATGAGAGATCTGGCGTCCCGAGCTTACGGACTCTAGCTCAAAGCTTAAGCTCTCAATACATTGCAAAGTGCTAGTCGAGGATTTCTACGACGCCGGTATCACCGTCTAACTTAACCCGGTCGCCCGTGTTAATCACGCGGGTGCCGACCCGGCTGTTTACCACACAGGGCAAACCGTATTCCCTGGCGATGACTGCGCCGTGAGAAACTGCACTTCCCAGGTCGGTGATCAGTCCTGCGATCATGCTGAAGTAGGGCGTCCAGCCGATATCTGTGATGGGTGTGACTAGAATTTCTCCCGGCTTGAGCTCGGCTGCCTCTGCCAGCGTGTGCGCCACTCGAGCGATACCTTCGACCACGCCGCTGGATGCGGGGCGCCCCGATAGTGCAGCATCACCGAGATCCACTATTTTTTCCTGCAGGGGTAAAGCCGCCCCTACGCTGATTTCAGGGAAACTTAATCGCTGTTGAAAGGGAAGAGCGTCGCGTCGGCTTTGGGCCTGTTTTAACATCGCCGAATCCGGCTCTGTCACAAAGGTAGCCAGTTCATCAAAACTAAAAAAGTAGACCAGATCTGCGTCAGGAAGAGTGCCTTCCTCTACCAACAGCTTTCCAAGGTCAACGAAAGCCAACTTGAAACGATGAGCCACAGCGACCAAATGAGATTTGGTGTGCTCCCTGCGACGCACGGCGTTATGTGCTTTAGGTAAGACCCAGCGCAGACCGCGCTTAAGACCGGCCATATCAATAGATGAGTGATGCGCATTGTGGGTAGTCGCGCCGGCAAGTCGAGCTCGGGCGCCCGCTTGCATGCTCTGCACCAGGGGTGTGGGCTCTTCCCCCCAGGCGGGGTCGCGCATGCAAAGTTCGCGATAGCCGCGGTGACCGTGTTTAACCAAAAAGGAATCGAAGTCGCTGCTGATTGATTGCTCAGAGCGCAGCCAGCCCAGAGCATCTGTTGCAGTTACATCGCAAAAACAGCTCGTTGCGTCGGGAACCGAGGCAATTCGGTCTACCAGTGCATCCAGTTCCAGAACCATCTCGGCGCTTTCCACGCCGCTGGCTCCGGCGAGCAACCGCATGGCCTCAGCCTGCTCTTCAAGCGTAGCGTTATTGCTACGGCTGGAGACCATGTTTTCAACAATGGCAGACAAAAATCCTGATAAGGCCGAGGACTGTATATGAACTGCCATCGCATGTTCGTAGAACCAGGCCTTGCTCATCAGTTCTTCAATCATGCCTTTGGCGTTGTGCTTGCTGGACACCCGAAAGTTAGCCACTTCCTGGTCGAAGCGGGCGACTACCTTTGGTGCGGTCAGAGCGTAATGAAACAGACGCACGGTATTGATCATTCGGCGCCAAGTTGGCATGGGTGGCAAGGCCTTTAACTCAGGCACAGGACGACCGCATAGCGTCTGGGCAGTCTGTTCTGGCGTGGAACCAAGCACTCCGGCACTCATTACAATATTGCCGGTGAGGTTGAGAAACAGGTGCCCATAGCCCCAGGCCGTGACCTGCCATTGTTTTGAAATTGCTTTTCTCGTACCTACCGTCACCTGCATGTGCTGCAAACCATAGTCGATACTCCATCCAGTAAAGGACCCCGTGAGAGGCGAAACTGCGCCTGGCATCATCTCACTGACGTTGCTGATAGTGACGACATCGTCAGGGCGGGGCAGGGGTGTATCGAACTCATTAAGGTCGGCTGGTAATTTTGTGATAGGCCGAGCCTGCAGCCAGAACAGCTCACCAGACGCATCTATAGCCCACTCAAGGTCCAGCGGTCTGCCTTCATGGGCCTCAGCCTGGCGCGCCCCACGAGCGATTTGTACGAGTTCCTCATTGGAGAGGATTGCAACATCATCTGCCAGGGACTGATGAATAATGTTGTCGCACCTGTCGACAGCGAAATGATCGGGCGTCACTTCGCCGCTCACCAGTGCTTCACCCAGCCCTTTAACCGCATCTATAACCATAACGTCTCTTCTGGCGCTAACAGGGTCTGCGGTGAACACAACGCCCGCGGCGCGGGCATTGACCATTCGCTGTACCACAACATTCATTGCTGTCTCGGCGGTGTCATCCCGACCTTGATATTGCATGGCCCGCGCGCTCTCCAGCGAAGAAACACAGTGGTTAATTGCCAAGAGCACTGCATCAAAACCTTCAACATTCAGCACTGTATCGTATTGCCCTGCAAAGGAGTCCTCGGAGCCATCCTCGCCCTGGGCAGAAGAGCGCACCGCTACAGGATGGTCACCGAGAGCAGACCATGCTTCGCGCAGTCCTTGTGGGTATTGATCTTTTTGCGCACAGCAAACTACGAACGCAGGCGGTACCTGCAGCCCCATATCGAGCAGACGGGAGAGGCCGTAAGCCTTGCCACCGGCGGATTCGTCGGTGATTTGGTGGAGTGATAATAGACCTGGCTTTGCAGGGGATGACGTTATTCCCGATGTTTTTTGCATCTACGGCTGTGCCTGTTACAGAAGTCTGAATTTAACTAAAGGTAGGTGAATATACACTCAAACTATCGGGCATTGAAATATGAATGCCTATGACTTGGAACTGACAGCTGCAGACAACCCAGGCCCGCCAGGCAATCATCTTTTCAGCTTGGGTTGCCGCTGTAGCAGAGCGCGTTGACTTGACGCCAGAACCGGACCGCAATACCGCGGCTGAGCTTAACAATTCTTTACCCAGAATGGCTGTGGCTGCATGATACTGTGCACAAGACTTTTATCATTCCATGGTGGACCCAATGTTGATTCGTATGCGCCAGGCGACAGTGATCAGTTTAGTTTTCCTGTTGGCAGCAGTGGCGGCCTGCACCACAACAGATGAAATCATTATCGATAAAAAAGGCGTTAGCATGGCCAGCTATGAAGCAGATCTGGCGGAGTGCAGAGCGTATTCCAGCGAGGTCAAATCCGCAGAGAAGACCGCCAGGGGAGCCGCTTCCGGAGCCGTCATCGGCGGCGCTATTGGTGCCATAACAGGCGGCAGCAGCAGGGCAGTGGAGGGCGCTGGTGTTGGCGCCGTTACCGGCGGTGCACGCGGCGCAAGCGAGGGCGAGCGCGATGAAATTCAAGTGGTCAAAAACTGTCTCCGAGGTCGCGGATACCGGGTACTGAATTGAACTATCGTCATTCTTGAGTGCTTAAACCACTGTCAGCAATCGATGCAGAGAAGTTTAATACCGGTGAAAGTATAGCCGTCCTGTCCTAGGCAGCCTGCTGAACACGCTTTTGCCTGCTGCTGTACCACTGCCGATGAACAAAGGCTATAAAAGAAAGTGCCAATAAGATTTCGAAGGGCCGATAAGGTGTCGCGTATCGGGGATCAGGAACCAACAACAAATGTAATCCCGTGGCGTAGCAAAATAGCAGGGCGACCAGCAACAGCGGAACAGTTTTGTGCTGTGGGCGATAACGGTTTGCCGTGACCAGTATAAGAGGTACGCTTAAAAAGGCGGTTGCCATCAGCCACGGGTTCAGCCCATAACACAGCGATACCACGACTCGATAAAAAGACTGACGTTCGAAAGGAGACGCTATGACCTCATACACGTAAATATCGCCGTGTCCGAATATTGGCCATTGCCAGAAACGAACGGGCTTACTAAGCAGATACCATCGCAAGTAATACGTGGGTCTCTCGACGAGTCGCTCGATAATCATCTGCAGTGCGACTTCAGGGTCTTGCTTATAACGTTGCACTCCCTCCATAACGCGCTCTCTCGAAGCTATGGCTGCTGGCGTCCACGAATAATCAAAGTCTGGATCCAAACCTGCAAAGACATTTTCCATCAATCGCCCACTGGACGACCTGCCCTCATCCACCGTCATTCCTCTCGCAGTCCATGCCATAGGCAGACTCAGGGCACAAATCAAAAACAGCACGGCATAGCGCTTTTGCGACAAGGCCAATAACAGAGTTGCAAGGATTGGAAACAATAATATTGCCGGATTGATGAGCGCCGAGTAAGCAAAAACCAATCCTGCCGCTGCATAAAGTGACCCCTGTTGCCTTTTGCATGCCAGCGTCAGCATGTATATCCCCAGGAGCAAACTGAAGCCGAAAAAGGTTTCGGTCAATACAAGGCCGGACAGGGTCACCATATGCGGCCAGACGGCAACAAGCAGCCCAGCGGCGATTGCATAAGGAAATGAAAGCCATTTTTTTGCAATAGCCATTGTGAGCGCCACGGAAAGAGCTCCGAGTGCGGCCTGTATCACTAACAAATATCGCAGCCAGTACTCATCACCTCCTAGCAACATCGTGAGTGCGATCAGTAGTGGATATCCTGGGCCACGATAGCTGTCTGGGTTCGGTGTCGAGTCATTAGGATGTGTCATTGAAAACACTCCATGGTGCACAATATTCCAACCTATACTGTAATACTGGGCGGCGTCAGCCCTGATCGGATGGTCCCATTGTGTTGTAGCCATGAAGTGCAGGCGAAAAAACAAAGCAAACAAAACGACGGCCAAGGTAATTGCCGGTGCTACAACTTTTTTTCTGGTCACGCTTCATCACTCAGTTGAGATTATTATTCACTGGCAAGCATACCAATTCTGCATGCTATTATCCTAACCACACGTAAGCAGGAACGCATTATGTCAATCGATTGCCGAAGCAGACGTCATTGCGACCGGAGGCCACTGGATCGAGATGAGGTTTTTGATTCACTGATACCAGCGGCACTGTCAAACAATGCCGAACTTGCCGCCAGAGGGCTGATATACAAGCGCCTGCCAGCTCTTACCTTCAGCGTCGATGGTCGCAGTGTCACCCTGTGCGAACGAAATGGCGCGCTGCGCATCGAGGCAGGTGAGGCCTCTGAAAGCGCTGTTGTCAGTCTGGATAGTTCGGCGCTCTCGGATCTCGTGCAGGACTGGGCGACGACCATGGGATTGGCGATGAATTCGCGCGTCAAAATGACCCGGGGAAACTTTGAGCACTGGATTGGCTGGGAACCGATTTTCCGAGCGCTCTTCGATGGACGACCGGTTCACGAGCCTGGCGCAATCTCCATCTCTGACCGCAATGGCAGTGACCTGAACCTCAACCGAAGCTTCGAGCTTGATGATGACCCTGCTGAAATTTCACACTTTCTGCATCAGGCTGGATTTCTGCATCTGCGAGGTGTGTTTACAGAATGTGAAATGGCCGCTGTATCCGCTGATCTGGACGCATCGCTGGCGCGTGCGCGGCCTGATGACGGCGCGTCATGGTGGGCAGGAGATTCGAAGGGCGTGCAGCAGGCAGTGCGCATATTATTTTTCCATGAACAATCTGCTGCATTAGCTGAACTGCTCAGGGACGATAGACTTGGCTGGCTGGCCGACATTACTGGCGACAATCTTGGTGGGGATGATGAGGGTACGGGCTGGCTCGGCGCCGAGGGCCTGATTAAGCCACTCGATATCCAGACCGGCCTCTCGGACCTTCCCTGGCACAAGGACTGTGGTCAGGGTCGTCACTCCTATTACTGCAACGGTCTTACCATCGGTCTGTCCATTACCGGCGCAGACGAGCGCAGCGGCGCATTGGGCGTAGTGCCGGGCTCTCATCGGGCCAACATACAACCTGCGGGCAAAGATGACAGCCTCGACCTGCCTGCACTAAAGCTAGTCACGCAGACTGGAGACCTGACCGTGCACTGCAGCGATACGCTGCACCGCGCGTATCCGCCCATCGAACGTCCACGCAAGGTAGTCTACACCGGCTTTCGGCAACCCTTAATGAAGGGAGATACCATGGAGGAAGTGCCAGTTGCAAAACAGCGCGCGGCCAGGGCGCAGCTGACTAACGTGCAGAATCGCATTGCCGGGGCCGGAACCAACTCGGGTTAAGCCTTTTCCCACAATGCCCATTCACTGGTGCTAGTCGCAGAACTGCTAGCTTGAACGCCTAAAACCTCCGCTGATATGAGGCTTTGACCCTCTGCATAGTTCCAGCTACTCTTGGTGCAGGCCATAACAGCGACGCGGGTGTCGTCTAATGGTAGGGCCTCAGCTTCCCAAGCTGAAGACGCGGGTTCGATTCCCGTCACCCGCTCCACTGGATGCAGGCACCTATTGATTACAATAAAAGCCGGTCAGCCGGCAGGGTAGGATAAAACTATGCATATTTACCGCAAAAAACTTGCTCTTTCACCAATAGTATCCGGGCTGGCACTGGCCAGTGCGTTGGCTGCTACACCTCAAACTTTGCTCGCGCAGGACTCTTCCGCCACACTGGAAGAGATCATTATTACCGCACGTAAAGTCTATGAGCCTATGCAGGATGTACCCATCGCGGTCTCCGCGTTTAGCGGAGACACCATCGACGCACTGGTCATGCGTGACCTCCGCGAGCTGGAGGGGTTCGTTCCAAACATGGTGATCGATTCGGTAAGCGTTGCGCCTGCGGGCGCTGCTATTTACATACGCGGCGTGGGAACACAGGAGGTTGAGCGCTCGTTCGACCCGGCCATTGGCGTGGTAGTCGATGGCGTCCCCCTGTCTTTCGTCAACGGCTCAATGGCCAATACTTTCGACTTTTCTTCTCTCGAGGTGCTGCGCGGCCCACAGGGCACCTTATTCGGTCGCAACACTACCGGCGGTGTCATCAATATTACCCGCACGGCGCCATCGGGCGAGCTAGGCCTCAAATATGAACTGACTGCTGGTAATGACGATCGCATCGACGTCAAGGCGGTACTTAATTTCCCCATCGTAGACGGATTACTGGCCGGTAAAGTGGGCTTCGCTCAACAGAATGACGGCGGACTCAGAGAAAATAATGGCAAGCGTGTAGGCGACGCTGACAATCAAGAACTCAACGCTACGCTGCTGCTAACGCCTAACGATGATATGGATATCACTTTCACCTACGTTAACTATCAGGACGAAAATGATGGCATCGCCCTGCAGAACATTACCTCTTTGAACATTAATAATCCGATCAACCCGGCACCCGAGGTGCCCTGCGTGCTGCCCGAGGTTGTCTTTGGCCAGACCTGTGGCGATGATGTTAAAGACATCGGCAAACTCACCCAGGATTGGTTTAATCCCATCGATTTCGAGTGGGATAGCTATTCTTTAAATCTGAGCTGGGATATCGGCTTCGGCGTTGTCGACTGGATCACTGGCTATCAGGAAACTGATGAGTCTGTGCCTACGGACTTTGATGGCAGCTCGTTGAACTTCTTTCATGCCATTAGAGAACAGAGCTCTGAGCAAACCAGTACCGAGCTGCGCTTTTCCTCAGACAGTTTTAGTGACAACGTCGACTTTGTAGCGGGTCTGTTCTGGGTTCAAGACGAATATTTCCTGGAACAGCAAACATCAATTGCAGCCTTCGGCGGTCCAGCTGGATCCGTGTTCCAGAACCCCACAGCCGACCACGAGCGTGAAGCTTGGGCGGTATTTGGCGAGGTGCATATTGGCCTCGGCGAGAGCTGGACGTTGACCCTGGGCGGACGTTATACCGATGAGCAAAAAGAGTATGCGGGTACACAAACCATTGGCGGTGGCACGGACAATGGCTTTCCTGGCTTCCTGCCGGAAGGTGTCGATGACTTTTACGTCTACGGCAAACCTATCTGGATTCCACTGGGCGGCGCATCGGGCAAGGAAGACTGGCAGGAGTTCACTCCCAAAGTCGGTATAGATTACGAGGTGAATGACGACCTGATGGTCTACGCCTCTTACTCTGAGGGATTTCGCTCCGGCGGGTTCAATGGCCGCAACCAGAACCCAGATAATATCGGCCCCTTTGAACCTGAATTCGTTAACAACTACGAGCTTGGTATGAAGGGCGACTTTCTTGACAACACGTTGAGGCTTAACCTCGCTGCATTCTATGTTGACTACGAGGATAAGCAGGAGGAGATCATCGAGCCTGACGGCTTTGGCGGGTCCAACACCGTAGTGCGCAATGCAGCCACGGTTGAGTCAATGGGGCTGGAGGGCGAACTCACCTGGGTCGCCAATGAATACTTCCAGCTCAATGCCAACCTGGGCTGGCTGGACGCCGAGTATGACGACTATGTAGCCGACCTCACTGGCGATGGGATAGAAACAGACAATAGTGACCTTAAGCTGCGGCGTGTACCAAACTTGGTAGGTGGCATCAATGGCATCTTCAACGCGCAATTGGGGGCTGGTTACATTTCGGCCTTCCTGGGCTATCGCTACACCGACGAGTACTGGGTAGAGACTTCCAATGACCCCCGTGGTCTGCTGGGTAGTCGCGGCGTATTAGATGCCAATATCGCCTACGAGTGGGAGTGGAGCGACGACCGCACGGTTAAAGTCACCTTGTTCGGGCGCGACCTTGCCGACAAGGAGGAGTTTAACTCGGCAGTGATCATTCCTGGCACGATCGCCTTTGGTGCCGTCTCGGGTGGTCGTGAGTATGGACTGCAAGTATCAGGTAACTTCTGAGCAGAAAGCTGACCTGTTAACCCGCATAGATCTATCGTGCAGGTTAACGGGTATTGGTTACTCAAAGGGTGTATGTGTAACGTGGTCGCCAATAAACTAAAAATAATTGCGGCAATAGCGCTCACATCTGCAGTGTCCTGGGCTGCAGCAGGGTACGCCTACTTCAATGTTGCAAAAGGTGATATCGCTGCAACTTTATATCCGCTGCCCCCTCTCACAATTGAAAAACTTGGCAGTACCGAAGGGCCGGAACTAAACAGCTTGGCAGGGAAACCCTACTTCATTAATTTTTGGGCTAGCTGGTGCGTCACCTGCCAGGCCGAGAACATAATATTGCACTCGCTCGCGCAACAAGGCATACCTCTCGTCGGTATTGCACTTAAGGACTCAGAAGCTAGCGCCTTACAATGGCTGAAAAGCTATGGTTCACCTTATATCATTAACCTTCAAGATCCTGATGGTGTCTATGCAGAGGCAATGGGGGTCCAGGGGGCTCCAGAAACCTTCTTAATAGATGGCGATGGAAATGTTCGGTTTCACTACCAGGGCTTACTACAAGAAGCTGTGTGGGAAAACCGTATTAAAACCATACTTGATTCGCTGTCAGTTCGAAATGAACGCTAACCACCCAGATTTGGTAGCAGAAAGGGATTGGCGCCGTTGGTTGATTCCTGCGTTACTTGCCATCCCGAGTATTTTTCTGTCGCTTTTTCCTAGTATCGAAACAGCGAACCTGGAATTTGCTCTTTTTGACCTGCCTATACTGCTCGTTTTAATTTGGTTTGGTTGGCGGCGCGCACTATTGGCGACCGCTCTTGGCGCGACCATTGGAATGATTGCCTGGGGTGCATCCGAGCTACAAAGTTGGGTAGCCTTGTACGGTAATACTCTTCTTCTCGTTGTGTTCATAACGTCTGTGCGATCAGCCTACCCTCGCCTGGGATTGAGCATAGCGGGGCTTGCTTATTGGATACTGCTTGGGGTACCAATTACGATCCTGATTTTCTGGCTACAGCATTTTGATATCGACTATGCCGTGGTTAGTACTGGCCAAAGACTTTTTAGTGGTACGACGGCCATCACAGCGGCAATTACTTTGCATTTCGTCATACTCCTCGCGCAACACCGACTACCTCAATCGCTCTATGGAGATAGGAATCGCTTAAAGATTCGAATGAATGAAATTACAGCCACTGCGGCCATAGTTGCGATGGCTATTCCGCTGCTATTTGTGCTTTGGGCAATGGTGAATAACGAGATCGAATCGGAAATAGAAACAATGTTTGCTGCGTCTGACGCTCGCTTCGAGAGCCTTGCACAATCAGCTTCGGCAAATCTTTCTGAACAGCGGACAGTTCTTTCACGCCTTGCGCCTGCAATCACTGAAGATATACAAGATGGCTCCTTCGTAAAACAAGAATTCGATGATTTGTTACTCGAGGCACTCAAGGTCAAGAACGTTCTCGGCTTCATTATTAAATCTACCGCTAAAACTGAAAGCCCTTACCTTAGTTCTGGTTTGATTGATATAAATTTGCCGGCTGGGGCATTGATTAATGCACTGGAGAGCAATGCGCCGGCAATTCCCATTCAGCTTGGTCAGGATGCCGCTGGACCGACTGCTTTTATAGCAACCTCGGGGTATCCCCGGTTAATGTTTGTGTATGCAAGCCAACTGGATTTCTGGGAATCGTTATATCGAGCCGATATGCTTGGATTGATGGGTAACAGTGTTGGAGGCATGATCGACCGAGTGAGCCACTTCCATGGCCCATCCACTCAGGAACTCTATGGCATAGCGTCAGATGCGCAAATAGTAAAAGAGGAATATGACTACGCCATCTGGATACCACCGGCCAGATCTGACAGCAGCAATGCTGTCTTTGAGCGCGTCAAAAAATTGAAGAACAGCTACATAACGTTTCAGGCAAGCGACGACCTCATCAACAGTTTCGACAATGAGTTATTTGATGTGGACTGTTTCCGCTACACCGTTGATTTTTGGTCCTACATTAGTGAAACACTGATCAATTTATCCATTTTAATTTTTGGCGCAACCGGGCTACTGTTACTCATGGCATGCATGATAGAAATCGTCGTTTGGCGCTTTTCTCAGCCTTTTCTTCAGTTAGCTGATGCGATGGAACGATTCTCAGAAGAACGCACATCAAACAAGAATGAAGTTTTTTCGTTTGATTTAACAGGCACAACCGACCTTTTCCAACAGCTGGCAATGGGCTTTAATCAAATGGAGCGGGCCGTGAATGCTGCCTCTGCAAACACTGTAGCCCTAAATTCAAGTTACGAGAGCCTGTTAAGTCGCGCCAAATTAGGGTTCATAGCCCAGGACCATGCCGGACACATTCTATATGCAAATCCTGCAGCGGAAACGCTATTAGCTGAACCGGATGGACTGCCCGAAAAAATAAGCAGCGATTTTTTTGCTAGCGATGATGTTGCCTCGCTAACCATCAACCATAATGACCAAACTCTCAACCTTTTGGTGACTCAGGCACCGCGTCTGAATCTGACTGGAGAGGATGATGGTCGCTGGATTATTATCTCGGATATAAGCGCAATTAAGGCCACCGAAAGGAATCTGCTGGAAGCACAGCGATTAAGCACTCTTGGACAATTAACAACAGGCATGGCGCATGAAATCAATCAGCCTCTTCAGGCAATTACTTTAACGGTAGCGAATCTGCGCAGAAAGCTTGAGGCGCCCCTTGCAGAAAATCCAGCTGCTGAAGACAAGCTAGGGAAAATTGATCGACATTTGCGCCAAATTGCGAACCTGATTAAATTTATGAAAACTTACGGTGGCAGCGGATCAAGCACTGAAGAGATATTTGACCCTATAACCAGTATCGACGACGCCACGAAAGACGGTCAGCAAGACTATGCAAACACATTAAATATTGTGTTAAACGATATAACTGAGTCTAACTGCCACCTGCAGGGCGATTCTGGTCAGCTAAAGGTAGTGATTTCACATCTGCTCAAGAATGCTCACGACGCGGCAACGACTGTTAACAAACAGTCGCTTAGAACTATGACGATCACTGTGCGGACCGACGGCGCCTGCTTGCTTATTACAGCCTCTGATGACTGTGGTGGGGTCCAACCTGAGGTCTTACCTTATATCTTTGACCCGTTTTTTACGACCAAGGATCCAGACAAGGGTATTGGGTTAGGGCTGTCAGTGAGCCTGGGAATTATCAAGTCGATGGGCGGCAATATCTCAGCTGAAAACGCGCAGACGGGTGCAGAATTCCAAATCACGCTGCCTCTTGTTTAGTAAGTATCACAAATATAAGAAACCTTCCCTATGCAGCAGTATGCAGAGATTTATGCCAATGACTATTTTGTGGCGCCTCTGCTGATTGGACCGTGAATGCCTTGCTTTCAGGGTCACTGCGTTTGATGAGTGGGGTAGGGCAGTTGCCTGGGACCGGAAGCTGCTTCTCCTCGGCCTCTATGAGTCGCGCGCTCTGCGTGCAGGATTGGCGACTCAATCGGCACACCAGATCGCTCTGCAGAAGGACGACACACTGAGTCAGCATTACCTGGCTCTTTATCTAAGCAAATCACTCGAGTTCTGATCCAATCAAAGATCGCGTGCCGCCGCACGGAACGTATTGATGCTTTTCCTGCAGGTTTTTTCATATTGGAAAATGTCCGCCGGACGGGATTCCCTGTCCTTCATAACCAGCAAGATAGACCGCCTTGTATGAGCGGTAGCGTAGAACTCATCATTCAAACAATACACTTACTTACCCGCAGGGCACTCCTGCAACTTTGGGGTAGGGGGTTTCCGCCTGCACGAAAGGTTCTCACGGTTTCTTGGAAACTGGCGCCTCGGTCGCTATTTCTTTCCAACTTTACTTGTTCGTCCAAAGGCTGTGGATAATTAGGTGCTTAAATACTCTATTTAACATAATATATATTATGCGCACATGTGGATAAACATCCGAACAAGCTGCTGCAGCCGTATTTAGCTTGTTTTAAGGGCTTTGGGCCGCTAAACGTAATTCCAGGCGCCTCTGAGCACCGGCACTCTCGCTTGGCCACATTGCTTATCAGGGACATATAACTGAACGCTCAGCATTAAAGGCGTACGAAGATGATTGTGAATCTCGTTCGGTTAATCAGAGTGACGTTGCCGGTGAATCCCGTGAGCCTTCTCGGTCCCGGTCCCGGTCCCGGTCTCGGTCACTCTCGCTAACGCCGTTTTTTCCCTGGGGACTCTCTATCGCCAGAAGTCTCGCGCGCGTCGACAATGGGCTGTTGTCGCAATCACGACGCGACCTATCGTTTTCGCCAATATACGACGCGCTCCTACGCGCATGGTTTTACTTTTGGCGACACCCAGTGCACGCCTGTGCAAGCTCGAGCACGTCGTATTAAGGCATTTTTAACGGATACCGAAAGATTTGGCGCAGTCTGTGGCCTGGGCCTTCGTTTTAGCGAAACAGCTGCCACAGCAGTCTGGGCGGTTAGGTGTACTGTGATTAAGCAGTAATCTCGGTTTAAGGCTGGCACATGGGCTGGTGCGCCAAGAAGCATGGTTGGTCACCGTCAAGCTTGGCTTAGCTAGCAACCCTCATCGCTTATCTGGCAGGCATGCTGTCCCAATTCACTGCTAAACACGCGTTACACACTATCCAGAGCGCCAGATCATCGAAAGAATGGCGCAGTAGAGCCACATGCAATTGTTTGCATGATGCTCGACGGGGCCTGATGCGCACTTAATAACTATATTATGTTAAATAGATGAATTGAGGCGGTGTGCAGTTGAAGCGTTTAACCAACATGGCTCTAAAGCCGATTAAGGGAATATCTGTGTTCCAGAGCAAACTGCCTATGTTTGTTTCTGCGCCCTTTGGAGTAAGCAGCGCCAGTAAACATCTGCTAGTTAATCTCTAGCAGCTCCACGTCGAAAATGAGCGTTGACCCCGGCTTAATGGCGCCTGCTGAGCGGTTTCCATAGGCCAACTCACTGGGAATAAACAAGCGGGTCTTCTGCCCTACTACCATGAGCTGAAGTCCTTCCGTCCACCCTTTAATAACCTGGCCGAGACCAAATTCTATCGGCTCGCCCCGCTCCACCGAGCTATCAAAGACCGTGCCATCGAGCAAGGTACCGTGGTAATGCACCTTTACTGTATCGCGGGCTTCAGGGTGTTGCTGACCGGCTCCCTGCTCCAAGACCAGGTACTGCAATCCTGAGGCTGTGGTGATCACGTCTTCCGCATCTTTATTGGCTGCCAAGAAGTCCGCGCCCTTCTGCTTGTTCTCCTCGGCAGCCTTCTTGTTCCCGGAAGTAAACTGCAGGAAGACAAAAAACAGAATTACAATAACGACGACAATAGCAATTTTTGACACAAAGACACCTGCAAATGAAATAGTTAATTTTCTTGTAACAGCATTCTACCGCACCCTGAATGTGTTTCCTGCCAAATTCGGTCAAGTAGGTGAAGAGCTGAGAACAATCACCGGATCATCAATGATGCCTCTACGGAGGGTTTTGGCAAATCAGCTTCGCGTGACTAGCAAGAATCGAGTCCCCGCTCTCAGGCTACTGCCCTGCTCCATTCGCTGTGCGCACTGAATCACACATGCAACTGCCTGAGAGTTTGCTCACTGTGAACTCCAATACTTGCAATTAGATATGAATGCAGGGAAAAACGCGTGCGTCTTTCACGCCTCTTAATTCATTTCAAGGCCGTATTCGGCTGAGGCATCGATGATCCAACGGCACAAATAATCAGAGAAGCTGCGACGCATGACCAGATCAAAGGATTGATCTGCGTTCTTGCTGATCATCACCGCAGACTTGGCAAATGTGGTCTGCACGCATTGGCCAGCAGCAAAATGGTTGGGGTGAAAATCATAGACGCTGGATTTTTTTAATAGCTGTTCAACTGCACTGCCCGACAAGTTGACCTGGGTTTGACCGCCGCTCACATCCACTACAGCAAAGTGGCCTCCTAAGGTTTCGCGTAACTGACACTCGATTTTCTGTTCGGTGTTACCGGCGACAATGGCCAGCCACTCGTTGGGGCCCAACCAATACAAAGCAGTTGAGTCGCCGCAATTAAAGGTGCAGGCCTCAAGGGGAAGCTCGACTCCCAATACATCAACCACGCCTTGTCTAAACTGTGCATCCTCAGGATCGCCGCGTAAATTTAAATGTCCCCTGTGCGCGCTCTCGTGAATAATAATACCGGCTTGCGAACTACTTGGTTGCATCACGTCTGTTGAAACGTAATGCATCGGTGATTCCCTGTTAACTTTCACAGCTTCACTCTCCTGCGTGGCTAGCGTCACCTCAGACATTTTGACGATCTCCTTGGGGGTCGTAAAATACCGAG
>ERZ1047985.1162-NODE-1162-length-18455-cov-7.948370_pt1 | contig 18455 bp, 18 predicted proteins | sample MGYA00383097_ERZ1047985 | MGnify/ENA primary metagenome ERZ1047985 (study PRJEB29581, sample SAMEA5548367) | metagenome | biome: marine; feature: coastal; material: water | depth 50 m | study: Short-term variability in the microbial, nano- and picoplankton...
CCCGAGAGGATTTCATCTCCGATCACCAACATTGCAGCGGTGGGGTTTGGCATTCCGGTCGTCCTTGTCCGTAAGTCCCCTTCGGTATAGGCCCCAGACATGCAGTTTCAAACCCCTCTTATCCCCGCGCGGCTGATACGTCGCTACAAACGCTTCCTCGCGGATATCCAGCTTGAGGATGGTCGCGAAGTGACCGCACATTGCGCCAACCCAGGGTCGATGATGGGGCTTGCTGAAGCGGGGATGAAAATTTGGGTCGAACCAAATGACGACCCCAAAAAGAAATTGAAATACGGCTGGCGGTTGGTGGATCACGAAAACGGTCATTTCACGGGGGTCGATACGGCGGTGCCGAACCGTGCGCTGAAGGCGGCTTTGATGGCTTGTGAGGTGCCCGAGTTGGTGGATTATTCGACCGCTTTGCCCGAGCAGAAATACGGTGAGAAGAGCCGGATTGATTTCCTACTACGTGGCGAAGGATTGCCGGACGCCTATGTTGAGGTCAAGTCTGTGACGCTGAGCCGCCAGGTTGGTTTGGCTGAGTTTCCTGACTCGGTGACTGCGCGTGGAACGAAGCATTTAGGAGAGCTGGCCTCTATGGTCGCAGAGGGGCATCGGGCTGTGATGTTCTATCTGGTGCAGCGGATGGATTGTTCCGAGATGACTTTGGCGGCGGATATTGATCCGACCTATGCGGCAGCATTTGAGGCGGCGCGCGAAGCTGGTGTTGAGGTGATGTGCTACGACACGCGGATTAGTCCTGAAGGCGTTGAATTGGGGCGGGTTATGGCGATACGATAATCCGTTTATTGGCCAGCGGGGCGGTGTATGAAATGCGGTTGAAGCGTCAACCAACGGCCGCCATGGGCCAAAAAATCACTTCAATGCTTGATGGATTCTAAGCACAGCATGCCCGCGGCTACGCATTCACGGGCTGATTGGGAGTTATAGTCCATGCTCAAGCAAAACCGGCGAAACCGTGACTTTGGATCGTAGAAACCGCTGCGTCAGTATGAAAATATCCTACCGAAACCGGTTAGTTCATCCGATATTCCTGCACGGCGCAAACAACTCCAGAACTGCGCCTGATTTGAGGTAATCACTGGCTTGCCAGTGGCCTGTTCAATTTCTTCAACAACCTCAAGCGCCCGAATACCGCCGCAAGACAAGAATATCGCATCTGCGTCCGGTTGGTCGATTTCCTGTGCAAATTTCTTCCAATACGCGGGGCTGACACGGCCAAACTCGATGCCTGTCGTCAAGTTCAAACCCTGTATATCCAGCACGTCAAAGCCCTTTTCGACAAGAAACTCGGCTTCGGCTGTATTTATTTCATCAAGATACGGGGTTCCAACAACGAGCTTTTTGACACCCAAGGCGCCCAAAGCATCAACCACCCCTGTGACCAGACACATCGGCTGGGCCCAAGGGGCGCCTTTTTTGATCTCGGCAAAGATGCGGTCTTCTCCGATTACGATCGAGCCAGACGTACAACTGTAACTGATGATATCTGGTTTGGTATCAGGCTGAATGCGGCTTGCTGCATCAGCCATGTGTTCTATATGGCGCGATAGTGTTTCGTTGGTAGTATAGTCGTCGGTCTTTAGTCGAGTGACATGTACGCCCACGCCCTCCGGTGCCATATCGTTAAAATCGGCCTCGGCGGCCAGATCGGTAGACATAAGAATAAAGCCCAGCTTGGCCCTGTGATGGCGGCCTGCATCCAAATCTGGCGTGCGAAGTTTCGAAGTGACTGTCTGTCCGGAAGAAAACATTAAATGGGTCCTTTTCGAAGGATAGTGGATGTGCGGGGAACGGCTTTCTGCCGCCTTCGGTTACCTTGAACCTGCACCGTCCAGAAATCAAAAAGTTTCAGTCGAGGAAGGGCGCCAATAATCGGCCTGCGATGAAATTCGGTGCATGGTAAAATCGCTGCGCTGCAATCAAAGATCAAAAAATGCTCTCCCTATCCATCCTTTGCCCGCTTGATGACACAGAATAGAATCGGCTGAGCAATCCCTGCCAATCTCAACAGCACGTTCCGTACGAGAGAATTATCCGTTTTGCTCTGAGGCCATTACCGCCTTGGGCTTGGTGCCAGCATCCAAGACAACGCACAAGACATCGATAATCTCCACCATGGCATCGCCCACGCCCCTCTAGCCCTTTCCCCAACAAAGGTTTATGTGATCCCCCAACATATCAGACACGGAGAGATCTGTTGAACGACCACAAGGGCCGCATCACGCGCGACGGAATTAGGATTTACGAAGACGCGGACTTCGCGGGGATGCATGTTGCTGGTAAGGCGACCGCGCAAATCCTCGACGAGGTGGCAGAACTTGTGTTTCCCGGCCAAACCACCGGTGCGATTGATAAGTATATCGAAGACCGTGTCACCGAGATGGGCGCGACCTCCGCCACCATTGGCTATCGCGGCTATAAGCACGCCAGTTGTATCAGTGTGAACCACGTGGTGTGTCACGGCATTCCGGGTGAGAAAAAACTGAAAGACGGCGATATCATTAATATCGATGTCACGGTGATTATTGATGGTTGGTTTGGAGACTCCAGTCGGATGTATGTGGCGGGCAAACTGTCTCGTAAGTCCGAGCGTTTGATCCAAGTGACCCACGACAGCTTGATGAAGGGCATTGAGGCCGTGAAGCCGGGCAATACCTTTGGGGATATCGGGCACGCGATTCAAAGCTACGTCGAGGCGCAACGGATGTCAGTCGTTCGTGATTTCTGCGGTCATGGTCTTGGGCGAGTGTTTCACTCACCGCCCAACGTACTCCACTACGGACGCCCTGGAACTGGGGCTGTTTTGGAAGAGGGCATGTTTTTCACAATCGAACCGATGGTAAATCTTGGCCGCGCAGAAACCAAAGTCCTCGCCGATGAGTGGACTGCGGTGACAAGGGACAAATCGTTGAGCGCGCAATTTGAGCATTCAATCGGTGTGACCAAAGACGGGTTTGAGGTATTCACGCTGTCGCCAGCAGGCAAGTTCCACCCGACCTATTGATTGCGCTGAAAACCGGCTGGAAATCCCGTTTCTGATGCCAACTTTTTGAATTTTCTTCATGAACTCTATTGGCATTCTCACTGTTGCCTATCGGCTCTCGTTTTCTTATGAAGTTGACGCTGCGTCGCAGCATCGACAATCAGACGATCAAAAGGAACGTGTTCATTGAACCTTCTAAAGACCACTGTAATCGCCACCGTACTTGGCATGACTGCAACCGCTGGCTACGCTCAGGAAGTAACTCTCCGTTTTCAGCATTTCGTGTCGCCAAACTCGGCCAACCCTAAATATTTTATCGAGCCTTGGGCCAAAAAGGTCGAAGAAGACTCGAATGGTCGTATCAAGATCGAAATCTATCCGTTTATGCAACTCGGTGGCGCAGCGCCCGAGCAGTATGACCTTGTCCGTGACGGCGCCATTGACGGTGGCTGGATTATCCCCGGTTATACGCCAGGTCGCTTCCCCGAGATTGAGGCGCTAGAGCTGCCATTCACGACAACGAAATCGGGTGAGCAAGCGTCGATTGCTGCATGGCGCTTCACTGAGAAATACTTGTTGGACGACATGTCCGACGTGCACGTGCTGACAACGCACATGCATGGTCCCGGCCTTGTTCACAAAACTGGTGCACCGATTGAAGAGGTCGAAGACTTCGCGGGTTTAAAACTGCGCGGCCCGTCGCGACCTGCGACGCTGTTGCTTGAAAAACTTGGCGCTACACCTGTCGGCATGCCCGTTCCGGCCTTTCCCGAAGCGTTGTCAAAAGGCGTCGTCGATGGCGGCGTTATCACGTGGGAAATGTCTCCTTCGTTGAAGCTTGATGAATTGACCGATAGCCACACCGACGTTGCCGGCGATATGGCGCTCTATAATCTGTTCTTCATCTGGGCGATGAACAAAGACAGCTACGAAGCAATGCCAGACGATCTGAAGGCCGTCATCGACGCCAACTCTGGTGAGTTTGCAGCGGCTTGGGCTGGACGTGCACATGATATTGGTGATGTAGACGGTCGCGCGCTGATGGAAGACTCTGGCAACGAGATTGCCGAGATTTCGGCAGACGTAACCGCCGAGATGCGTGCTTTGGGTGACGAAGTAACGGCCGAGTGGATCACGGATATGAACGCTAAGGGCTTTGACGGGGCGCAGCTTGTGGCCGACGCCAAAGCCATCGTTGCTGAGGTTTCAGCGGAAGCTAAGTAATCCAGCACATTACAATTGAAGCGGCCCGTCAGTCTTTGGCGGGTCGTTTTTTTATTCTAGACCCAAGATCGGCGCGATCTCGTCCATCCGACTGACGAGATGATCGCAATGCGGTCTCAGCACCTTCTGCGGAGTGTCCGCGGCAAATCCAATCGTCAACATGCCTGCCGCCTGCCCCGCTTTGCATCCAGATGGGCTGTCATCAACAAAGGCGGCCTTTCCGGGTGCGATCTCAAAATGCCGTGCAGCAATACGCACCAATTCGGGATCGGGTTTTGACACACCATAGGTGTATGCTGAGAAAATACGCCCCTGAAACCGCTCAAACAATCCGTGAGGTTTCAGAGTTAATTCCATCTTTTCAGGCGCTCCGTTCGAAACGATCCCAATGGGAATACCCGAGGCTTCGATCTGGCCCATCAATTCGGTAACGCCAGGGATCAATGGAACACCCTTGCCGAGAACTTCGTAAAGTCGCGGATAAAAACTGTCGGCCCAGTCGCTTGGAATTCTGGCGCCTCGACGCTGGGCCTCCTCGCCTGCTTTGCGAAATGTACCGCCCTTGAAAAGCTCGTAGCTTTCCTCGCGACTCATCTTCAGGCCAAAGGATTGTAAGTCAGCCCACAGCACATCAATCGCAATCGGCTCACTGTCGACGATCACCCCGTCGCAATCAAAAAGAACGAGTTCTGGCTTCATGCCTATTGGGTAGCGACCACTGCGCCGTCATACAACCGCGCAAAACGAAAAGACCGCCACGATTTCTCGCATGCGGCCTTTCCACGAGGAAAAAGTATTGGGTCAGATTCTACCAGTTCGACGGGTTCTTGTCGGCGAAGCTGTGCACAAGAAAGTCGATAAAGGCGCGAACCTTCGGCTGGGTGAATTTACCCGGTGGGTAAACTGCATAGATGCCTTGGGTTTCCTGAGGAAGCTCTGGCATGGCGTCAACCACCAGACCCTTCTCCATAGCGTCTGCGTATAGGAAGCTAGGTAGATAGGCGATGCCGAGGCCGGAAATCGCAGCGTTCAAAAGAGACTGCCCGTCATTGACCGAAAGCCAGCCAGCGGTGCGAACTTGTCGACGCTCTCCAGATGGGGCCGTCAATTTCCAAACGTTACCAGCGGACTGGTTGGAATAATGCAGCAGCTTGTGTTCATTCAGATCGTCGATTTTCTCGGGACGACCGTATTCTTCGAAGTACGATGGGGCCGCAATCATGCGTTTGGTTGTTTCCGTCAGCTTACGGGCACGAAGGGAACTGTCTTCTAGCTCACCCATGCGGATCGCCATATCGAAACCTTCGCTGATAAGCTCAACGAAGCGGTTGTTGAGCACCATGTTGACAGTAATGTCTGGGAAGTCTCCGAGGAACTCACCCAAAATTGGGCTGAGGTGGTTCACACCAAAATCCGTCGCCACCGATATTCGCAACAGGCCAGAAGGCGCTGATTGCATCGACGTCACCAGTGAATCTGCTTCGCCAGCATCATTCAAAACGCGACGGGCGCGGTCATAATAGGCCAAACCAATTTCAGTTGGGTTGACGCGACGTGTCGTGCGGTTCAATAGCCGCGCCCCAAGTCGGGTCTCTAAGCTCGACACGTGCTTTGACACGGCCGATTTCGAAATGCCCATGCGCTTGGCGGCATCCGTAAATCCACCCTGATCCACCACAGTGGCGAAGGCTTCCATTTCAGTTAAACGATCCATCCTAATACCTCGAATACTAATTCTTCGGGATCAGATATGTCGGCGAAATGGGGCATGATTGGGACAAGGCGCGGACAATATCGGGGTATTGCCTAGGCTTGTTCATGCCGAGGAAACAAAGAAACGATGGGATGCTTTGTTGCTAATGGCGCTACAAAAGTACTGTGACGGCGGTAATCCACAACGGAAGCGTTGCTGCAGAAATTAGGGTTGATTGTGCCACCAGCGTTGCTGCAAGTTCGCGATCTGCCCCAAAGCCCGATGCAAGAACGTGGGCTGCTGTTGCTGTAGGAAGCGCCGCGAACAGAACCAGAGTTGAGGCAAGCATGAGTTCTACATCAAGTGCCAAACACGCGATAAATGTCAGCGCGGGTAACACTATTAATTTGGTGCCCACGATAATCACACTAAACCGGTTGAGCTTTGCCAAGGCGCCCCAATTCATCGTGGCTCCAACCGAAATCAAAGCAACAGGAATCGCCGCCTGAGACAGCATCTCTAGTGGCGCCATGAGGACCGAGTGGATTTTTAGTCCGGTCAACCCAACTGCAACGCCTGCAAGGCTTGCGATCAGAAACGGGTTGGTAACAATTTTGATAAGCGTGGCCTTCCAGTTCCCCGCCCCTTTGCTCAGCGCAAGCACCGCAAACATGTTGGCCACTGGGATGGCCATGCCGACCGCAACAGCCAGTATCCCTGCAGGCGCCCCAGCGATCGTTGCGATCGCGACAAATCCCATCGCCGTATTGAAACGCCACGCTGTTTGCCAAGCACCAGCGAAGTCGCGAAACTTCTGTGGGCCAAAAGGCCGCGCCAAATAGCCCAATACCAGACCAGCACTTAAGATCAGCCAAACCGCTGGACCAATACCTATCAGATCAGAAGGCGACAGAGGTCGTGAAGACGCCGCCACGAAAATCAGTGTAGGAAACAAAATCTCAAAATTGAGTTTGTCCAAACCCTGCCAAGCATTCGTAGACAGCCTAGGCCGCAGAATGCCGCCCAAGATAACCATTAGAAAGCTAGGCAACAGGCCGATTATTATTGTGACGAAGACCATCGATCGCTCCACGGGATTGGCCAAGTTTTTCCCATCTATAGGGTAAGGGCAATCCTCAATCAGCTAGTTTACGATATTCTCTAGGGAAGTCATCGCAGGCAACGGTGTTGCGCACCGGGTTTTGGGTGGGCCCATAAAGCACAATAATATGGGCCCTGTGAAAACAGCGATATACCAAGGCAATTTAATTGGGCATGCTCAAAACCAGCCAACTTCCAGTTATAGACCCAATGAAGCTTAGGAATTCGCGATGACCGATAAGACCGATGATCTGATTGAAATGACGGCAACCGAGGCTGTCGCGAATCTTCGTTCCGGTGATGTGTACCCGATTGAATTGGTCGAAGCGTCCATTGAGCGAATAGAAACAGTCGATGTTTCGGTCAACGCGTTGCCGATACATTGCTTCGAGCAAGCACGCGCGCAGGCGAAAGCCTTTGATGTCAAAGCGCACTTGGACAATCCTAAATCGCTTTGCGGGCTGCCGATCGCGGTAAAGGACTACAACGATCTGGGCGGAGCTGTGACAACTTATGGTTCTCCGATTTTTGCGGATAATCTTGTGAAACACTCGGACGCGACGGTCAGACAGTTGGAAAGTAACGGCGCGATAGCCGTCGCCAAATCGAACGTGCCTGAATGGGCAGGTGGACATACCTTCAACCCAGTCAACGGCCTTACCCGCAACCCTTGGGACATGCGTAAAAGCGCTGGCGGATCGTCTGGCGGGTCTGCAGCGGCACTTGCCAGCGGTTCTGTTTGGTTGGCAACCGGCAACGATCTAGGCGGCAGCCTTCGGACACCGGCCGCGTTTAACGGCATCGTTGGCTTACGCCCGGGCCCGGGGCGGGTGCCTCGGGGTACTCGACTTCCCGCTATGGATACACTTTGGGTCGAAGGTCCTATGGCGCGCAATGTTGACGATTTGGCATTGATGTTAGACGCAGGCGTTGGACAGCAAATCGATGATCCTTTGTCTTTTGAACATGCCGGTCCATCATTCGTAGAAGCCTTACAAGAGAAGGGCATGCCAAAGCGCGTTGCTTTCAGTCCTGATCTTGGCATCGTTTCGATGGAGAAAGAAATTGCGCATGTGTGTGGCGGCGCAGCCTCGACGTTTGCCGATCTTGGTGCAGATGTAACAAATGACATCCCTGATTTCACAGGCGTACTTGAGGCGTTCCAAACGCTGCGTGCGGTTTTGTTTGCCACTATGATGGAACCGGTTTTGGCGCAGCACAGGGACAAGATCGCCCCTGAGATCATCGGCAACATTGAGCGGGGTCTGAATATTACGCCGCCTCAAATTTTCGAAGCCGAGCGTGTTCGAATTGAACTTTACCACAAGATCATCGTGTTCTTTGAGACACATGATTTGCTAATTTGTCCGGCAGCATCCATCGCCCCGTTTCCTGTTGAGCAGCGATACGTCACTGAAATCGACGGAAAGCCGTGCGAAACCTATATTGATTGGTTCTCGATCACCTTTGCGCTGACCATGACAGCCTGCCCTACAATTAGTGTTCCATGTGGGTTTACTGCTGAGGGCTTGCCCGTAGGTGTTCAGATCATGGGCAAACCAAGAGGCGAAGCTGCGCTTTTGCGGGCTGCCAAGCGGTTAGAACAGGCAATCGGGATATCATCCCAATTGCCGATAATGCCAAGAACGGGTGTCTAGGCCTCTATGCGTTTGCGTTACAGGGCAGCCGCCAGTCGCGTCCCCTGATTTATCGCCCGCTTCGCATCGAGTTCCGAGGCGACGTCAGCGCCACCGATGATGTGACACGTCACACCCACGGCCTCTAGCGCGTCCGCAAGAGATCTTTCAGGCACTTGACCCGCACAGAGAACAATCGTGTCTGCCTCAACCAACGTTGGATTTTCGCGGGCGTCGCCAAAGCTGACGTGCAGACCGTTGTCGTCGATACTTTCGTAATTCACGCCACCGATCATTTCGACGTCCTTCATCTTTAGTACCGCGCGGTGGACCCAACCTGTGGTTTTTCCCAAGCGACGACCAAGTCGCTCGTTTTTACGCTGCAACAGCGTAACTTGGCGGGCTGGCGCTTCGGGCTGTGCCCCCTCGGGCAATAGACCACCACGCTGATCTTCAGGATCACCAACGCCCCATTCCTCTTGCCAGCGGGCACGATCTAGCGTGGTGCTTACGCCCTGATGGACAAGGTATTCCGAGACGTCAAATCCAATGCCCCCAGCGCCGACGACAGCGACCTTGTCACCCGCTTCAACCTTGCCGGTTAGGATGTCGATGTAGGAACAAACCTTGGTGTTATCTTGACCGGGTATCGCTGGATCGCGGGGTTTGACGCCAGTGGCTATGATTACCTCGTCAAAATCAACGAGATCGGCAGCAGTCACCCGCTTGCCGAGCTTCACTGAGATCGTGCTGCTTGCAACCATTGTTTCGTACCAGTCTATAAGGGTGTGGAACTCCTCTTTCCCTGGTACTTGCTTAGCGTAGTTGAGTTGACCGCCTATTTTAGTGGAACCGTCGAACAGGGTGACGCTATGGCCACGCTCGTCAGCGGTCAACGCAGTGGACAAGCCCGCCGGTCCTGCGCCGACGATGGCGATGGTCTTTAGGGTTTCGGTCGGAGTGATTTGCAGTTCGGTTTCTGAACAGGCCCGTGGGTTCACAAGACAGGATGTTAGCTTGCCCGAGAACGTGTGATCGAGGCACGCTTGATTGCAAGCGATACACGGCGCGATCTGGTCACCCTGCCCTGCGGCGGCTTTGGCGACAAACTGGCTGTCGGCAAGGAAGGGGCGCGCCATGCTGACCATGTCGGCGCATCCCTCGGTCAAAACATCTTCGGCGACGTCCGGCATGTTAATCCGGTTCGAGGTGACCACGGGAATGCCCACCTTGCCCATCAGCTTTTTCGTCACCCAAGAAAAACCCGCGCGCGGCACGCTTGTAGCGATGGTCGGAATACGGGCCTCGTGCCAGCCGATGCCAGTATTAAAGATCGTGGCGCCGGCGGCCTCGATCGCTTGGGCAAGTTGTACGACTTCTTCATGGGTCGATCCATTGGGGATCAGATCGATCATCGATAGCCGGTAGATGATAATGAAATCCTCACCGACAGCTTCGCGGCATCGACGTACAACCTCGACTGGCAGGCGCATACGGTTTTCGTAGGAACCACCCCAGCGGTCGGTACGTTTGTTTACGTGGGTGACGAGAAACTGGTTTAGGAAGTAGCCTTCCGACCCCATGATCTCAACGCCATCATAGCCGGCTTCACGGGCACGGGTTGCGGCGGTGACCATGTCGTTGATCTGTTTTTCGATACCTTCTTCGTCTAGCTCAGTCGGAGTGAACGGGCTTATCGGAGATTTGATCGCAGAGGCACTGACGCATTCCTTGCCATAAGCGTAGCGGCCCGCATGAAGGATTTGCATGGCGATCTTGCCGCCTGCCTGATGCACACTGTCAGTGACGATCTTGTGGTTGGCAATGTCTTCGTCGCTGAACAAGCCAGCCGCGCCCGGGAATACGCCGCCCTCTTTGTTGGGGGCCATTCCGCCGGTCACGATAAGGGCGACGCCGCCCTCGGCGCGCTCGGTATAGAAGCGGGCGACGCGCTGCCAGTCCTTAGTCTCTTCAAGCCCAGTGTGCATTGAACCCATCAGAACGCGGTTCTTCAAGGTTGTGAAACCAAGATCCAGCGGGGCAAGTAAATTTGGATAATCAGACATTGAGCGCTCCTTTTTGGTGCACCATTCAGAAGCCCCATGTCACTGTCACGCGGAACCTAACGTCATACATTTGAATAGTTACGTTAACGTAAGGTAGAATCCAATAAACCTACATCGTTTCCAGACAGTGCCGCCGGAACGCGCGTTTCAACATATCGAGCTCGGCCCGCAATAGGTCCATCTCGGCGCGAATGTCGTCACCCAGCGCTTCGCCGGAAATCAAGGTGAAACTGCCTACTTCTTCGTCTGTGGCCGCGTCGGTAACCAAAAAGGTTTGCACCCCATCACAGATCGCTTCCAGAGGCACAGGCACTTTCAGCTCCCACTGGCCGGAGGTTTCCGTTTGGATCAAAGAAACCCCTAGCAAGGGCTTCTCCAAATGGGTCACGATCAGGTCCGGTGCCTCAGATGCGGTCGTCTTTGCAATGGCCGTCCACACGCCCTCAAACAGGCATTTCGGAGTCAGGGTCACAGCTGAAGTGCTCATTCTCAATCTCCTAAAACTCGGCGCGGGGTCGGCGGAATAGGGTTAGGTCGCGTAGAATAACTTGATTCATTTCGGGGCCTTCGAAGATCAAATCGATCCAAGCGTTCTCAACCCGTTTTTCGTTCAGGCGCGTGTAGCCAAGGTCAAACTCGACCATGACGTTTTGTTCGTTGAGCGGCAGTTCGCGTACCATTTGTTCCGAGTTCGGACCGTGGCGCACATTAAGGCGGGCAAAAATCTCAAGCGGTTTTTCCATCTCAACGATGGTTTCCAATCGGATCAAATGGCGACGCCCAAGGCCATCAACGGCATCTTCGGGAAGATCAATTGCTAAGGACAGGAATGAGCCGTCGAATCTGAAAACGTCCATCCTAAGGCCATAGGGCGCTAGATCTTCTTCCCGAGTGTTGCGCAACTGGCGAAGCGTAAGCTCGGATTCCGTGCAATCATGGAACAGCGTTACCTGCTCGCCCATCTTGGTTTTGCTTTCAACCGAAGACAATCCTGGCGATGGTAACGAACCCCGAAAAATCTCGGGCCGCCACGCCCAATCGGCATCATAAGGCTTTTGAATGGCCGTTGATCCGATAAGCGGCAAAGCCAATCGATTGTCGGCCACATGGATCAAGCGGTTCAAATGATAGCGCAAGATGCGCGCACGCGTTCTTTGGCTGCGCAGTTTGCTTAGGTCAGCCGTATCTGCCCGCAACGCTGTTCGGTTCCACATGCGAAGCAAGGCTGAGTAAAACCAGTCTGCAATCAATATTTTTTTTGAGTCTGCCATATAGAACCGAGTGGGACCTGAAACTTGTGAAATAATCTTTACTGAATGGCGGTCGGCTTACAAAGCAGCAATTTGACGGTGCGACTTTAAGTTGGCCTCAATTTCGGGGGCTTTGGCAGCATACGGAACGGGCTGTTCAGCCGAATGACTTGCGCTAGGTTTACGACAAGATCACCTCCAGAGGTTTTTGAAGCCGTGCCGCCTACCTCAGAATAAACACTCATCAAGATCAGATAACCGTTTATCGTTGCCACACCTTGCCAGTTTCTCGGGTCACCGCCTGGGATGTAGCTATCTCCACCTGAGGCCAGATGAACTAGGCTTACGCCTTCGGTTGTTTTGGTGTCCAAAACGCCTTTTGGGCCAACCATTGAGGCCAAGCGGCTGGAACTTGCCAAGCCATCAGCGCGTTCCTGAGACACCGAAACAACAATGATTGCATTGTTCACCGGCCCAAACGCCTTGCCTCGGGTGATGACATCGCATCCGCCCATGACAACAAAGCCGTCTTGCGGTTTGCTAATGCCCGTTTCAATGCAAAACCCCGAGGGCGCCGCGATAGTGACATCGCCGCCACGAACGTCGACCGATCGCACAGCGTCATCAGTTGGCCCAAGGCTGACAAAATCAGCGCCCGTGCAAGCACTGAGCAGCATTAGGACCGCAAGGGTCGCTATCCGTTTCAAAAAGTTCTCATCGTTTTGTTTTTCAGCGCGCCGATTATTGTTTTTTTGAAGGCGCTGCGCCGCTTCTCCCAATGTGTTGGGACAACAGAATAATTGACTGTGCCCGTTCAGACAACCCTGATCCACCGACTCTGGATTGCAACTGATCGCAAGGCCGCTTATTTAGGTCTGTAACAACGCCCTCAGGGAACAGCGATGAACTGGATTTCAAATTACGTCCGCCCGCGGATCAACTCTATTTTTTCACGGCGCGAAGTGCCCGAGAACCTTTGGAAAAAGTGCGACGAATGCGGCACCATGCTTTTTCATCGCGAATTGGCAGACAATCTGAACGTTTGCACCAATTGCGATCACCATATGGCGATCACACCGCGTGCAAGATTCGAAGCGCTTTTCGATGGCGGAATCTTTGTCGAGGTCGACGTGCCCGAGCCGCTGGCCGATCCTCTACATTTTAAGGATCAGAAGAAGTATCCCGAGCGGATGAAAGCAGCCCAAAAGAAAACCAGCGAAAAAGAAGCGATGCTGGTTGCAGAGGGTGAAATTGGGCGTACGCCGATTGTGGCAACGGCTCAGGATTTCTCGTTTATGGGCGGGTCCATGGGCATGTATGTTGGCAATGCGATTATCGCAGCAGCCGAACGCGCCGTTGAATTGAAGCGTCCGCTAGTATTGTTCTCGGCTGCTGGAGGCGCCCGCATGCAAGAGGGTATTCTGTCCCTCATGCAAATGCCGCGCACCACTGTTGCCGTTCAAATGCTGAAAGAAGCCAACGTTCCGTACATCGTCGTGTTGACCCACCCAACGACCGGTGGCGTTACGGCTTCGTATGCGATGCTTGGGGATGTTCAGATTGCCGAACCCAATGCGTTGATTTGTTTTGCTGGTCCGCGGGTAATCGAACAAACGATCCGCGAAAAGCTACCCGAGGGCTTTCAACGCGCTGAGTATCTGTTGGATCACGGCATGCTTGATCGTGTGACCAAACGGACCGAGATGCGTGAAGAGCTTATCACGATCATTCGCATGTTGATGGGCAATGGTCCGGCGATCAAAGGGGATCTACCCGCGCCGACGCCAGAGCCTGAAGCAGCCGAAACGAAGGAATGACTGCCGCTTCATCGGACATCATCCTTGACCGGATGATGGCGCTGCACCCAAAAATCATCGACCTAACGCTAGACCGTGTTTGGCGGCTTTTGGATCGTCTGGGAAATCCCCAGCACGATCTTCCGCCTGTCATCCACATCGCCGGCACTAACGGCAAAGGCTCTACCCAAGCGATGATCCGCGCGGGATTAGAGGCCGCTGGCACAAAGGTTCACGCCTATACATCGCCGCACCTCGCCCGATTTCATGAACGCATTCGACTGGCAGGCGAACTGATCTCAGAGGATTATCTGACCGAGGTTCTGGACGAATGCTATCAGGCCAACGGTGCTGAAAGCATAACTTACTTTGAGATCACTACAGTTGCCGCGATCCTAGCCTTTGCGCGCACCCCCGCAGACTATGTTTTGCTTGAGGTTGGCCTTGGCGGGCGACTGGATGCCACCAACGTTATTGCCAAGCCTGCGTTGACGATCATCACGCCGGTTTCTTACGATCATCCGCAATTTCTAGGGGAAACCGTCGCCGAGATTGCAGGCGAAAAAGCTGGCATTGTTAAGCGACTTGTACCGTGCGTCGTCGCGCGCCAGTCCGACGACGCGATGGAAGTGATCGAGGCCAAGATTGCCAATCTTGGCGCGCCAATGCTGGCCGAGGGGCAGCACTGGCACGTATCCGAAGAACGTGGGCGTGTTGTATATCAAGACGATAGTGGGCTGCTGGATCTGCCAGCGCCATCATTGATGGGCGGCCACCAGTATCAAAACGCAGGGGTCGCAATCGCTGCATTACGCCAACTTGGCTTTGACGATGCATCCTGCGAAGCGGCTGTGACGAAAGCTGTCTGGCCAGCGCGCATGCAGAAACTGAAATCCGGCCCGTTACTGGACGCATCTCCTAGCGCTGAGTTCTGGCTTGACGGTGGCCACAACGCTGCGTGCGGCATCACCTTAGCTGAAACGCTGTCGCGCCTGCCGAAACGCGAGACTCATTTGGTTTGCGGGATGATGAATACTAAGGACGTCTCGGGCTACCTAGCCCCATTGGTGCCCTTTGCTGCCAGCCTAACAGGCGTTTCGATACCTGGCGAAACAAACACTCTACCGGGCGGAGAAACCGCAACGCACGCCGCGAAATCAGGTATCCCGTCTACAACCGCAAACTCGGTTGATGAGGCTGTGGCCAAAATCACGACCCAGACCCCACAGGCACGCATTCTAATTTGTGGCTCGCTTTATCTGGCGGGAACCGTCCTTAGGGCGCACGAGTAACGGCTTCACGTATACCAAAACACTCTTGAGAAAACGTCAAAGACGGCGGGGCGAAGATGCAAGACAACGGAGAACATTTATGACCAACCCACAAACTGTACCGGACCTTATTGCTGCCGCTCAGGACAACGCAAAGGTACTTGAGGGTACAATTTCGGGCGTTCAAGAAGACCTGAACAGGTCATCCGAGTCCGAAACCCAAGCGGAACATAATGGCGAGGCGGTGATCGCACTTAAATTGGCAGCCGTTGATGTCTTCACTCTTTTCGAAGCGCGTATGCAGCACCATTTCAAACGCGGCCCGTTTTCGAAAAAGCTGGAAACCGCACTTTTGAGTGCTGGTCACACTGACCTCGCGACAAGAATCCATGGTTATTATCTCGCAATCAATGTGCTTAAGCATGGAACTGGCGCGAGCTATCGCGAGTTACGCAGCACCTCGAACAGGCTTTTCCGTGTGAACTCCTCAGAAGGTATCGATACCGAAATCGACCACGCTTCTTTAAGTCTTCTCGATATTGACGTGCCGGGCTTTTTTGAGGGGTTGGGCACAACACTTCTTGAGGCAAACCAATTCCTTGAAAGTCGCTAGGGCTCTGAACTCAATTGACGACAGTATTTTTGCGGTGCATGGCGGATACTGTGTTCCCAAGTTAGAAAGCCCACACACCCAATGTCTGAACCCTGCTTGAAAATAGTATTGGTAACGCCCGAAATTCCTTACAACACAGGTGCCATTGGGCGAACCTGCGTTGCGCTGAATCTTGAGCTAATTTTAATCAAGCCTTACGGATTTTCGCTTGACGAAAAGGCTGTGCGGCGGGCCGGAACGGACTACTGGAAATACGTCAATCTAAGTGAATATGACACTTGGGAAGGCTTTCTAAGCGACCGCCAACCGGCGCCTGAAAGCATGTATTTCTTTGAAGAGCACGGCGCCCAAACTGTTTACGGCCCAGACTATCAGCAAGATGCGTTTTTGGTGTTTGGATGTGAGTCCAAGGGCCTGCCAACGGAAGTTCTAGATGGGAACGAAGACCGTACGGTCCGTTTACCGATGCTCGATTCTCGTGTGCGTTCACTCAACCTAGCAAATGTAGCTGCAGCCGTTATCTATCAGGCAATGCGTCCACAACTGGGTGGCTAAAGACAGACAAAGGCGTAATGGTTAGCAATAGTGGTGCTTTCTAAAAAATCAGGACGATGTCGTAGATGCCTTTTGCTTTACCGAATATCCCAATGACCGAACGCCTTGAGATCGAAGACTGGCACCGCGTCCTTGGCAACTCACCCAATCGCCCTGCATTTGAGAATTCTTTGTCCGACAGCCTAATACCTGCAGTTACCCAGTATTTGCCTGCTATTGTGAATTATCCCGGTGGCTACGCCAGTATTGCCGATTGGATCGCTGATCGAAAATCGGAGGCGCAAGTTTTGGCCCTGCACGAACGCGGCACAACAAGTTTCGTCGGTTTGATGCTGCTACATTTCTCTGAGAACAACGATCTGGCCACCTATCACGTCGGTTACTTCATCGCCGAACCTCATTGGGGCAAGGGTTATGCGACCGAAGCGTTGAGCGCCGTGGTGTCCGCCCTAAAGGGGAGTGGTTCAACAAAATTCATGGTAGGAGTCGATGGCGACAACGTGGCGTCAGCGCGTGTTCTTGAAAAGGCTGGGTTCACGGGTTTAGCAGCTGAGTCCACAAGAACCCGCCGCTTTTATGAACTGCAAATCAACTAACAAGTGCTTTTAAACACCCCAATCATCCGCCTGCATTTCACGCAATCGACTGGCCGTGCGCTCAAACTCGAACACGCCTTCGCCTTCGACGTAAAGTGTCTCGGGCTTTGATGCCGCCGAACAGATTAACCTGACCTTTGCCTCATAGAGAGCGTCAATCAGAGTCACAAAGCGTTTGGCCTCGTTGAAATTGTTGCGCGACAGGTTCGGGATATTTTCCAACACCAATACATTGACGGCATCCGCCAAAGCCAGATAATCCGCTGCGCCCAGAAGATTACCGCATAGATCGAAAAAGCTCGCTCTTGCGACACCGTTTCGAAATTGTGGCACCATAACCTCACGGCCTTTTACTTTTAGAATCAACGGCGAAGACTGCCCCCCGGTGAAGTCCGTCCAAACGCCATCGATTGCAGCGCGGCTTTCTGCGTTTATCGGGGTGAAATAAGTCGGGCTACCTGACAGCCGATCCTGTCGATAATCCTTCGGGCTTGTCAGCTCCCACACCACCAGTTTGTCTTTTAACAGGGCAATAAACGGCAGAAACAATTGTCGGTTTAGACCATCCTTATAGAGATCATCCGGCGTGCGATTTGACGTGGTGATCACTACAACACCCGCCTCAAACAGCAGCTCAAAAAGGCGCCCAACGATCATGGCGTCGGTTATGTCTGTGATCTGCATTTCATCAAAGGCCAGCAGCTTAACCCTACACGCCACGTCAGCTGCCACAGGTCTCAGCGTGTCTTCAATGCCGTCTGCACGGGCTTTGTGCATCGCTTCGTGGATTTCCTGCATGAAGGCATTAAAATGCACACGTAGCGCAGGGGCTGGGCAGTATTCGACGAAAAGGTCCATCAACATGGATTTACCGCGCCCGACTCCACCCCAAAGATAGAGCCCCTTCGGTGGCGGTGGCACTTTCTTGAACCAGCCTTTTTTCACTGGCTCGGAAAGGGCGACGCGAATGCTTTCCAGATGGGGTAAAGCCGCCTCTTGCGCGGGATCATGTGTCAGATCTCCTGCGGTGCATCGGGCATGGTAGATTTCCAAAAGGCTTTGCATACTTCGGCTTACCGCGCGATGAGCTGCCCATCAACCATCGAACCGCCCTCGCCCCAGGAAATAGCAAACCGCGACGTCAGATATAGATTGGATTGACTGCGGAAATTTTTCGGATACCGATGGTCTGACTGAGGTATCCGAAATGCAAAAGTCTGCACCCCTAATCACTCCTGTTTTGATCACTGGCTGTATCATAATCATGATCAGTTTTGCCGTTCGCGCAAGTTTTGGCATGTTCCAAATACCGATTGCGCAAGAGTTCGGCTGGCTTCGGGTTGAGTTTTCACTGGCATTGGCGATTCAAAACCTAGCGTGGGGGATCGGGCAGCCGATATTCGGTGCGATCGCCGAAAAAGTGGGTGACAGAAAAGCCATCATCCTAGGCGCACTTGCCTATGTATTCGGTCTGATGATGACAGCAGGGTCGGTCACGCCGTTGGCGCATCAGGTCTACGCCGTCCCGATAGGGTTTGGCGTTGCGGGCATGGGCTTTGGGGTTATCCTTGCGATTGTAGGTCGGGCATCTTCGGACGAGAACCGCTCGATGTCTCTGGCGATCGCAACGGCTGCTGGCAGCGCAG